>Ga0114933_10005020_pt1 | contig 12155 bp, 11 predicted proteins | sample 4SBtaG_FD_89691 | JGI IMG/M metagenome (GOLD analysis project Ga0114933, IMG submission 89691) | Deep subsurface microbial communities from Kolumbo volcano to uncover new lineages of life (NeLLi) - 4SBTROV12_W25 metaG | ecosystem: Environmental > Aquatic > Marine > Volcanic | place: Kolumbo...
CGCTCACCCCGGCCCTGATGATCGCCACGACGGGATCGAGTGCGTCCGGCGAGCTGACGTTGCTTCCCGTCGTGCAAACGCTCTTGCTCTTTCAGCTCGCGCCGCTCTTGATCGGGCTGGGACTGAGGCGCCTGAACGCGACCGCCGCGGCGGTGGTCAATCGAGGGGCGCGCCCGCTTTCGAACCTGCTCTTCGGCGCGCTCGTGCTGGGGCTGCTCATCACGCGCGCGCATCTCCTCGGGCGGGTCGGAGCGAGCGTCTTGATGCTCATGAGCGCGCTCGTCGCCGCCACGCTGCTCGCGCCGGCGCTCCTGCGCGTCGAACCGCGTGATGGGGCCGCGCTCTCGCTCACCACCGGCGTGCGCAACCTCTCGCTCGCGATGCTGCTCTCGCATCAGTTCTTCACCGATCTCACCACGATCACGGTGCTCGCCTACGGGGTGCTGATGTACCTGCTCGGGGTCCCGTGGGCATTGGCGTCCCGGAGGCGCCGCGAGCGCGCCACCGCGCTCGAGGGATCGGGCTGAGCTTCGAGTCTCCAGCGCGACGACGCGTGGTGCGTCGGTCGCGACCGTCACCGACCTACACAGAAGAGAACGTGCATGATCTTTGATTCCCTCATCATTGGCGCCGGCCAAGCCGGCCTCGCCACCGCCTTCCACCTCGAGAACGCGGGGCTCGACTACCTCGCGCTCAACGCCGGCCCCGAAGCGACGGGAAGTTGGCCGCGCTACTACGACAGCCTGAGGCTCTTCTCGCCGGCCGCGTACGCGGGGCTCCCGGGCATGCCCTTCCCGGGCCCGGCCGACCGCTACCCCGCGCGCGATGAGGTCGTCGCATACCTTCGCGCCTACCGTGAGCGCTTCTCGCTGCGCGTCAGGAACCACACGAAGGTCGTTCGGGTGAGTCGCGAGGATGAGACGTTCGAGGTTCACACGGCGGACGGGGAGGTGCTCCGCGCAAGTTCCATAGTCGCCGCCACCGGCTCCTTCAACACCCCCTTTGTCCCGGACCTGCCTGGCCGAGCCACGTTCGGCGGAGAGGTGCTGCACGCCATCGACTACCGCTCGCCCGCGGCCTTCGCGTCGAAGCGGGTGCTCGTGGTGGGCGCCGCCAACACGGCCGTTCAGATCGCGCACGAGCTGGCCGCGGTGAGCGAGACCACGCTGGCGGTCCGCGACAAGGTACGCTTCGCTCCGCAGCGGATTCTGGGAAAGGACTTCCATTTCTGGCTCTGGCTCACGGGCTTGGACAAGACCTCTTGGCTTCGTGATCAGAGCACCCCAGTCTTGGACACGGGCGTCTACAGGCGAGCGCTGCGAGCCGGCTCACCGGATCAGCGGCGGATGTTCACGGCCTTCACCGAGTCCGGCGTGCGTTGGGCAGACGGCGCGGAGGAGCCGGTCGACGTCGTCATCTTTGCCACCGGGTACCGACCCAACCTCCCCTACCTCGCGCCCCTCGGCGTCAACTCGCCCTCGGGCGTGGGCACCCGAGCCGGGATCAGTGAGAACGTCCCAGGGCTCTACTTCGTAGGCTTCTCGGGGCAACGCTCGTTCTCCTCCGCGACCCTCCGAGGGGTGGGTCGAGACGCCGCTCACGTCGTGAAACATCTGAGGCGCCGCCTCGACCGCTTGGGCTCGGGTCGCTCCGCCCGTCTGCCTGGGGATCGAACCGAAGCTCACACGGCGCCGGTGTCATGAGACACTGCCGGCATGTCAGACATCGTCGTTGTTGAGACCTCCCTCGGCTCCTTCAAGATCGAACTCGACGCCGAGGCGGCGCCGCAGACGGTCGAGAACTTCCTCGGCTATGTCGACGCGAACCACTACGACGGGACCATCTTCCACCGCGTGATCCCCGGGTTCATGACGCAGGGGGGCGGCTACGACACGAGCTACGAGAAGCGACCGGTGCGGGAACCCGTGCAGAACGAGGCGTCGAACGGGCTCAAGAACGTCGTGGGCACGGTAGCGATGGCCCGGACCAACGAGCCGCACTCGGCGACCGCCCAGTTCTTCGTGAACGTCTCCGACAACGCCTTTCTAAACCACGAGGCGCCCGAGGGTCGTGGCTGGGGTTACTGCGTGTTCGGCAAGGTCGTCGAAGGCATGCACGTCGTCCGAGAAATCGAGGGGACTCCGACGGGCGCACACGGCCCGTTCAGCAAGGACGCGCCCGACACACCGGTCGTGATCGCCTCGATCAAGCGCGCGGACTAGCGGCGCTCAGCACCGCGCGAGGGCGAGCGCGGCTCCGACGATGGCCCCGCCCGAAGCGCCGAGAACAAGCACCGCCAGGGCCACCCGCAGCGCGAGACGGGTTCGGCCGGCTCGCGCACGACTCATCCGCGCACGATCGGCGCCGCTGGCATACGGGAGCGTCGGACCCACGACGCGTCGGGGAGGTGACGGCAGGCTTGCCGGCGGCAGCTCCGAGAGATCGATGCGGGGCCGATCCAGGGAGGTGGCGCCGAAGTCGCCGCTGGGTTCTAGGCTGCTTCGCTCCGCCGTCGATTGTCGGGTCCGGTAGTGCGAGCGGGGCTTGTATCGGGGGTTGGCCATGACGTTCGATCGAGTTCATCGACGACGCCCACCGAACGTTTCGCGCTTTCTTCGCCGACCCAAGTCTCAAGGCTGGCCGATGAGCTGATCGATGGTGTGGCGCAAGCCGTCGGCGCTGACGTTGGCGGGGTCGAGGACCCGGCCGGCAACGATCTCGATGCGGGACCAGAAGCGGCGGGGCCACTTGGCGAGGGGCGGCCCACCTGCGTAGCTGAAGAAGCTGCCCCAGAGCCCTTTGAGAGCGACGGGCACCACCGGCACGGGGCGGCGCTCGAGGATGCCCTCGATCCCGCGACGAAAATCACAGAGCTCGCCGTCACGCGTGAGCTTGCCCTCGGGGAAGATGCCAACCACCTCGCCGGCCGCCAGCGTCGCGTCGATCCGGTCGAGCGCGACCTGCAGCCGGGCCGGGTCGCGCCTGCGACTGACGATGGGGATGGCGCCACAGAACTTGAAGAGCCAGCTCGTGGGCCACCGGTCATAGAACTCCTGGCTGACGACGAACCGCACCGGGCGCTCCGCCAGCGCGCCGAGGATCAGCGCGTCGACGTAGGTCACGTGGTTGGCGACGACGATCGCGGCTCCCTCAGCCGGGATGGTTCCCAGACCCGTGGTTCGCACGCGGTAGATCGTGCGCACGAGAATGCCGATGAACCAACGGAGGAGTCGCTCTTGCCAGGTGAACATGAGCCCACATAGAGCGAAAGCCGTGCCGACCTCGGCACGGCTCCAGATTCACACTCTCGGGGGCCCTTCCCTGCACTCCGTGTACACGGAATGCACTCGATGTACCTCAGCCGTCCAGGTCGAGGCCGCTGAGGTCCGGGAGCTCGTCGAGGTTGGGCAGCACGATGATCTCGATGCGGCGGTTCTGCGCGCGCCCTTCGTCGGTCGAGTTGCTGGCCACGGGCTGCGTGTCCGCGTAGCCGGCGGCCGCGAGGCGCTCGGCGCTCATGCCGTGCTCGGCGAGGTAACGCACGACGGCGACGCCGCGCGAAGCCGAGAGCTCCCAGTTGCTCTCGTATCGGCTTCGGCGCCCCACCGGAATGTTGTCGGTGTGTCCGGCGACCAGGAAGTTGCGGTTCGGCACGCTGCCCAGCACCTGAGCGACCCGCTCGAGCGTGGCGTTTGCCGCATCCCGAAGCTCTGCTCGACCCGAGTCGAAGAGCACGCCATCGGGCAGCTCCACGACCATGTTACCCCGCACGATACGCACGCGGAGCTGGCCGGCCGCGACCATCTCACGGAACGCCATCGCCATGCGACGAAGGGCCGCGAGACGTGAGGCGTTGGCCTCCTCGCGGGCTCGTGCCGCGGCGAGCTCGCTCTGAAGTCGGTCGCGCAGCGAGTTCATGTCCGTGAGGTCCGCGCCCTGCGACTCGAGCAGACCGCGAAGCTCCTCGTTCTGCTGCTGAATCTCGGTGATTCGTTCCTGAGCCGCGCGCAGCTCCGCTTGCGTCTGCTCGTGCTCGGCGTGCAGCTGGTTGTAGTCGACCTGCCAGTCGTGCCCGCAGCCGACGACCAGAGCACCGAGGCAGAAGAGCGGAGTGGCCCAAGAAAGGATCTTTCGCATGACCGAGAAGTAAATCGGTGACGGTGTCGAAGGCAAGCACTTGCGCGTAGCATGTGGGGATGACCGACGAGCGAAGGGTGAGCGCACGACACACGCTCTGGGTGCCCATCGAGATCAAACAGGGCGAAGAGATCCAGATGCTGGCCGTCAGTCGCAACATCAGCGAGACGGGCGTGCTCGTCATCGTCGGCGCGAAGCTGGAGGTCGGCGGCCGGGTGGACCTGAAACTTCAAGTGCCCGGCCAGAGCGACGAGAAGCTCGCCGGCGAGATCGTGCGAGTCGAGGTCAACGAAGACGACCCGGACGGCCTCTGGCGATACCGACTCGCCATTCACTTCGACACGCCGGTGCCACAGCTGGTTCCCGCTTTTGAGCGGCTCGAACAGGGCGGTAGCTGAGCCGCGGCCCGCTCGACGGTCACCCTTTTCCCCGACCTAGGCGCGGAGGGTTGCGGTAGTGTCGCCGCATGTCGGGAGGCGGAGGAGGTGACGGCAAGACGTGGATTGCCGTGCTTGTGGCGGGCATCGCGCTCTGCGGGGCGGGCTACGGGCTCCAGGCGTCGGCAGCTGGCCCCGCTTGGGTAGCCAGCCTCTGTCTCGCGCTCGGCGGTCTCGGGGTCGTCTTCGGCAGCTGCGAGTCGATGATCAAGTGCGTCGAGGGGGTCGGCGAGCGCCTGGACTGGAACCAGTTCGTAGCCGGCACGATCGCCGGCCTGGCGAGCAACATCCCCGAGATCGTGATGCTCGGGTTCGTCGTCGCGGCCGAGCCGCGGATCGCGTTTGTCGTGGTCGTGCTGACGCTGCACGTGAACGCGCTCATGTTCGGCGTGTACAGCGGCGTGCTTCCGCGTGACGTGAGCGGTCGCGCGCGGCTGCCCGAGCCACTCGTCAAGATCAGTACCGATCTCTACGCGGCTGGCGGCGGGGTGTTCCTGGCGACGGGAAGCTTGATGCTGCTGATGACCGTCTTCCGCTCGGGTGAGCACGAAGGCGACGCGTTCGGGGTCACCGATCTCTACGTCATCGGCACGTGCCTGATCATCGTGCAGGTCGTCGCGACCGCCCAGATGATCAAGCGCTTCAGCAAACCCACCGCGAAGTCCGAGGAGGAAGTCCCGCTCGACGACGTCGAGCCGCCCAAGGACCCGCCCTCATGGTTGGCGATCACCGGCTACGGCGTGCTCGGCGCGGCGACCTCACTGCTCGGCGGCCACGCGGTCGGCGACTTCGCCGACGCGCTCGTCGACGGACTCAATGAGGCCGGCTACCCGGAGATGGTCAGCGCGATCCTCTTGAGCCTCTTCGCGGGGGCCGGCGCCTACGTGATGATCGGGACCGCCCACTACAAGAAGATGTACGACATCGCGCTCGCCAACGTGTCGGGTTCGATCACGCAGGTGCCCTTCGTCGTCTTGCCGGCCGTCATGATCCTCATGGCCGCGCTCGCGCAGGCGGGCGTCATCCCGAGCGATCACGGCGTGCTCACGATCGACCTAGAGACGACCAGCGTGATGTTTCTCGCATTCCCGCCCATGCTGCTCCTGTGGAAGAGCGTCCAGGACGACGGCAAGGTGAACTGGGTCGAGACGGCAGGCATGGTCGCCGTCTTTGGCCTCACGCTCTATTTCCTCGCGATGCACGGATGAGGCTCGCGCTCCTCGCTCTGGTTCTGAGTGTCGCGACACCAGCCCGAGCCCAGGAGACCACCTCCGAGAGCGCGCTTCCGCCGCCCCCACCGTCCGTGGAGCTGCGACCTTCGACGGTTCGGTTCCGCGCCAACCTCGAGGGACTGAGGGTGCTCTACCTGCAAGATCCCGTGCTGGACGAGCGCGATGGCGAGCTGGTGATCCGCCCTTCCCCCGCGCACCGGTACGTCGAGCTCTGCGCGGTGCCCTGCAATCGGGAACTCCCCCAGACCCACCTGGGGCTCGCGGTCGCCCGCGAGCAGCGGGTAATCCGCCTCCACACCCCGCTCGGCGTGGATGGGCCGATGGGCGTGACGGTGCGCTGGCAGAGCCGGGAGACCGAGCGGCTGGGGGGCGTTCTGCTCGCCGCGATCGGAGGGGTCTCGGGGCTGGGCGTGGGGATCGTCTCCGTGGCGGCAACCACCGACGACGCCGCGCTCGGCGCTGGGGTCGGCGTCGGCGGCGCGCTCCTTGTCGGCGCCGTCATCGTGGGCGTGCTGCTGGCCCTGATGGACGATGACGCGGCCTTCGAGGCGGCGCCGTTGCCCGCGGACGGCGACGGCCTCTTCAGCGACCAATGGGACGGCTGAGCCGGTAAGGACGGCTCGAGGGATCCGCGCCCTGGTCAGGGGCGGGATGCGCTCCTGCATCCGGCTCGCGTGACGGGACCAGCGTTCAGGGGCCGGAACTCGACACGGCGGTTGGCGCGTCGCCCGGGGCGGGTACGGTTCGGAGCGGCGGGGAACGCCTCACCGCAGCCCGAGCCCGCGAGCTGAGAAGCCGACACGCCTCGGAGGCGCAGCCACGCCATCACGCGACGCGACCGGTGACGACTCAAGCTCTCGTTCTCCGGCTCCGTGCCACGGAAATCGGCGTGCCCCTCGACCACGACGGACGTGCCTGGATGCGAGCGCAGGTACGCGAGCACCTCGCGGAGCGCTGCCAGCTGACTCGGGCGGATCGCGTGACTGCCGATCTCGAAGAGCACACGCGGCGCGATGGAGGGCGCGGGCTCGACGACCGGCGGCGGTGGCTCCGGTTCATCCACGGGAGGCACGTCGCAGTCGGGACACCCCAGGCAGTCCGCACGCGGCGGGTTGGGGTCGCCCGGCACCGACGGGCATCGGTCGACGTCGTCCCCGACCGTGTCGCCGTCGTGGTCTTCCTCCGGGCAGCCGTCTTCGTCGCCCAGGCCGTCCATGTCCTCCGGGGACCCGGGGCATTGGTCGGCCTCGTCGAGGATTCCGTCTTGGTCATTGTCAGGGTCTGGGCAGCCGTCCTCGTCCTCGAAGAGGTCGCTGTCCTCGGGCTCGTCCGGACACTCGTCGACGTCGTCGGTGAGCCCGTCGCCGTCGCGGTCGCCGACCGGCTCCTCCGTCGGCGTCACGTAACCCAAGCTGAACACCCCGCGGAAGTCGCCGGCGCCATAGCCGCGCGCCACTCCGGTGCCGGCGGCGATGCCAATGCTCATGCCGTCGATCGGCAGCACCCGGACGCCTCCGACGAGCTCGACCGGCGACACTTGGGCGTCTCCGAACCGATCGAGCGCGGACGCGCCCCACGACTCGACGGTGATTTCGAAGGTCTCCGGGACGACCGCGACGGTGAACGCGCCGGACCAGGTGAACTCGTGACCGACGCGCAGTCGCCCAAAGTCTTGCTCGTCACGAACCAGCGCTCCCGCGTTGCCCGTGATCCGAACGTACTCGGTGATCCGAATCTCGAAGAGCAGCTCGGGGTGGATGGTCCAGTCGCCCTCGCCAGCGAACCGACTCTGGAAGCGCGCGGCCTGCGCCGTCGGAGCCGTGCCCGTGAGCTGGAGCGCCAAGGCAAACGGATCCTCTTCCTCGCCGAAGAGACGACCGCGCACACCGAATGAAAGGTCCCCCAGGGTCGAGCCGTCCGCGCGCGGTTGTCCCGCCACCTGTGTTCCATCGAGCACGAGGTTGATCGGCAGCCCGAGATAGACGACGAGGTGATCAAAGAGCCCGAGGCTCGCCCCGAGCTGGGCGGCGAGAAGGTGTTCGACGACCGGGGAAATCTCCGTCGAGGCGTCCGAGCGCCGGAGCTGGTAGACGAGCGGGTTGAGCGCGTAGTCGAGGTCGAGGCGCGCGCCAAACGAGAGGTGCCCAATGTCATTGGGCCGGGAGACCGAAAATCCGTCCACGGCGGTCTCTGCCATCCGGTACTGATCCAGCCGAACGCTCTGCGCCGAGGCGGGGGCGGCGACCGCCAACGCGGCTAGAACAACGCCGACAACAAAAGACGCGGGGCGGTACATCGGGCGGATTATGGATCGCCCGCGGCGCGGAACGCCAAAGAGTGTCGGGCGGCGGCCCGATCTGGAGCTCAGCGAGGTGTAGAGATCAGGTATGGCGCGAACACGGAGGTCACGCTGCGGACCTCGAGGGTCTCACCGCTCAGCGCCCGGGCCCGCGGGTGACTGTCCGTCACGACGATCCGCTCGAAGAGCCCGCTCGACTCCAGCTTCTCGAGGGCGTCACCTGGAAAGAGCCCGTGGGTGGCGATAGCGAAGATCCGCTCGGCGCCCGCCGCCCGGTAGGCCTCGGCCGCCTGGCGCAGCGAGCCGCCCGTCCGAATCATGTCGTCGTAGATCACGACCGTGCGGCCCTCGACCTTCGCCGAGGTGGAGAGCACCTGTGTGTCGGTTCCCGACGTGCGGCGCTTGAAGATGAAGGCGGCGGTCACTCCGAGATCATTCGCGAGAGACTCGACCCATTTGGCTCGTCCCGCGTCTGTGCAAGCAAGCACGAAATCTTGCCCTGCGAGTTCACGCGCGGCGGTCTTGATGATCTCCTTTGCATACACATGGAAGCCGCGGATCTCCCCTTCGAAATAGTGGGGGATGCCCTCGCTGTGCAGATCGAGCAGCATCATCCGGTTGCCGAGCGACGCTGGCGGGATGGAGGAGAGGAGCCGCGCCCGCGCTTTGGCCGTCACGATCTCTCCTGGGCGGACCGCCCGTTCCATGGTCGAGTAGCCGAAGAACGGGATGAGCAGTGTGAGACGGCTCGCGCCGCCGCTCACCAGGCCCGTCGCCAGGTCGTAGAGCTCGAGCGTGTCGGCGTCGTCGATCGTACCGCCGATCAGCGCCACGTCGCGTCCGTCGACCGCCTCGACGATGCGCAGCATGCGCTCACCATCGGGAAAATCGGTGCGCTCGACGACGCCGCAACGGCAGCCGCCCACCTCGGGCGCTTCCGCGACCAAGGCGTCTCTTAGATAGGCGTAGCTCCGGGTGGAGTAGAGGAGGACCTCGTCGCTCATCGCCGGAGGCTACTCCATTTTTTCTTCGGAACCTCCACGCTGAGTCGCTGTCGGAACCTGCGAACACGGTGAGAGATGGGTGGCCCGCCCAAACGGGAACCGAAGGCCCCTCCGAGATCACCGACATCGATGGCGGGGTGCGTCTGCGCGCACCTGAGTAGAGGGAGACAACCGGACATGGAAACGAGCAACCACCGTTGGGGAATTTTGGCGAGCACGCCGCCCATCAACCCTGCCGAGGTCGAGAGCGGTCAGAGCGCCGTGGAGGTCGTCGTGATGTGGGGGGAGAACGTGCTCCACGTCGAGCACGTGAGCCCGCCCCGAGACGTCACCCTGGACGAAGCCATCGGTGACCACGCGGACCCGTTTCCCATCGTCGTCGAGCGCGAGGGGCGCCTCTTCTGCGTGCTCCCGGAGGGCGCTACGGGCACCGTGAAGGTCGCCGACGAGGTCAAGACCTTCGGCGGTCTTCGCGAGGAAGGTAAGCTGACACACTACTCGGAGCTCGAGGGGGCGTGGCTCTACGCTCTGCCCGACGGGGCCACCGCGCAGGTCGACCACGCCGGACTCAGCTTCCTCGTGCGGCCGACGTACGCGGGCAAGTCCGTCGCGGCGCAAGCACCGGTCGCCTGGCGCCGGCACGCCTGGATCGGTGTCTCGGTCGGCGTGCATGCGCTCTTCCTCGTGATGTTCTACTTCATGCCTCCGACGACGAGCGCCCTCAGCCTCGACACCATCAGCCCGACCGACCGGATGGTCGAGTACCTCGACGCCGCACCCGCGGTAGAGGCTGATGAAGTCATCGAGTGGGAGGACGAGGCGGCCGGGGAAGAGGCGGGCGACCCGGGTCAGGCCCATGAGGGTGAGTCCGGAGATGCGGGCCGAGACGACGCCCCGCAGACCGACCAGCGTTTCGCCATCGAGGGCAACGACGCCACGCCCGAGATGGCTCGCGACAACATCCGCGAGAACATCGAGACCACCGGCGCCATCGGCGCGGTCGCAGCCTTGATGGGCAACTGGAACGCGCCCACGTCGCCCTACGGCGCGGCCCAGGCGAGCGGCAGCGACTCGTTCAACGCGATGGGTGAGCTCCTCGGCATGACTCAAGGCGACAGCTTCGGCACCGGCGGCCTCGGCATGCGCGGCACCGGCGTCGGCGCCGGAGGCACCGGGCAGGGCACGCTGGGCGTGGGCCGACTCGGCACCATCGGATCCTGCAGCGGGCCTCGGTGCTCACACGGCAACGGCCCCGGCTACGGAGGTGGCGTTGGGCGACTCCGGCGCCAGCGCGACCGCGTGAACATCCGGGACATGCACAGCTCCGCGCGGGTGCTCGGCAGCCTGAGCCGTGAGGCCATTCGACGGGTGGTCCGCCGCAACCTCCGGCAGGTGCGCTTCTGCTACGAGCAGGGCCTCCAGCAGAACCCCAGCATCGAAGGTCGCGTGACCATCGCCTGGACCATCGACCCGAACGGTCGCGTGCAGAGTTCAAACGTCGCGGGCTCCTCGCTCGGCAACGGTGAGGTCGAGTCCTGCATCGCGAACGCCGTGCGCCGCTGGAGCTTCCCGGCGCCCGAAGGCGGCCCGGTGGGCGTCAACTATCCCTTCATGCTCCAGTCGAACGACTGAGCGTCACCGGTGGGAACCTAGACGGGCGCGCCTCGCGAGAGCGGGGCGCGCTTTGTCGCGTTTGGTAACCCACGCACAAAAACTGAGAATGCACACCGACCCTCGGTTGTGGCACCCGCATGTCCGACGACACCGCCTCACGAGGCGTCTCTCTTCGGTGGGCCGCTGCCTTTGGTGCGCTCGCCACTTTGATCACCGGGGGCCTGCTCGCCTATCGCGACGGCTCGATCCTCACAGCGCTAGCCGTCGCGCCGCTCGCGGCGGGGTTGATCGGCTCGAGCCTTCGCAGAACATGGGGCGTCTTCGCCACCATCGGCGGCGCGACGCTCCTGCTCGTTGCGTTTGGCGTCGGTGAGGTGCCCGCGTGGGCCGCCATGATCGCTGTCGGTGGTCTCGCGGTCATGGTGCCGGGCCTCCTGCGCACCTTCCGCTTCGACTCGGCCGCTGCGGCAGCGTGGATGGCGCTCGCGGGGCTGAGCGGAGGAGGCGCCGCGCTCGCCTGGAACGAGCTCGACGTGGACGAGCCCATCGCCGTGCCTGATCTGCGCAAGCCGGTGGCCGACGACGGGTGGGACTTTCGGTTTCGGTGGAGCGCTGACTACGACGACGAAGCGCCCTGCCACGGCTCGCGCTACCGCTGAGCGGCGCTGGCCCAGAGCTCGCGCAGGCTGGGCCCCTCGCCGCGCGCGTTCTTGCCGACGCTGCGCTCCAAGTCTCGCACGGGCTTGCTCAGCGCCTTGCGTCGCTCGCGGGGTGACGCCTCGTCGGCATCGAGCCTCGACGCGCGCGGCGACCACGACCGGCCCGTCGCTTCGATGAAGGCGGCCGCGCCCTCGATCCCGGCTCGGCGGAGCCCTTTGAGCATGAGCTCGTCGACGAGCTCTTCCCCCCACGCCGCCGCCTCCTCCATCGCCGCGTAGGTCGCGTCGACGTCGCGCTCCTCGTGCAGCGCGAGGTGCAGGTCGCTGAGCGTTGTGGCGATGGCGGGTAAACCGACAAACGACACCGCCGCCTCGTCCGGGGCGAGATCGCACCACGCCTGCAAGACACGTTGCGCTCGTTCGTTGAGTTCAGCGTAGCGCCCCAGCATCGCGTGGAAGCGCTGATGCTCGGCGGGTTCGAGCGCATAACAGCGACTGAAGAAGTACGGGCACATGAACGCCCAGTAGTAGAAGAAGTCCCAGTGCAGCTTCGCGGCGAAAACCTCGGGCGCGCCCATGACCCTCGAGCCGCGCACGAGCGTGCGCTCGAGCAGCTTCGTCCAGTCGCGGTAGAAAGCGTCCAGCGCATCGACCCGAGCGGGGTCGAGCACGCCCTGGAGATCGTCGGTCACCAGCTCTGCGGTCAGCGTGTTGCCAAGACCGATCAGATCGGAGCCGGGCGAATAGAGCGGATCGACGAAGAGCCCCGCCTC
>Ga0114933_10005022_pt1 | contig 12153 bp, 8 predicted proteins | sample 4SBtaG_FD_89691 | JGI IMG/M metagenome (GOLD analysis project Ga0114933, IMG submission 89691) | Deep subsurface microbial communities from Kolumbo volcano to uncover new lineages of life (NeLLi) - 4SBTROV12_W25 metaG | ecosystem: Environmental > Aquatic > Marine > Volcanic | place: Kolumbo...
ATCCATGAAATATCCAAACACTCTGTAGCGTTTAAGGATTTGGCGATAGAGCCCATCCGATCTAGTTAACCTACCGGCTCTTACAGCATCACTTATCTGCAGAAAAACGATTCCAACTATTGATAGCTCAACAATTTCTGTAACGCCCTGTATTGGCGTATTAAACAAATACCGGCTAAGGACATCAGTATTAATAAGAATCATTAATAAAAATATCCAACCTGTACCAACACTGTTAAGACCAGCAACAAGCGCAGAAAACCCGTGAGCAAAAAAGTTACTGGAAATATCGTCAGATTCTACGAAGTTATTATTCATAGCTCACGATCCCAGTGCCTCACTATTGGTTGATCATTGGCACGCATAATATCCATATAGTCACGTAGTATCTGACGTCCCGGCAAACCTCTTTCCTCAAGCGCTTCTGCCCATTCTTTCGCCATATTTGGAAGGCTAAGAGCCCAAGTTTGTCGCTGCTCCTCCGTAAGAGGTTGTATTGTTCCTCCTTGAGCAACAAATTCTCCACGACTTGACTCTGCACGCCTATCAGTTTCACGCGCCAATTCGTCTCGATAATCAATAGCAGTTTCTATAAGCACCTCACGAACTTCAGAAGGCAATCCATCATAGGTTCTCCTATTCATCGTGATAACTTTCGATGTCACAGCACCAAGACGAATATCGATCATGTAAGGCGCAACCTCATATAGTTTATAAGCAACTGCTGATTCAGCCCATGCAACCGTGCCTTCAGTAAGCCCTGTCGCAATATTATTATAGAAGTCACCAAGATTGCTGCTTACAGCAGCAGACCCCAACCCTTGAACATAACGTAAATTCAATCCTACCCCACATATCTTTTTCCCCTGAAAATCATCAAGAGATGAGATTGGCTCATTCATAAGAACCTGATATGTATCGATTGCACCAGCCGCAGTAAGAAATACCTGGTTGTAGTCATCCCACTCACTTCGTAATTCTGGATAACGAGCCACAAGTTCGTCTACGGTTCGGGCTACCAAGCCGATGTCTGCAGTAACAAGAGGGGTTACATAGCTTATGTTATAAAATGGAACTTTATCTGGATGAAATGGTGAAGTGATTATGCCAATATCGGCTAGCCCATACTGCAACGCCTCAAGCACACCTCCTGTCTTTGCCACAGTACCGCCAAATGCCGCATTCCAATCAATTTCATAATTACCGGTCGTCTCTAGTCGACGATCTACCTCTGGCATGTAGTAGTTCATAAAGACTCGAACCCATAGCGCTGTTGGCGCATATGCGTCTATTACCGTGAGAGGGATTATTTCCTGGGAGCGTGAGATTCCACTTATAGCAAAAGATGATATCCCTAAAAAAACAAGAAGCACTTGCCTGCATTTTCGTAAAAGACTTCTTGGTTTCATGTATGTTCTCTTAGATTGATATTCATCTTTACCTTAGTGTATCGCCCCAATCAGTTTTTTGCTTTTTAAATTTTAATACCCAAAACCTTAGAAAACCAATGCTATCAGTCATATAAAAATTTTATCTATACAAGACTTGTTCTCACTTTACTTTCGAGCCTTCCCTTTCACGCGTATACTGAATTCAACAAATAACCAGTTATGGTAAAAAATATCCTTCAGAGCATTGTTCATTAAGAACTTAGACTTTGATAGATTGAGTATCCGGGCATCATTGTGTGAATCCCGTAACGCAGTTCTAAAAAGTTAGTATATCGTTCCCTAATTTAAGGAGTCCTCAATTATGCGAGTTGGATTCATAGGCCTTGGTCGGATGGGCCATGGCATGGCAAAACGTATTCTTGATGCTGGTCATGAGCTTTCCATTTACGATAAAAACCCTTTATCTCTTGAAAAGCTTGGTTCTGATGGAGCTAATGTGGCTACTTCTATCGCTGAGGTAGTTGCAAACCGAGAAGTCATTATCTCAATGCTCCCAACTGATGAGATTCTAGAAGAACTTGTGTTTGCTAAAGGAGGTCTACTTGAATGTATGCCTAAAGGTTCAATTCATATGCCTAGCGGCACCCATAGCATTCAAACAATTCGTCAGCTAACAAATGCTCATACTGAAGCAAATCAAATTCTAGTTGCTGGTCACGTTTTGGGACGACCAGATCTTGCAGCAGAAGGTCAGCTAACAATCATCCCTGCAGGCCCATCAGATGCTCTAAAGACCCTTCAACCTATTTTTGATTTGCTCGCTAAAAGAACGTTTATTGCAGGTGAGATTCCAGAATCTTCAACAGCCGTCAAAATTGCAAATAATTTCGTGCTCGGGTCCGCTATTGAAGTCATTGGTGAAAGTATGGCGTTAATCAAAAAGTTCGGAGTCAATCCTCAGCTTTTCCAAGAAATTCTTACGGAAGGACTCTTCGGTGCACCAGCTTACCGTATATATGGTCAAATTATTGTGGATGAGTCCTATGATGAAGTTGGAGCTTCTGTTGAAATTGGACTTAAGGATGCTAATTTAGCTCTTGCAGCTGGAGAGACCGTTAATGTACCTCTTCCCTGTGCAAATGTTTGGCGTGATCGCTTACTGAGCGCTAGAGCTCATGGGGACAAAGACTTAGATTGGGCGGTCATGGCTCGTGAACAGGCTCGCGCAAGTGGCATTGAATAATCACTATCTCCAACTATAGTCTAATCCAAGAGTAATCTAATGCCAGATCTTCTAACCGATCCTTGGTTCCTTTCAGTTGCGATTATCTCCGTATTAATTACTGGGATTTCAAAAGGCGGGTTTGGAGGGTTTGCTCTTCTATCGGTTCCATTGATGTCATTAGCAATCTCACCTATTCAGGCAGCTGGGATTATGCTGCCCATTATGATTCCAATGGATATTTTAAGTATCTGGGTATATCGACACCGTTGGGATGCAAGAATTCTAGCTGTACTTATTCCATCAGCAACTTTAGGTATTACTATCGGGGGCTTAACAGCTGGTTGGGTAAACGATGATTTTGTCAGGTTTTTAGTAGGAATAATTGCTGTTCTCTTTACCATACATCGAGCACGCGGAGTACTTCGAATGGCAGGTAAAACAGTGTCGGAAAGACCTCCACCCAGTAAACCCTGGGGTGTGTTCTGGGGCATGTGTGCAGGATTTACCAGTTTTCTAGCACATGCCGGCTCACCTCCTTATCAAGTCTATGTGCTACGACAAGGATTGAAGAAAGAAACTTACACTGGCACTAGCGTTATGTTTTTTGCCTCAGCGAATGTAATTAAACTTATTCCCTATGGGATGCTAGGACAACTATCAGTAACCAACCTATCAGTATCTGCGGCACTATTACCGCTTGTCCCTATAGGTGTTTTTCTTGGCGTATGGCTCAACCGCAAGATCCCAGAAAAGGTTTTTTTCACTATAATCTTAAGTTCTATTTTATTAGTAGGGATTAAATTAATTTGGGATGGGGTTACAAGTTTCTGGGGGATGTAATGGCATATGAATAAATCAAGAATATTACATAGTCAATTACTGTGGTTAGCATGCTTTTTATTATTACCTGTAATCGGAACGTCAGAGACATTTCGACTAACAGCAGCTGGACCTCAGTCAGCAAATCTTCCATTCATTGGTGTGATTAGTACTTTTGTTGTTCCTGAATCTAACAAAAGATTACAAGAGATGGGTAGCGAGCACAGAATTATTTGGCGAGAAGCCTATGGAGGATCCCTGTACAAATGGCAAGATAGTCTAGAGGCAGTTGAAGTTGGGCTTACTGACATAGGCTGGGTTGGTGCCCTTTGGGAAACCTCAAAGATGCCACTACAAAACGTCACTTACTACACACCTTTTGTAACTGATGATTTAACTCTGTTGGTCAACCTCTTTAATGAATTACATGAAACCATGCCTGAGCTAGCCAGAGCCTGGGATGATCAAAATCAAATTTTATTAGGAGCTAGTGGCGTAGAAACGTACCATCTGATGACGACATTTCCTGTAACACAGCTAGAAGATCTTGAAGGAAGGAAAATACTTGCACCTGGACCATCAGCAACCTGGTTGGAAGGCACTGGTGCAGTTGCAGTTAATGGTGGTCTTTCCACTTACTACACCCAACTTAATACTGGTGTTGCAGATGGAGTTCTAACAATTCTGAGTGGGGCATATCCCTATCGTCTCCATGAAGTAGCCCCCTATGTCACTCTGGTTGGACTTGGGGCACAGTTTCATGGAGGCCTCTCTATAAACAAAAAAACATGGGGAAGATTACCTTCAGACATAAAGACAGTCCTCTCCGAGCTTGGAAAAGAATATAGTCAAACGGTAGCTACAGAGGTTATGCAAAGATACAACTATGCACTCTCTGCCATGCAGGATGAGAACGCCACTGTAATCCTTCTCTCTGAGTCAGAAAAGAAAAAATGGATTGACCGACTCCCAAATATAGCCGGTCGATGGGCTGAATCTGCTGAAAATAGGGGTCATTCTGCAAGAAAAACATTGACTACCTACATGGACTCCTTTCGAGCACGCGGTGGTCAACCACTTCGTAACTGGGACTTAGAAAACTGAGCTTTTTATCCCAAATTGATAGGAAATTGCATTACCTAATCCAATGGATGAATGGTATAGGCGTAGTATGGGTTTTTGCATTAATGTTTCTGATTTGTGCAGATATCATAGGGCGAACACTTTTTGATAGTCCACTGCAAGCTGTTCCAGAGATTGTCGCTTTCTCTCTAATTGCCTGTGTTTTTCTTCAATTAGCTTTTGCAACAAAAATGGATCGCCTAACACGCGTAGAATTTTTAGTTGAAAAGCTCAAAAAAAATGATAGTGAAATCGCTCTAAGTTTAGAACGTGCCTTTTCTATGCTTGGGGTTGGCATCATGCTAGCGATAACTATCGGTGCTTGGCCAGATTTTATTAGAGCAATGCAAACCAGCGAATATGTTGGTGTAAAGGGCATCTACACCTTGCCAATTACACCTATTAAGCTAATTGTAGTTATTGGATCCTTTGTAACTTCATTAGCTTTTATTTTTCGACTTAAGTCAACTAACCTAGCTTTCTCTAGTTTTCCAGGAGCGTGGAAAAAGGCGCTCAGTATTTTAGTATTTTTAATTGCAGTTGCTGCCATCGCATGGATCATTGAGCCTTCCGATAGACTAATAGGAGGATTCTCAATTATTGCAGTTTTAATATTAATTGCTTTTGGCATGCCAATTTCTATTGCCCTACTATCAAGTGGATTTTTAGGGTTTTCTTTGCTCAAACGTGACCTTAATATGGCCACAGATATTTTGTCTTTAGCTGCTCAAGGCACAATATCTGAGTATGTATTTGCAACAGTTCCACTATTTGTTCTGATGGGACTATTCGTTAGCGTATCTGAAATTGGAAGCGACAGCTTCAAAGCTGCTCAAAAAGTTTTTGGTCGAATTATAGGCGGCCTTGGTATTGCTACTGTTGCAGCTAATGCAGTTTTTGCAGCAATCACTGGAATTTCTATCGCCTCTGCCGCGATTTTTTCTAAAATTGCTGTACCTGAAATGGTTGAGCGTGGTTATACCGCAAAATTTGCCGTTGGTTTAACAGCTGGCTCAAGCGTTCTTGGCATGCTTATCCCGCCAAGCCTTCTACTCATTATCTATGGCGTCTTAGCAGAGGTTTCCATAGGATCCCTATTTATTGCCGCAATTATACCGGGAATTATTCTTGCCCTAGCATTTGCAATTGGTGTAATGCTAATGGCCTGGCTTTGGCCAACCTTTGTTGGCAGTCCTAGCAATAAATTATTAGAGAATAGTGATACAGGGCATCAAAGTTCACTGCTCGGTATTCTCCCCGTAGGCGGACTAATCATTCTTGTTCTGGGCGGGATATATGGTGGAATTTTTACCCCAACAGAAGCTGGTGCTGCTGGAGCTTTTGCGGCGATGTGTATTGCTCTGATTAGAAAACGGCTGAGCTGGAAAGGTCTATGGGATGTAATTCAAGAAACTGGTCAGGTAGCAGTAACCATCCTTTTCCTTATTATTAGCGCAAGTATTTTTAGTAGAATGCTAACGCTAACTGGCTTACCAGGAGATATGGCCACTTACCTTGGATCGCTTGGACTTGGCCTCACAGGCTTTCTTGCCGTTTACTTGCTATTACTGATCATGCTCGGAACTGTCCTTGATTCCACATCTATTTTGCTAATTTTACTTCCGCTAGCACTGCCGGTTATAGGCGAGTTTGATGGAAATCTAATTTGGTTTGGTATCGTGACAGTGATTGGTGTAGAAATCGGGCTAATGACGCCACCTCTCGGCTTAAGCGTCTATGTAATTAAATCAAGTCTAGAAAAAGAAAATATTAGTCTTGGCAGTATCTTTGCCGGTGCTTTTCCATTTGTCTTAATAACACTCGCTGTCACTATTCTTTTAATACTCTTTCCTTCATTAAGTCTAATGCTACTTTAATTAAACTAATTTATTAGCCTTATTTAATTCACTTTGACCAGAGACTGTTACCTATCAAATAGAACCCAGCCATCATCAAGCCTACGGCATCCGTAACTAGACCTTGGGATAGCAGGCATGCACCCGCAATACCTATTACAATTCGACCTCTCAGAGAAAGATCCTCGCGTAAAAATCCTACGATTGCTGCTGCCAGTAAAAATACCCCAATAACTCCTGTTAGTGCTGTAGAAAAAATTTCCCAAATAGAACCCTGAGATAGTAACGCTGGCCCAAAGAAAAAAGCGAATGGTAGTAGATAACAAACAAGCCCATAGCGAAAAGCAGTCCAGCCCACCCGGTTTATATCTGCTTGTGCAACACCTGCGGCTACATAAGAAGCTAGGGCAACTGGAGGAGTAATTGTTGATACACAACCAAAAAAGAAAACAAACATGTGTGCAGTGAGTAAAGGCACACCCATATCAGAAAGAGCCGGTGCTACAACAGTAGCTAAAATTAAGTATGACGCTGTTGTTGGCAATCCCATGCCTAAAATAATTGCAGCAACCATTGTTAAGAAAAGTCCTATGAGGGGAACACCTCCAGATAATGAAATAATAAATATAGAGAGTTTTGAACCTAAACCAGTAATAGCTAATATGCCAGAAATTATTCCTGCTGCTGCACATGCTACTGAAATGGGCACTCCGCTTTTTACTCCATTTATAGTGGCACGAACCACCTTCAAAACAAATTCTTTCGAAAACTCACGAACTATTAATAAATGAAGAATAACAATTAAAAGAATTGCGTAAAAAGACGATAAAACAGGAGAATAGCCTAGCACCATCATGCCTATGAGCATGATAAATGGAACTAAAAATGGTGCGCCCTTATAAAGAATTTTGTATAGAGGTTCTTCATTTTCCTCTCCCTCTTTATCAAAACCGATTCCACTTTTTACGGCCTGTAGGTGGACTACAAATAAAATAGAAACAAAAAATAGCAAAGCAGGCATTAATCCAGATTTCATTATATTGACATAGGGTGTGCCAACAATTTCTGCCATAATAAAAGCAGCAGCTCCCATGACTGGCGGCATTAACTGCCCACCGGTAGATACCACTGCTTCAATAGCACCTGACTGGTGAGGTTTATAACCCTCTTTTTTCATCATCGGAATAGTGAAGGAACCTGTGACCGCAACATTTCCTGCGGCGCTACCGGAAATCATTCCAAGTAGCGTGCTAAAAATAACAGCCGTCTTGGCAGAGGCAGCAGTAAAGCCGCGCGTAACCGAATTAGATAGCTTGAAGAAAAAATTACCTGCACCAAACTCAGATAGGTAAGCACCAAAAATTGTAAACAAAATAATATATGTAGAAGCCACTCCTATGGGTATCCCATAGACTCCCTGGCCCGTTAATGAAAGAAATGATAAAACACTCTCTAACCTAGCTCCTCGACCAAAAAGAACTCCAGGAAGATAAGGAGACAAAAATGGATAAAGCAAAAAAACAATGGTTATAGAGGCTAAAAAGTTTCCAACAACACGTCGAGTAGCTTCAATAACCAAAAGAACGATAATGCCTGCTACAACCAAATCAAATGTAGTAGTAAGACCGCCGCTAAGTGCAATATCATCCCAACGAATAATCAGATAAATACCAGTTATTAAAGATGCTACCAGTAGCACAACGCTTAAATACCAATGAACATCTCGAGTCTCTTTGTTTGAAGTCTCCCATGGCCGCAAGAAAACAAGCATCATCATTATCGTCAGATGCACAGAACGAATAACTGTCGTGGATAAAACCAAAAAACCAGATACATTAGCAAGATGAAAAATGCCTAGAACAAATGCAAGCGCGCCAACTAAACGAACATGGGTATTTCTATTTAAAATATTCTGCACGATTGTCTAAAGTCTATTGCTGCATAAAGTACTGGGAAGCACCAGGGTGTAAAGGAATAGGTAAATGCTCAATTTGAGAAAGATCAATTTGCTGTGCGATAGCATTAGTCTGCTGTAGTTGCTGTAAATTACCGTATATTGACCCGACAATACCAAGAACAAAATCAGCATCTGCATTACCGGATACTATGAGGATATTTGGTACAGCTAATAAGGTCGAACCCATGTTCGTGTCATAAACTTCTTTAGGCATATCAACCAAATAATAATAGGGATTCTCTATAATAAATTGCGCCATAATTTCAGAATCAATCTGAATAAATGATAAATCTTGAGTAGCTCTAGTCTGCAAAACACCTGCGGCTGGATAGCCTGCTAAAGCAAATGCAGCATCAATATTTCCATCTCCAAGCTGACTAAAACCATCTGAGTAAGATAGAAAACTTGGTACAACATCATCTAGAGACATTCCATGCGCCTCTAGCAATAGTCTTGCTAAGGAAACTGTTGGTCCTCCTGCAGCACCTAAAGCGATTCGTTTACCCTCAAGTTGCTGAAAAGTTGATATTTCACCATCGGCACGAGAAATTAAATGAAGAACACTAGGATGTAATGCACCCGCGGCTAATATATTTAATGGTTCTCCATAAGGCCGCTGCCCGTCATAGGCAAAATAAGCAAGGTCTGCGTTAGTTAATGCTAACTCTATATCACCACGTGCAATAAGGCGTGGATTCTCTACAGCACCTCTTGTAACGATTGGAACCATAGAAACACCATCTAAATGCTGCGTTACCAAACTAGATAATCCCTGTCCTAAGGGATAATAAGCTCCTCCTAGTGCCGCTGTTCCAAGTCTTATTTCCTGCCGATCATTTGCTGGAGCACAGGCTAGGATCATTATGAATAGCACGGATATAACGCATATCCGAACCATATACAGAAATGAAGTAGACAGCCTTACCCCATAAATAAACATTTATCTACTTCCTATTTAACAAAGGATTAATAAAAAAGCTTTATCGACGATCAGAAAGGTCGATAAGCAACACCAAAGCTAAAGACAAACCAAACAAAAGAAATATAAACATGGAAAACTGACGTACATGTAAAGCATTACTTCCAGCAGCCCATAAAATTACTAGCACAGCTATAAAAGCACACCAATGTATCCAGGGGCCTTTAAAAACCTTGCTCAAGTTACACTCGCTCTTAAGGGCCTATTAGCATAACGATAGAAAAAACCTACGCATATAAAGGCTACTACCCAGAAAAAATAACCTGAAAATCCTAGTATCAGTTCATGTGGTGGCAAAAATAAGGCTATAGCTAAAGTTCCCAGAAAAACTCTAATCTGCAATGGGTATGCACGGCCCTGATACCAACCTTCTAATGCAATTGAGAGCGCCCAAAGTCCTGCAAATGCAGCAAAAAATGATACCAAGCTTAGCCAGATTGGCCCATTCAATAAGAGACTGGAGTTATATACAAACGCAAAAGGAACGACATATTTAGCAATCCCTACTCTTGCTGAGGTCAAGGCTGTGCGCATTGGTCCAGAACCTGCAATACCAGCCGCAGCAAAAGCTGCCAAAGCAACTGGCGGTGTAATTGTTGAGACAACACCATAATAAAAGGCAAATAAGTGTGCGCCCATTGGTTCAACTCCCATCTCAATTAGAGCTGGAGCAACAAGCGCTGCTACAGTTATATAAACCGCAGTTGTCGTCATACCCATCCCCAAAATAATAGCCGCCCCAGCCGTCAATACCAGAAGCAAAAAGAGGCTGCCACCAGAAAGGGTTATAACGGAATTTGTAAATTTTAATCCAATTCCAGAAGAAAAAATTGATCCAATAATAATTCCTGCACATGCACAGGCCACTGTGACCGGTACAGCATTTCGAATACCTGTTTCAAAAGCTGTTAAAAAATCAAATGTGCTAAGTCGAGTATGAGGAGAAATAAAGCTTAATATAAATAAAACCAAGATGCCGCCAAATGCAGCAAGCATCGCTGTATAGCCTATCGCTAGCAATACAATTAAAACGATCAAGGTTAACAATTGATGCCAGCCGGTACGTAAAACCTTACCTATGTCTGGCAACAGTTTTTTTTCAATACGTTTTACTCCACTCTTATCTGCTTCTAGGTCTACCATGATGTATACGGTAGCGAAATAAAGAATCGTCGGAATAATCGCAGCTCCTAAAACGGTTATATAACTAACACGTAAGTACTCGGCAATAATAAAAGCTGCCGCTCCCATTATTGGCGGTGTTATTTGCCCTCCAGAAGAAGAACAGGCCTCTACTGCTGCAGAGAACCGAGGGCTATAACCAATTTTTTTCATTAATGGAATAGTAAAAGCTCCTGTAGTAGCAACATTTGCAACTGCAGAACCAGAGACCGTTCCAAGAAATGCGCTTGCCACTACTGAGGCCTTAGCTGGGCCACCCCGCAAATGTCCTGTGAGAGCAATTGCCAGATCCAAAAAAAACTTACCAGCTCCTGAGCGAACTAATATGGCTCCAAAAACTATGAATAGAACTATATAAGTTGCCGCTACCATGAGTGGCACACCAAAAATACCGTCTGCACGTACAAAGAGAATATCTATAAGTCGCGCATAAGAAACTGGTGGCCCAAAAAAAAAGCCTGGGAAATAGTTAGCGGTTAAGGCATGCACTATAAAAAATGTAGTGATAATGACCATGGACCATCCAACTACTCGACGAGCTGCCTCTAACACCAATATCAGAAGCATAGAACCCGCAAGCACATCAGTTGTACTTAAATTTCCCTCACGCTGTTGAAATGCTTCTATGTCATAAAGAGTGTAGGTCTGTATCGATAAAACCAAAAATATAAACACAAGGTCCAATACAAGCCCTGCTAGCTTACGGATATCTATATGACCACTCTCGACTAGAACAGGATCAGTTAAAGATTGACGCCATAGCGGCTTTGTTAACACAGTAAGAACTAACATTCCTGCTAGATGAGTACTTCTAAACGCTCGACTTTCAGGGGTACCAAAGGCAGCTACAAATAGATGAAAAAATGCTAGGGATAACGCGATGGTTGCAGTTAAAAAAATCAACCACCAAGGAAAACTTACAAGTTTTACCGAGCGAAGTTTCTCAATATATGATTCCTGTCGGCTTTCAGAGACAAACAAATCATCGCTCGTATTTTCTTGTCTATCTTCCACACTAATTAGGTCAGTAAGATGGAACTGTTACACCATGTTCCTGGTAATACTTCAAAGCACCAGGATGTACTGGAATAGCAGCACCAATTAAAGCCTGATCTAAACGAGCTTGTTCCCATGCATCAGCAACAGCTACGAGCTCTCCATGCGAATCCCAAAGCGCCTTAGCCATTGAATACACCAAATCATCTGGCATATTTTGATTCACCACTAGCGTTGTCATTGAACCTAATGTAGTAACTGGAGACTCGACACTTTGATAATGATCACTGGAGATAGAAATTGAGATATATCCTGGATTCTCTGCAATAATCTCAGCTAGTACATTATCCTCCATAGGTAAAAACCGAATACCAGGACGAAACTCTAGGTCTAAGAAAAAAGCCTGCGGAAGACCTGACATAGCAAAATGTGCATCTATATGTCCATCCTTCATTAAGGCTACTGAATCCGTGTATGAGACATGATGAATTGTTCCACCATTAGCACTGATACTTTCTAATGGAAGACCATATTTGTTCATAACCACCTGAAAAACCGTATAACCTGAATCCGTAAGTTTTCCGGGACTAAGGTTACGGCCCGCCAAGTCATAGTAGGTTTCTATA
>Ga0114933_10005023_pt1 | contig 12153 bp, 12 predicted proteins | sample 4SBtaG_FD_89691 | JGI IMG/M metagenome (GOLD analysis project Ga0114933, IMG submission 89691) | Deep subsurface microbial communities from Kolumbo volcano to uncover new lineages of life (NeLLi) - 4SBTROV12_W25 metaG | ecosystem: Environmental > Aquatic > Marine > Volcanic | place: Kolumbo...
AAACTTTGGCATTTTGAATATTTTATTATTTTTACCAACTCTATCAGACCAATAAAAAGCTGGGCCTTTAGATGATAGATGAACAGTAATAGCGACCAACAACATAAGAGGTGCTAACAGTAAAAAAACAACAATTCCTAATAACAAATCAAAAATGCGTTTCATTATCTTTTATTACCAATTTAAAGCTTTCATATACAGAATCTAAATCATATTTGTTTTCTAATTTAGCCCTAGACCTCCTCCCCATTAATTCTATCTCCTTATAATCTCTACTCAAAATATCCATCATTGCGAAAACTAATGACTCTGCGCTCCTAGAGCTAACTATCAGTCCATTGTAATCATTATCAACCAATTCAACCAAGCCAGGGACTTTACTAACAATACATGCTCTACCTATTGAGCATGCCTCAAGTGCTGCTCTGGACAAGCCCTCCCTGTAAGATGGGAGAATAAATACATCAGATTGTTCTATATATCTTTCAATAGAATTAGTTTCTGGAATATGTCTAATATAATCTATATTAGAAAATTCAAGAATTTTCGAAGGCAAAATAGAGCTTGGATTTCCACTGTCAATATCACCAACAATAGTCAGTATAAATTTTTTAGCTCCCATATTATAGATCTTTTTTGAGGCGCAAAGCAATTCGTCCACCCCCTTATCTTTTATCAGTCTACTGACAAATAAAAAATGCAGTTCATTTTTTTGAATAGGTTGGCTATAACTATAATGATTAATATCTATACCCTCTCCAGGTAATACAAAGATTTTTTTCGACCTAACTCCAACCTTTTTAATTAAAAAATCCTTGTCATCCGAATTTAATACAACAACAGAGTTTGAAAATATTAATAAAAATTGAGCAATTTTTCTAACTAAAATAGAATTTTCTATTTTTAAAAATCCCGAACCCAGGCCAGTAAATATACTAAAAACTTCGACTTTTGATAGTGATAAGAGTAGAGGGAAAAATAATGCTGGCTTAGTTGTATAGCCAAACACCATGTCAAACTTTTTAAGTTTTAATAGCTTGTTATATGCTAATATTATCTTAAAGTTATCAAACAGAGATATAGACTTCCTGTCCATACTATAATTAACGTATTTAACAAGATGGGTATCAACTGGAGATAGACCTTCGAATGGTGCTGCAATAACTACACTACTCCCCTCTTCAACCATTCTATTTATCATCCACATTCTAAACCTAATTGTAGATCTTAGTGAATTTGATACAATTAATATACTTTTTTTCATTTAAAAATCGTCTTTGTAGTGGAGGTTATTTCGCTATTTTCACCCATCGACTAGTGGGAGCTAGCACACTCCATATTAAGTAGTTTGCACTGAAGATACCCATATTTTGTCCTGAATAAATCATCTTTTTTTTTGCACTAAGAAACTGAATTCTTTAGACACTTTTAACCAATAACGCCCTATTTTTATCCTTCCTGTCTCTTTAAATAGAGACCCTGTTAATTCTTCTTTACCCTTGATTTTCTTTATACTGCACATTATATTGAATCTTTTTATAGGTTATGATTTGCTGGTAGTAATAAAATAGCTGTACATAAACTATTGGAATAAATGGCAAAATAGTAGGTCTTGCGGCAGTATTGCCTGCAACGAAATAAAAATATAAATAAACTGTATTTAAAACAATAAAAATATACGTAATATAATGGAATTTTAATATTTTTCTATATTTAAATAGAAAATAAAATAAAATAATCTGCGGTACAAAAGTATCTAAACCTATAAGTCGCTGTACAAATACCCTAATAGGTGATGCAATATATGAACCACTGTCAGCAATAATGAAATTTAAACCTGTTATATTTATCCAAAACTGCCAAACATACAAATATAAATTTCCAACAAAATTCCCAAAGAATGGTAAATTAAATATTGATAATATTGATAATATTGATACCGATAAGACTAATATATACCTTAATTTTATTCTTTTAAAACTTATTAATATTGCATAATAAAATGACAAAAGAAGATGCTTTCTTAAAAATATTAGAAAACTTGAAGCAATAACAAAATAAATTTTCTTCTTTTTAATTATATAATGAAACAATAAAGTCACTACAAATACTATAAATATATCCCTTAAAACTTTTGAAGTAAAAAATATATAACTAGGAGAAATTAACAAAAAATACATAATCCATATTTTATACCTCCTTATAATATTCATATTATCTGCCATGGAATTCATTAGCTTTAGTAAAAAAATAAAAACAATATTGTTTATCATTAATGCTAATAAAACCAAATCAAATGTAATTTTTGTAGCAAAACCTAGCATATATGGATAAAAACTACCTGTACCTGGTTGAAATATAAAATCAAATATATTAAATTCAACTCCACTATATGCATGTGTTATAAAGAATATTTCGTCATTATAAAATGGTGACAATCCATTTGTTTCAGGATATACTAAAACATAAACATAATGTAATATTACGATTATGATTGTTCTTACTATTAACAAATATGAAATATATTTGTAATTTGTAAATAATACAACTGATAATAAAAATGATAATACCAATAAAATATATTCCATTATAAGACCTTGTAATACAAAACGTGCAAACACCCCTATTGTGAATCAGATATAATCTTTCAATCTATCCTTATGTAGAATTTTCATTGCTTGTATAATTCCCCTGCAATCCTCCCAAAAATTAACACCCAGTAAAAGTAGAATCTCCTTATAATTAAAGCATAAGGAGATTCAAATGCAGACAACATATTCAAATCACTTACTAAATTAACATTTACACAAAAAAGGTGTTAACTTATTTCCACATTGTCCGAAACCCAATTCAAAAAAATCATTTTGACCTTTAAGATTGACAAAGGGCTACTTTATATATGTTATCTAGTATACAAACCTGATGTGACAAAAGAGCCTTTGTCGCCATCTGAATTGAAACTAAAAAGCCATCTTTTCTCCAGTTATTAATTAGAAACACCTCTACAACTCAAGCCTAAGACTTGGCATTATTTATAATTTTCAACATGTATCTTCTAAAAAATTTTACGAACAAGAGTACAATCAAAAAATGGTATTTAAAAAAACTTACATCATTAGACAATAATAGCTTTTTAGCAACTAAAAGTTCTCCTTTGAACATATCTAGCATGTGTGAAGATAGTCCACTTACGCCAAAAGCACCCTTGTGCAATCTAACCAGCTTCGGATTCTCTACCCCAATTAGATTGAATTTTAGAGCACACCTTAGCCACAAGTCGTAATCCTCTACGTATCTTAAGCTTTCATCAAAACCATGCAATTCAAGCAAAAAGTCTTTTCTTATTATTACACCAGGAGTTGAAAACCTATTTTTTAACAACAAATCATTGAAATTATATTCTTCCATTTTGATTCCGTCTATATTTTCATAGTCAAACTCATCATACTGATAGGCTGACCCCAAAAAAATAAGCTTTTTATCTTGCATAATTTCAATTTGAATTTTTAATTTGTCTTTATGCCATTCATCATCTGCATCTAAAAATGCAATAAACTCACCCTGAGATTTTTTCACACCGTTATTTCTAGCCGAAGACGGTCCTAAATTTTTTTGAACAATATATTGCACTAGGATAGAGTTAAACTCTTTTCTGAATTCACTCACTACTTCTTGAGTATTGTCAGAACTACCATCATCTATTACAATAATTTCATAATCAGAGTATGTTTGTAAAGCAATAGACTTTAGTGCTCTTTCTATTGTTATGGATGCATTATATGTAGGTATTATTACCGAAACCAGCCCCTTCATCTCATCCAATCCCAATTGCCATTTATTTTTGCAGAAAAGTCACGAATTGTATCGTTATTCCAAATGTCTGTACGCGATGCACGAAATTTATTTATATTTCCAGAGTTTATTCCAAAGCAACTGCTAACAGCGAAGTCATACCCCGCATTCTCAACCGATCTCTCTACATTATCATCAACACTACCATGAGGATATGACATCGATTCAACTGGTGCGCTTATAGTATCTTCAATAAATTTTTTTGAATATATCAACTCATGGTTTAACTGTTCAATACCACAGTCGGCCAATTTACAATGTGATTTTCCATGTGCACCAATAGACACACCTTCAATTGATGCAAGTTCTCGCAACCCTGATACAGACAGATATTGCTTATCATTGGATTTGATATTATCAGATGTCACATACACAGTAAAAGGAATGTTTAGTTGTTCCAATATGGGCGCAGCAATATCCAAATTATTTGCATATCCATCATCAAAAGTCACTGAAATGCAGCTTTGACCCAAACTCTTTAGAGAAAGGGGGGAGGTATTTCCTAATTCATTAATCAACGACATATGCTCCAAAAATAGATCTTTATTTAAATCATAAATATCGCTTTTTTTTTCAATTGAAGATACGGAGTGATACATAAGAATCAACCCACCATTTTTTTCTGGTAGAAACTTATTATAAACACCATAAAGGCGTGATATATTCCTCCCTATTTTCTTCTTCCATATTTTCATACACCACCAATATGCTTTAACACCTTGTTGATTATATAACGAAAGAAAGATGGTGTTGACTCCTCCCACTCCCCCATATATTCAACATGCTTAGCCCCAGTACCCTTTTTGAAGTTATAAACCCCAACATTATTAACCATGTCAATACCACCAAGATCATAATACAATATATCGTTATTAACGCAGTACTCTACTATAGCCCAGAACAACTTGTACGTGGCATAAACCTTTCGTGCATCTATACTTGCTGCTGCAAAAAAGTCAGTACATTGATTTCCGTGTGTGCCAATCCCTCTAAATGCGATCAGTTTTCCGTCTTTATCCAAACACCTGTACAGAACCAAATTTTCTCCAAATGCTTTTATGATAGATTCAATTTGCTCAAGAGAAAACTGCTTAGCAATTCCTTTGAATCCTTCCATTTCTTCATATATCTCGCGCATCTCATGAGCTGATGGATTGTACCATTGTTCCGTAGTGATCTCATGTTTCTCCGATCTATTTAAATTATGCCTCCAATTCTTAGTCAGTCCGCTACGCATCAATTCAACATCACTCTTTATTTCAAGAATCATACTTTGCCCACTATTCAATAGCTTCAAAGGCTTAAACCATGTTGAACCCTTTAAAATAAGGGTGCGGCATTGGTCTTTATCATGTGTTATGTTGATTCTACAGTAGGTAAAACAAGTGCCAATTACAGACTTTAGTAATTTATAAAAATCTTTATTATTCGTATTAAAAAAATCAGGGTGGCATCCAGGTATCCAAGCTATTGAGACAAAAAGTTTTTTCTTCACAAGCACCTGAACACCAAAACTCTCATTTTTAAGCTCATCATGCCATACAAAGTGCAAATACTCCCATCCACTGTCAGACTTATACTGTGCCCAAGCTAACGACTGAAAAAATGATAAATTAACGCCTGGCACCTTATCCCAATCTGAGTCATCACCCTTATAACTTTTCCACATATTCTTCTTTTTTTAGAAAATATCTAAACAAAATCTCATTTCTTTTACTCCATTTTTTTTACTATAGAATCAACCTTCTCATACATTCCATTCTCAATTGGAAAGCACACAAGCCTCTTCCATCTATCTACAGATTCACCGCCCTTTTCAAGGACTTCTATTGGTAAGCTCGGCCAAGAATAGACATTAAAACCATACCTCCAACCCCGGTCAAACCATTCTTTACTCTGCTGGGAATTATCCATATAGACAGGAAAAGCCAAAGGGCAAGACTGAAGATTGTACGATTCAAATACTGGGGTCAGTCTATTCTTTGCAGCAAATTTTTCCCATTTTTTATAAACAGCCATGCGCTCAGATTGAATATTATATATATCACACTCTTCAATTGCTTCTTCAGAATGACGGCTAATAGCTGCATCAGAAATTTCCAGCTCATGAAAACCCATTGGATTTGTATAATCAGGTTGTTTAGACATCTTTCTTGCAATCTTTTTTAAAAAAAAATTTTTCTTCAAAAATGATTTAACGACTTGTTTTCCATAACTAAGATTACTATTTTGTAAACTACTCAAGCTCTCACGTGAAAGGGTCACATCTTCATTATTAATATATAAAATACCGCCATCATCCAACTCTAAAGTCTTTCTTGGGGCGCTAATGCCAACATCCCCAAAGGTTCCTAGCAACTGATCTTTGTATTTTCCAGAAAATCCATGTGCATTGTCTTCAAGTAACCACAAAGCGCGCTCTTTGCAAAAACTTTGAAATTTTCCAATATCTTGCGGCTGACCAAAATAATGAATCATTAAAATAGCCTTAGATTTTTCGGTTAAAGACTTCTCTAAATGACTCCAATCAGGTTCCAGTCTATCTGTCATTTTATAATATTTATATGTCAATCCAAGTTGCTTTAAAGGGTGTAATATCACGTCACAAATATAGTCCGGAATATGAACACAATCACCTTTTTTTAATTTTAAAGCTATTAATCCATATTTAAGCGCTGTACGGGAATGTGAAAAATAGTATGTCTTCATTGAATTTTCCGATTTAACTCTCTATAAAACAAATCTTACACTTGGCATATTGAAAAAGTAGAGGCTTGTCTTATTCACTTGTTATGGGTTTACTTTACCTAAAATTTTAGACATAGTGTTAAAAACAAAATACGGCATCCATGCAAACAACCACAGGATAAACCATTTAAATCTATCATACTTATAAATTGCTATTAATTTTCTTGCCTTACCTCTCTCACCTTGCTTCCAATGTATTCTTGCAATATCCCAATCGATAGATCGCTGAAGCATGCGCAATTCATCATAATAATTATCTTCTGTAAAGTTTGGCATGGTACGTTTGAATTTATCAAGCATTAACTTTCTTTCTTTCGGAAAAAGTGCGCTTTTACTCCACGTCCAACTTGAATCATGCATCCTCCACTTTGCCAAAACGGAATCAACAAATCCTAGTTCCCAGTCATACGCCATACGCAAAAACAAATCGTATTCCTCAATCATGTTAAATTCTGGATCGAACCAATGATCCATTGAGTCTAACGCAGATTTTCGAACTACCGCCGTCTCTAAAGAAATACAGTAATTTAATATTAACTCTCGAAATACCTTGCCAGTAGGCGGCTTTACACTTTTAAATAATTGACTTCTGTCCTTGATATGATCGAAAAATATGGTATCACTAATAACTATACCAATTTTTTTATTGTCAAATAAAGGCACCTGTAATTCAAGTTTTCTAGGGAGCCACAAATCATCACAGTCAAGAAAGGCGATTAAATCTCCTTTGCTATGCTTAATGGCTTGATTTCTCGCGTCACCTAAAACTAAGAAATCACTACTATAAAAATATTTAATCCTAGAGTCTGAATAACTTTCTACTATTTTCTTGGTTGAATCTGTTGAACAGTTGTCAAAAAATACAACCTCAAAGTTAACATATGTTTGATTTAATACTGAGTCAATCGCCTCTTGTAAATATTCCTCCGCATTATGCCCATTCATAATAACTGAAACCATTATCCTACTCCACTAACCTTAAGTATTATCTTGCCAATGTAAGTATTCACACCTTCATCAATTGGAATAGGCAAGTTTACCATTCCAAACCCTATACTTTCAGACTTAGGACAACTACCCTTAATATAGAAAAAACTTTCTAATGGCTCATCAGTCGCAACAATCGGCTTGAGAAACCAAGTCCATGAGATATCAATAAAACTAGACAACATCTTCCTTTGTAAAGGTCCATTTTCCTGCGTCCATACAATTCTGTGAGGAATGATTTCTACTGAATCATCGAAATACGCCTTTGGAAAACTTATTGTATCTTTCGTATTTATATCTATAAAGCTTGATAACATCTCCCTCCTTTGAGATGAAACACTCTTCCACCTTTTAATCTCACATATGCCTAAATATGCCAAAAAACTAGGTAGTCTTGACGGGTAAGAATACGAACAAGAATCTAACAAAGTAGACGAAAAATCATTTACTAGAAATGCATCAAATTTAGAACTAAATATCGAAAAAAACCTAAAAACGGTCAATATCCTAATAGTATTTAACGGATTGCCATATTTAGATTCATAATAGAGATATGCAAATATAGATTTTTGCTTTTCACTGGAAAGATCATCAATATCAACACTCATGTTTCTCAATTTTTTTATTAACGATATATCTGTTGAATAGACCAATCCCCCAGTAACTGTATTTAAAGGCTTGCTTCTGTCAGTTGAGAAAATTGATGCGTTTCCAAAATTTCCTACCTTTATTCCATTTCTTTTAGACCCTAGAGACAGCGCACAATCCTCTATAACAAAAATATCCTTGTCTTTTGCAAAATCTATAATAGGTTGAATATCACAAGGAATGCCGAATGAATGCTGAGCCACAATTACCTTTGTGCGCTCTGACACAACTTTTTTTATACCCTCAATACTCGACCCAAAAGTATTAATATCAATATCTGAATATATTGGTATTGCACCAACTCTTAAAACTGCATTTACCATTACAGAGCACGTTGCTGCGGGCAAAATTATCTCGTCATTATGCTGAACATTAAAAGCTTGCAATAATGAAAAAAAACCCATCCTTGCAGATGCATAACTAACCGAACTTCCGCCACCTATTTGCTCTGAAAAAAGCTCTTCATATTCTCGTACAATACTACCATTAGGCTGATGAAATAATGACTCAACCTTCAACATTTCTTCACCTTCTATATAGGTATGCAACCCAATAAATCCATAGTACTCTTTGCTAAATATTTTACGAACTAATGAAAAAATATTTAGCACCTTATTCACACACGCCACCATTATAAAACTCTTTGATTTTGAAAATTATCATGTCTTGATCTCTAATGCTCAAGTCGACATGGCAAGGCAATGTAAGGATTTTCTTATATATTTCTTCGGTTACTGGCAAGTCAAAATTGGTATTGTACTTAGTCAATAGATGGTTAGGTTTGTAATGAATGCCACACTCAATTCCACTATCCATCAAGCATCGCCTAAGCCCATCTCGATCATGAGCCTTAACAACAAATATGTGCGGAATAATATCAAGATAATTTAATTTTAAAAACTCAATATTCTGTATTTCTTTCAATTGACGTATGTATCTTTCTGAAATATCTTGTCGTTTTTTTCTAAAAAAACTAATTTTTTTAAGCTGTTCAATGCCGATAACAGCATTAATATTGCTCATGTGAAACCGAAACCCTTGATCTTTCACATCAAAATCCCAACTACGATTTCCACTAAATCGATTTTCGGTATCATTCTGAACACTTAAAAGACGGCCATCTCTCAATCTTTGCAAAACTTTTTCATCATTTGTAAGAATGGCCCCACCTTCTCCAGAAGTAATATTTTTTATACCATCAAAACTAAAGCAAATAATATCACCCTTTTTCCCGATTTTTTTGGAATCTCTGTTACAACCAAAAGCTTGTGCGGCGTCCTCAATAACTCGCAACTTGTGTTTTTTAGCCAATGTGTATACCTCACCCATTCCTTTCGATGAGCTTGCATAATGTACAGGCATAATAGCTTTAGTATTAGCGGTTATTTTACTTTTGGCATCGTGAACATCAATAAATAAGGTATCTTGGTTAACCTCGCAAGCGATAGGGTTTGCACCAGTAGCTGAAATTGCTTGAAAACTAGCTATATAAGTTAATGATGGAACTAAAACCTCGTCACCATGCCCAATACCTATTGCTGATAACGCTAATTGTAACGCTGATGTCCCTGTATTAACACAAACAACACTCATGCTAGTATCAAGGTAGCTCTTAATATTTCTCTCAAATTCTAAAACTTGAGCACCCATGCCCAAATATTCTGACTCTAATACCTTTTTAACTGCATTTATCTCTTCACTTGAAATACTACATTTAGATAGTCTAACTTTCAAATTCTTCACCAGTTATAATTAAAGAAATCCAAATTAACGCTTTGAGATTCATCTGGATTATGTTCGATATTTGCCAAATTAAGCAATATATTTTCACTAGATAATCCCCTGAAAGCAAGCCATAATCCTGGTTTAACCGTTAATCTTTGATAGTTCCCTTTTGATATCTTAACACTGAAAAAATCAATTCCATTATGCGCTACAAACTCAACCTCACCTATCACAACAACTAGGTTCAATGTCATTTCAGTATGCTTCTTCCATCCCTTAATATCAGACTTATTGATAGTTGAGAGATAAGCCTCTCCAAAACCAAAAAAACCATTGTCACTTACTTTCATAGCATGAAAAACATCACCTTTAGGGTGCTGAATTTTCTTTAATGGTGTGAGAGTTATACCATCCATTTCAATGATTTAGATTTGGCAATTTTCTGATACTTATCAATTTGCTGGACTGTCTTCTGCATCATGTTCACACCATTGTGATAGTAGTCATAATACCATTGTGAAGTAAATTCAATAGTATCTTGATACTTCAACGTCGCCTGCCATTTTAACATTGCAAGTGCCTTGTCACAATTAAGTTTTAATAGTCCAGCTTCATGAAAAGGAATACTATCTGTAATGGTAAATGCATCAGATATATTTTCAAAGTGCCAATATTCACTCAAATCTTTTAGCAACTCCACAACTGTATGATTCTGCTCTGCACGAGGACCAAAATTAAAACCTTCGCCATTAAGGCTTTCATCATTATAAAGTTCCTGCCCTAGATTTAAATACCCACTAAGTGGTTCTAAAACATGCTGCCAAGGGCGTGTTGCTTCTGGACTTCTAATCTCAACACCCTTGCCTTTGCTCCAAGCTTCAACACAATCTACAATAATCCTATCCTGTGCCCAATCACCGCCGCCAATCACATTACCTGCTCTAGCAACTGCCAAACGAACATTAGACCCTTCTGATTTAAAAAATGAATGATAGTAAGACTTGAATATTAACTCTGCTGCCCCTTTGGAGCCACTATAAACATCCCTTCCACCCATTGGATCGTTCTCTTTATAACCCCAAACCTGCTCAATATTTTCATAAGCTTTATCACTGGTGATAATAATCACTGTACATGCATGATTTGAAACTCTTAGTGCTTCAAGTAAATTAGTTGTGCCCATCACATTCGATGAAATAGTATCTACAGGTTCAGCATAAGAAGTGGAAACAATTGCCTGCGCAGCAAGATGAAAAACAAAATCTGGCTTCTCGGATGCAATCACTCGGCTTAGCGAGTCAAAATCACGCACATCAATCAAATGATGTTGAATCTTATTTTTCATCTCCAATATCTCAAACATTGATGGCTGTGTTAAGGTATCTTTAGAGATGCCAATCACTTTAGCACCCAAGTTAATCAACCAAGTGGTCAACCAAGTACCTTTAAACCCTGTGTGCCCTGTAACAAGGACTTTCTTATCTTTGTAAATATCGGCAAACATCACTTATCCCAAACCATCCAATCAGCTGCATTATTCATACACATATCATTAAGATGCTTCTTATCTCTCAAGGTATCCATTGGCATCCAAAAGCCTTTGTGTTTATAGGTATAAATCTGCCCATCTTTTGCAAGTTTTTTTAATGGCTCTTGCTCAAAAGTCACGTCATCACCATCTTTAATATAATCCAAAACTTCTGGCTGACAAACAAAATATCCTGCATTAATCCAAGACCCATCACCCTTTGGCTTTTCTTGAAACTCCAATACTTTATCACCTTTACCAATATTAAGTGCACCAAATCTACCATCAGGCTGTGCCGAAGTTATTGTCATTAACTTTCCATGCTTTTTATGAAAACCAAGCGTTTCTTGGATATTAATATCAGCCACACCATCACCATAAGTCAACATAAATGTTTCGTTATCAATATACTCTTTTGCTTTCTTAATTCTTGCGCCGGTCATTGCATTTAAACCCGTATTAAGCAAAGTTATTTTCCAGGGCTCGCTTGAGTTATTGTGCACCTGCATATCACCACTTGACATATCTATAGTTATGTCACTTTGATGTAAAAAATAATTAGTAAAATACTCTTTTATGTAATACCCCTTATACCCCAATAGAACTATAAATTCATTAATCCCATGATGGGAGTATGTTTTCATTATATGCCACAAAATTGGCTT
>Ga0114933_10005024_pt1 | contig 12152 bp, 14 predicted proteins | sample 4SBtaG_FD_89691 | JGI IMG/M metagenome (GOLD analysis project Ga0114933, IMG submission 89691) | Deep subsurface microbial communities from Kolumbo volcano to uncover new lineages of life (NeLLi) - 4SBTROV12_W25 metaG | ecosystem: Environmental > Aquatic > Marine > Volcanic | place: Kolumbo...
TTGCATGATAGTAATCTTGGAAATGAGGTTACATAGGTATGATTGGACGAAAGGGAAGATATTTCCTTAGATTGGTTTGTGGTTTGGCATCCAGCGCAAAATATATATAAAGTAATCGAAAGTAATATTTGGGATGCTTGTCGTTGGGTCACGCGCTTTTTACCTTTTATTATCAAAATAAATAATATCAAAATTATCGATTAATATCAAAGTCCAACTAGGAGCCGCTATCTCATTATGATTATGACGCCTCTGGTTGACACGGATCAAGGAACGCTCCATCTAAAGGTGATGGGAAATGTCAAATTCGATTTAATTAATAGAACCAAGGAGGCAGATAAAGCTGTAGCGATCTGGCTTGCAGTAATTGCTGGAATGGTTGCGGCTATGGTTATAATTGGGGGAATAACTCGTGTTACGGGGTCTGGTCTTTCCATGGTTGAATGGCGCCCTTTATTAGGATGGTTGCCACCATTGAGTGATGAGGAGTGGCAGCGTATTTTTAAACTCTATCAGAACTCCCCTGAGTATAGGTATATAAATACATGGATGGATTTGAGCGCGTTTAAGAGCATTTTTTGGTGGGAATATATCCATAGATTATGGGGGCGCCTAATCGGCGTTGCTTTTTTTCTGCCATTTATTTTTTTCCTTGTTACTCAGAAAATTAAAAGAAGGTTTCTTTCAAGAATATGTCTTCTATTCTTTCTAGGGGGGCTACAAGGTGCTCTTGGTTGGTGGATGGTTAAAAGTGGTTTGACCTCCGATCCTTCGGTAAGTCAATATAGACTTGCAACGCATTTAGGAGTGGCGTTTTCAATATTGGGACTTTTGATTTGGACAATCTTAGATCTAGTTGGTAAACGCGATGTGTTGGAATCTAAGGCTACAGTCTATCATGCAAATACAGTGACAGGTCTAATATTTTTGACGGTGATCGGTGGCGCTCTTGTTGCAGGTCTCAAAGCGGGGTTAGTTTATAATACGTTTCCTCTTATGGGTGAGGGAATGATTCCACCTGACTATTTCAGTGTTGAGCCATATTGGCGTAATATTTTTGAGAATGTTCCAGCCGTACAATTTAATCATCGTATTTTAGCAATCATCACTGTATTGGCTATAGTCAGTCTATGTGTGTACTCCCACTTTTTTTGCAAAAATGAATGGTTGTTGAAAACGATCTATGTGATGACCACATTAGCTATCTTACAATTTTTATTAGGGGTTTTAACTTTAGTAAACTTTGTTCCAGAAGGACTAGCTGTCGCGCATCAATTTATTGGGCTGTGCCTCTTTGGAACTAGTGTCGTAATCTCTTGGGGCGTAAGTATACCGCGTCGCTACTCTCCAAGTCAGACTAATAATATTTAATTCGCATGAAGTGGTGTAATATACTCAATTAAAGAGAGCTATACTGCTAATTGGTTTTTTCTGACGCCTTCATTATCCGGCGCTTCAGAGTTCGCGCTTCAGGAGCCAACTTGGCATTTTTTGTATTTTTGAGAAATTCGTCTAATCCGCCATTATGTTCGATTGTTCTTATAGCAGAAGTCGTCAAACGAATCCGTATGGTTTGTCCAAGCGCCTCGCTCATAAGAGAGGTGCGTTGCAAATTAGGAATAAATCTACGTTTGTTTTTGTTGTTCGCATGACTGACATTATTCCCAGTCATCACGCCTTTACCACTAATAGAACATCTGCGAGCCACGGCTCTTCCCTCCAACCATTACCCCAGTAATATGGGCCGATCCAAAAAGCAGTCAGGGTATACGATAGTAGAAGGTGTGCGTCAAGAACTTGCGTTATGTTTGTTGCTCTTATTCGTCAAATTACCATTTTAAAGAAGGCATTACATAGTTCGCATCTACTTTTAAAATTTTTTGTAACTCATTGAGTTCGCCTTTCAGAATGCCACCTTTATTTGGGTTGACCAATTCGTGAACTCCCGAGGCTATCAACATTGAATGGATACCAAAGTTATTGGCTCCCAATATATCTGTTTCCAGATTATCTCCAATCATAACGGTTTTATTTTTTTTCTCTGGAGTTGCTATATCCATACATCGTTCAAAAACCTTTGGGTATGGTTTACCTACGAATATCACGCGTCCCCCAATTGTTTGATAATATTCCGCAATTCCTCCTGCACATAAATGCTTTTCTTTTCCATGGAAAACAATTTTATCTGGATTAGAACAAAGCATAGGGAGATTTCTTTTTTGAGCCATTGTGAGTAATTCTTTATAATCACTGAGCTGATTATCTTCAGAATCGGGACCTGCATTCAATATCCATTCAGCTTCTGAAAGGTTTTCCGCGGGAACAAATTTTTCTTTAGGTAAAGTATTGGGGAAACGATTAGGTCCTATCTCGAAAACTTTACCATTAAAAGCTGAAAATTCTTTTGATTCCATGGATATCAGTTGCGAATTAGCTTCCCCCCCGGATGTTACAAGGTGATCATAGTGCAGTGTTGAAAGTCCCAGTCGTCCGAGGCGCTGATGAACTACCTCGGGAAGCTGAGGAGAATTTGATAGAAATATGACTTTTTTATCTCTTTTTTTGAGCTGCTCCAGCAGGGCTTTGATTCCGGGGAATAGTGCTTGTCCGTCATAGATAGTCCCCCAAAGGTCTAGAATGAAAATTTCATAATTTTCTGAGATGACCCTTAAACCACTTATTTCTTTGGTAATCATCGATTGGCTGCTGTGGCAGCTTTTGGTGCGCCAAATAAATAACCTTGACCAAAATCTATTTGCAAATCTAGGAGATCTTTAAGCATCTCCTCATTTTCAATTTTTTCTACGATTAAGTCCATTGCGACACGGTCTAGAGCGCCTTTAAGCGCCCTCATATTTAAATTAGGAGCATCTCCCCGCGCCATCTCGTGAAGAAGATGGGCGTCAATTTTAATAAATTTAAAACCTTGTGATGCTAGTTTTGGAAGATCTATGTTCAATTGGTGGAGTTGGTCTAATGAAAGGCGAAAGCCTAGTTTAGATAGCCTTTCTAAACCATTTTGAATTTCGTAGTCTTTATCTAATATTGTTTCTTGGCTAAACTCAAAAACAAGACTTGAGGTCAAGTTTGTATTATCCGCCATGAAATCAATGAAATCAGTGAAAAAGTCGATATCCGTAAGGGTGGACTTAGATATATTACAAAAGAATACTATTTCCGGATTGTCTCGACGGGTGCGCCGCACAAGTTGCACACATTTGAATAAAAGCAGATTGTCGACAGCCGCTGCTAGTCCAGCTGAAGCTGCAACAGGTAGATATTGCTCTGGTCGGATGATATTACTTTTGTCGTCCATTATTCTTGAAAAACATTCAAAAAATACTTGTGACCGTTGCGGTAGTCTCACTATTGGTTGAAGGTAAAGCTCAATATGATCCTCTCGAACGGCCTTTTCTAAAAATTTAAGTATTTCATTATCACTATACTCGAGAATAGGTTCACGTGTGATGGCCTGATCTTGTTGGGTTTGCTTTATTTCCGGTTGTTCTAGGACTGCAGGTTCCGATATAGCATCCTCTGTGTGTAACTGACCATTAACTTTATCTGCGAATTGTTTCATTAAAGATCGCAGCATCCTAAGTTCTGATGCGATTTTTGGGTTTTCAAGATTGTTATTGAGTTTATCTTGAGCAGCATCCAACTCCACTCGCGTCTCAACTATTTCCCTGTCTAATGCTTGTAGTTGATCCTTAAGTTCGTTGAACTCTTCTCTGATCTGTTTATGCCTGAGATTAAGATTAAAGACAAAGATTATAATTAAAGCGGTTATGCTGAGTAACCAGGCAGGAAGAGGCACCCAGTTTGGCGCAAGAAAGTCTACTCCAATTCCTATCCCCACCAGCACTATAGAGAGCGCTATAACGATAGTCTTTTTCACTATTTAGGCTCCTTTTCTAATCTAGGATCTTTTTATCGGCCCAATATTTAGCATCTATTCCAACGGCATCCTGAACATTTTTAAAGTTATCATTTTTAATTAATAAGTTTAACCCGTCATTTATGGATTTAAACAAGCAAGGTCCTCGATATGTTAAGGCTGTATATAGCTGAACAAGGCTGGCTCCTGCTCTTATCTTTGCGTATGCAGTTTCTGCGCTATCTACCCCTCCCACACCAATCAAGGGTATTTTTCCTTTGCAGGCTAGGTAAGTTTGAGCAAGTTTCTTGGTAGATAATTCAAAAAGTGGAGGACCACTCAACCCGCCTGACTCAGTCTTTTTATACCCTTTAAGGAGGGTCGGCCTTGTTACGGTGGTATTTGAGACAACCAGACCAGAAACACTGGTTTTTAGCGCAATCTGGGTGATTTCGTTGATTTCTTTTTTTGTAAGGTCAGGAGCGATTTTTAAGAGTATTGGAGGAGTGAATATTTGGCCCTCGTTTTTGCAGCGGCTTTCTTCAATAGATCTAAGTAATTTTTCCAATTTTTCTGAGGACTGTAGATCCCTAAGTCCAGGCGTATTTGGAGAGGAAATATTGATAGTTATATAATCTGCTAGTGGTGAGACTATTCGTAATGCCTCTACGTAATCAGCGTTTGGTGTCGTACTATCTTTATTTATTCCGATATTGATACCGAGTACGCCTGTGCTCTTTACTCTTTTGGATAATCGTTTGACCGCGCGGGATAAACCATCGTTATTAAAACCATATCGATTTATGATAGCCTGATCTTCTTCTAGCCTAAAAACCCTGGGCCGCTCGTTTCCAGCTTGCGGTTTTAATGTTAAAGTTCCAACCTCGACGAAACCACACCCAAGCTTATCGAGTGAGTAAAAAGCTTCCGCACTTTTGTCGAAGCCTGCTGCTAGTCCTATCGGATTTTGAAATTTTATATCAAATATTTCTGAAGTCAGGGCCCCATCACTGTTATTGCTGTATCTGGGAGTAATGCCAAGTTTCAACGCTTGGATGGTTAGCAAATGCGCTCTTTCGGGGTCAAGCTTTCGCACTATGTTGAAAAGGAAGTTAGTTAAAGTCATAACTTATAGGTTTTCGTCCTTTAAAAGAGGGAAAACATGTTTTCCTTCATTATTGATAGGAAGGTCGAATACCCTGGTCACGGCCAATTTATCTAGCGATCCGTAGATGTGGGGGAATAGCTCCCCTTGCCGCGCATGCTCCCATCTTAAATCACTATTTTTGAGTTTCTTTGTGTCTACTTCTAATAACAAAAGGTTCTTTTCTCCTTTTCTATGTTTATTTGCACTTGCTTCTACCTGCTTAGCTGTAGAAAAATGCAAATACCCATCAATAGAGTCCTCAACTGATCCATCATAGAAATCTGAGCTTTTCGAAGCAACCCAGTCATCTTTTCGCGATAAGTGATATATCCAGCGGTTTCCCATTCTATTATTAACTTCCAGTGTTTTAATAACGTGCCATATTGCAGTCGAATTTAAACTATTGTTTCTATATATTTTAAATCTTCTTCCGCCTTATTTTCTTTATAGTTGCGCCGACGCTGTCGCAGTCATCAAAGACGTCTATTTTTTCAACATTAACCCTTACGTCTAAAACTCTTTTATCCAATAAACTTAAGTCAGCGATCTTTTCCGCAAAGGTCTCCACAAGAATAATATGTCCCTGTGCAATTATAGTTTTTATCTCATTTATTAGAGTTTCGTAGCAAGCCACTTTTCTATAGATAGCATCAGAAAATCCACTGTGGGGGTATTCCAAACTCATTTCTAAATTTATAATTACGCGCTGTTTTTGTTTTTTTTCGTGTGGATGTACACCGATAGACATTTCTAGCATTAGGTTTTTAATGTTTACTTGATAAGTAGAAACTAATTCTTCTTTAATTCTCGTCTCAAGAACCCAATCTTTTGATAATAACGTATTATCTGTAGCCATTTCGGCTGCTCCAATCATACTAACTTGGACTTAAGCATTTGGGTTTTTTCTGTATTTCAAACGCCACTCAACGTACTTAAGAGAGAGCATACTAATAAAAATCAGTATGCTCTCTATTTTTTAGCTTGAACGTTTGGGCTCAGCATAAAATTCTACCGGTTTCATCAATTTATTATCTTGATTAATTAAGGCACCAAGTTTTGCGCTTTCCTGTGTATATTTAATCCAATCAGGATCAGCTTGCATTGCGGTTCGTTTGGCTTCCCTATCACCAGCGTTTTCATATGCCCATATATGGACATACTGGTTAACATTTCCCGTTTCAGTAATCAGGTAAGCGACGGGCTGTCCCAGATGTTTTGTTTGTGGGGCTTTGCCAAATTGCTCGTAGACCTCGAGATGTTTCTTTATAGTGCCCGGTTTGCAAGTATAGGTTCGCACGTCCAATAGCATTTTGATCTCCATATTGTTTATTGGGTTTCTCCAAGACGAAAGAGTAGGTCAAGTGTCGTTATTTGTCATTAATTCAATTGTGTTACAATCCGACTGATACTGTCGTCGATTTAAAATAAGTGAGATATTATTTTTCTATTAGTGAGTTGTAATCAATTGGTTTAAAGCGATCGATGGTATTTTCAACTTTTGGCATTGGATACTTTAAACCTGTTGCACAGTTGTAAAGTATGGCCGTTTCATTGGGTTTTATAGAACCTTCCTCCAACGCCCGCTTGTAAGCGGCAAATGTCGCGGCTCCCTCAGGACATAGAAGCACACCATCTTCGCGAGCGACCTCGTCTCTTGCTTCAAAGATTTCGTCATCTGGGATGGCAACCGCGAAACCACCCGAGTCTCGAACTGCACGTAATATTAGAAAATCCCCCACCGCTACAGGCACCCTAATCCCAGCGGCGGCTGTATAAGCATTTTCCCATACCGGTGCATGTTCCTCGCCTTCTTCAAAAGCTTTGACAATGGGAGCGCAGCCAGTTGCTTGTACGGCGACCATACGCGGTCGTTTACTCCCAATCCAACCAATAGCTTCCAATTCATCAAAGGCTTTCCACATTCCGATTAGCCCGGTACCGCCTCCAGTTGGATAAAAGATTACATCTGGAAGTTCCCAACCCATTTGTTCTGCTATTTCGAGCCCCATCGTTTTTTTGCCTTCTATCCTGTAGGGTTCTTTGAGCGTTGAAACGTCAAACCAGCCAGTGATCTCCTTCCCATCCCCAACTATTTTTCCGCAATCATTTATAAGTCCATTCACTTTATAAACGCTGGCTCCCTGCAGTTCGATTTCTGAGATATTTATTTCAGGAGTGTCATCTGGGCAAAATATCGTTGTTTTTAACCCGGCATGACTCGCATAGGCTGCCATAGCTGCTCCAGCATTACCGTTAGTGGGCATTGCTAAATGTTGCAATCCAAATTCTTTTGCCATCGCTACGGCTAATGCTAAACCTCTTGCTTTAAATGAGCCAGTCGGAAGCCGACCCTCATCTTTTACAATTAATCGCTCAGAATTTACGTTAAGCTTGCTGGCCATGGTTGGAAGTTGCATTAATGGGGTAGTTGTCTCACCCAGTGCAATCACGTTTTCACTCTTAGTGACCGGGAGAAATTCTCGATAGCGCCAAAACCCCCCCTCGCGAGCTCCTATTTCCTCTTTTGTGATTGCTGACGCCATTTTATCCAAATCGTAACGAACTAATAAAGGCCTCCCGGCTTTTGAAAGGCCTTGGGGTATACCTGCCTCATATTTTTCACCAGTTAATGAACATTCGAGATGGGTTACAAAATTTGGATACTCTTTGTGTTTGAGGGAGGTCACGTCCTGCTCTCCTAAAAGGTGTTGTATTTATTTTTTGTTCATTCTTTAATACAAGGGTCGCCATATTTAAGGAAGACTTTAATCGCAGATAGATATTTAACAATCTGAAATAACCAACCATTTTGACCTGTCCTGTAAGGAAAATAACGGTTAGTTAAACCCAATTAAGATCTAGTTTTAACTAGCTGTATAGTTTGCGGGAGCTGGTATATTTAAACGGCAATTAGAAGGAGCTATTCAAAAATGATCTATGAGTTTCGAACATATACCACCGGGCCCGGGCAAGCTCCATTACTTGCCAAGTATTCTGCTGAAATCGGACGACCGATAAGAGGGGATGAACATGGAAAACTCGAAGGTTATTGGCTAACAGAAATTGGTCCGTTAAACCAAGTGATGCATTTGTGGTCTTATGAGAGCATGAACCATCGAGCAGAGGTGAAAGCAAAGCTTGGAGTTAATGAGGCTTGGCGCAATGAATATTTGACTAAGGCTGGGCCGCTTATCCGGCGTCAAGACAACAGAATAATGATAGCAACCAAACCCCTGGTCGCTCCTGATCAAGACGGGAATATTTATGAATACCGTTTTTACCGATGCAAAGTAGGTAAAGCGAAAGTATTCGCAGATGCTATAACCGCTGCTATGGATGTAAGAGAAAGGCATTCAAAAAACGTTTGTATATGGATGACTGATACTGGTCAGCCCAATGAAGTCTCTCATCTCTGGGTATACAAGGATTTAAACCATAGAGCGGAAGCCCGCGCGGCTGCGGCGGCTGATCCAGATTGGCAGAATTTCTTGAAAGATGGCCCAGATAGATTGGACGAAATGCATTCGACTGTTCTTATTCCGTGGTCTCATTCCCCATTAAAATAGGCATTAGAAGTTACGGTGACTATAAAATCACCGTAACTTCAATTTTTTAAACATGTAGTTGGCGATCTGATTGTAAAGACCATTTTCAACGTCCTTGGTGACTCTAGCTAACTCATTGATTAATAGTTTAACGGGGAAAGCCAATCATTTTGTATATATCGGCAGGTTTTTTCCCAGATATTCTCAACGACTGCAACGTTATGGATTTATCGCGTTTTGCCATTCTCTCCCCCTTGTTATCTGTTAAAATTTTGTGGTGTTTGTATTGTGGTACGTGCAAGCCCAGTAACTCTTGTAGTAACCGGTGCAGATGCGTTGCCTCAAATAAATCATTGCCCCTAGTAACAGTTGTTACTTTTTGAATAGCATCATCTACAACGACCGATAAATGGTAACTCGTTGGTATATCTTTACGTGCAATAACCGCATCACCAAAAATTTCCGGTCTTGCAATCTGCGGCCCTTTATCAATATCGTGCCAATATAGGGGGCCTACCATTTTTAATGCTGTTGCCATTCGAAGTCTAAGAGCGAATGGCTCTTCCTTTTTCATTCGACGTTCACGTTCGGCTTCAGACAAGTACTGATCTGTGTTCAGTGGCATGATATTGTTTGTTTGTCTCGGGATATTATGTGGGGCTGACAAAGCGTCGTTCAGTTCTCTCCTGGATAGAAAACAAGGGTAAATAACATTCAATGATTCTAATTTTTTTAGTGCTGCGGAGTAATCGGCAAGGTGTTCGGATTGACGCCGGGGGTTGTCCTCCCATTTAATATTTAACCACGAAAGATCCTCTTCGATTTGTTTCTCGTATTTCGGGTCACATCTTTCTCTATCGATATCTTCAAATCTTAATAGTAAAGTGCCGGCTCCATCTTTAGCTTCTTTTTCTGCGAATAAGGCTGAATAAGCATGACCTAGGTGCAATAGTCCCGATGGACTGGGCGCAAATCGCGTTCTGCTTTTCTGTTTAGGCATAGCAACCTTGTAACTTCAGAGTTTAAAACCATTTAGGTTCTTTTTATTTATTAGGAATTATAAGAACCAATAGACTAACATTAAAACAGTATTATTTTATCTTTTTGAAATATAGTTGGAGAAAAATATGATGGACCTCGATGGACCACGCCAACCACCATCAAATGGCAAAAAGGCGAATGGATTGGTGATATTGCTGCATGGTTATGGAGCGGATGGAAACGATTTGATTGGCCTCGCTCCAATGATAGCAAGAGATTTACCAGAGGTAGAGTTCGTGTCGCCACACGCACCATTCCCTTGTGAGATGTCCCCTTACGGTCGTCAATGGTTTAGCCTAGGTGATCGATCTAAGGAGTCAATGCTCGCGGGAGTAACGATGGCTTCCCAAGTTCTTAATGCGTTCATAGATGAGGAATTAGAAAAAAATAATCTGAGTCCCGATAGACTTGCGCTAGTGGGTTTTAGCCAGGGCACTATGTTGTCCCTATTTGTGGGGCCGCGAAGAGAAACTCCAATAGCAGGTGTAGTGGGATATTCAGGTAGGCTCATCGCTCCAGAACTTTTAGCTCAAGATATTAAGACCAAGCCACCAGTGACACTAATTCATGGTGCATCTGATGATATGGTGCCCGCTTCCTCGCTAGAGGATGCGGTCAATGGATTGACTGCAGTCGGTATTGAAACCTCATCCGAATTAAGACCGGGATTAGGGCATTCGATAGATGAAGAAGGCCTAAATATAGGATGTGCTTTTCTCAAAAGAGTTTTGACTTCGTAATTTTCATACTTTTTAAAAAAGCAAAAATATTTGAAGCATATAAGTGAAACTTGTGCCGTGCTTTGACTTTTTTAATGGACAACCTAGTTTAGAATCACGGTATGCTGGGATAGCGATTAAGACCTAAATAAGAGTTAAGAAAGTCGGTTAAGTATTTAACGGAGGATTGAAAATTGTTGTCCGCAGTCGAGAATTCGCCGGTTTTAGTTTTAAATGCTGATTATAGGCCTTTAAGCTATTTCCCACTGTCTCTCTGGTCTTGGCAAGATACTGTCAAAGCTGTCTTTTTAGATCGAGTTAACGTTTTGTCGGAGTACGAACACAAAATTAGATCTCCTAGTTTTGAAATGCGTTTGCCCAGCGTTATTGCGTTAAAAGAGTTTGTACTGCAATCGCGTCGACCAGCATTCACAAGGTTCAATGTCTTTTTGCGAGATCGTTTCTCTTGCCAATATTGTGCTCAGCAGTTCCGACCAGAGGCCTTAACGTTTGATCATTTAATCCCTAAATCTCGCGGAGGAAAAACCACCTGGGAGAATGTTGTCACTGCTTGTAGCAAGTGCAACCTGCGAAAAGGAAATTTACTTCCGGATGTTGTTAAAATGCATCCGATTAATACCCCGCGATCTCCAACATCCTTCGAACTTCAGGAACACGGCCGCATGTTTCCGCCCAATCATTTGCATGAAAGCTGGAGAGATTTTCTCTACTGGGATTCTGAGTTAGAAAACGGGAATGATAGCGACTGAATAATCCTGGCGATTATTAATACGGAAAAACTCGCTTTAAAAACGCTCGGATAGCCAGATAGCGAGTTTGCTTCCGGTGCGTATAGCTTTTCTCATAACTGGGTATCCAATGGCTTCTTTGCCCCCATGTTCAATGGCAGTGTCTCTATGCTCCAATTCCTCTTGTCGAAATTTATCGATTGTATCCTTTAGATCTTTTTCTTCGTTGTCTAAAGCTGATGATTGTTCGGCATAGTGCTCATCAATAACCTCTTCCACGGCTACTGTGCATGCCATTGCAGCTTTGGGCCCCATGAGTGCACTTCCAACGCCTAAAGCAAACCCTGCTATGTTCCAGATAGGATATAGAATGGTTGGGCGAACTTGCCTTTCGACTATTAGGTTCTCAAATTTTGTTAAGTGAACCTGTTCTTGTTCCTTCATGTGCCTTATCATATCACCGTCTGCGGTTTTGCCGAGAATTGCCAGTTGTCCCTCATAAATTCTTTTGGCACCGAACTCTCCGGCATGATCCACTCGGATAAACCTTTCCACCATTTCTTTTTGCGATTTTGAAATAGGAACGTGGTTCTTGCTATTAGTAGTTTTCATAATGGAACTCGCGTTATTTTCGCTGAAATACAATTAACAAAGAATATAGTAACAGCGAAGTAGAAATCAAAAAATTGTACCCTGTCATAGATATTCCAAATAAGGACCATGCCACTTCATCACATCTAACTATTGGTTGCGCCAGCAATTGTTTTCGAAGTGCTTCGACACTATCAGTTTTCATGAAATTCCCGCACTCGGGAGTTCCCTGCCAAAGGTGTTGCTCTATTCCGATATGAAAAATAGCGATTGCAGATCCGATTGCAAAAACGACTGATGCAGCAATAAATAGAATTAAATTAAACTGACTATTTTTTCTTAATATTGCTGCTACGAGCATCAATCCTATCGCCACAGCATAAGGTATTCTTTGGTAGATACATAAAACACAGGGTTGCAGGTTCGCGAGATATTCGAAAGCATAAGCTGTTGCTAGAACTAAGCAGCTGGCTAATCCTACAA
>Ga0114933_10005028_pt1 | contig 12147 bp, 18 predicted proteins | sample 4SBtaG_FD_89691 | JGI IMG/M metagenome (GOLD analysis project Ga0114933, IMG submission 89691) | Deep subsurface microbial communities from Kolumbo volcano to uncover new lineages of life (NeLLi) - 4SBTROV12_W25 metaG | ecosystem: Environmental > Aquatic > Marine > Volcanic | place: Kolumbo...
CAGTGAAGAGTGTGAAAACGATTTAGCATGTGGTCATGAGGGGTGCGCTTGTGGCAGCAAAACGAATACCTGAGCGTGATCCTAAAACTGGTAGAAAGCGCCCTACATCAAAACACTCAGATTTATACACAGATGAAAACCCTAGAGGTACAATTAAGAAACTAGAGTTCACTACAGGCACCGCTGCTAGACAATCTATATCAAAGATTGAAAAATCTGGAAAACCTCACAAACATATGATACAAGCTGCAATGGCTATGGAACAGCGCTCAAGATTTGCTTCGCGTAGGGCTAAAGACCCCGCTAAAAAGAAATCACTTGGAGCTGCCAATAAAGTTTATAAAGGTTATATAAATAAACTTAAAAAACGTACTATAGCTTTAAGAAAGGCAAAAAAATGAATTGGATAAAAAATAGAATTAAAGAAATGACAACTTGGAATGGTATGTCACTAATCGCTGTTGGACTTATAATACTGTTTGCAGGAGCGTTTGTTAAGTACGCTGCATATGCAGCAATTGTATATGGAGCATACTCCATTTGGAAGAATGAATAAATTTTACTGCCCACTTCCCTTTTTGCACTATGGTATCTCCACCGACGCAAAATTTAGAGCGTGTTGTGAATCAAGAGAGATTCGCACATGTGATATCAACAAAGTTTCAAGTTTAGACTTCATCAACTCAATTCAACAAAAAAATTTAAGAGATGCTTTTTTAAGTGAAGATCCAACTTCTCAAGCTATTGTGAGTGAGGTGTGCGACGCTTGTATCACTAAGGAAAGTCAACACAAATCATCAAAACGATTAAGAGAGATAAAAGCTACAGAACAATCATTTATCAGAAAAAAGTTTTTACAAGCTAACACTACTTTACATAAGGCTGGAAAAAAGATAAATAATATTGAATCTGTGCACATTCAAGGATTTGGCAGTTTTTGTAACTTAATGTGTGTGATGTGTGGTTCAAATAAATCGTCAACCTGGGCTGAGTTTTTAAAAAATGACGATATTAATTTAATTGATTTTTTTAAAGGGGATAACAACAAACAAAAGTTTTTTAAATCATTTCTCGCATCTGCAAAGCATATTCAAAGAATAACCTTTTCTGGCGGTGAGCCACTTATCCAAAAGGAAATTTTACAGTTTTTAGATTTTTTAAAGGATAACAATCTTCAGCCTGAGCTGACATTTACCACTAACGGCACTGTTCCTGTTAAAGTATTAAATAGATTTACTTATTTCAAAAAAGTTAGCATAGATGTTTCTTTTGATGGGCTTTATGAGAACCTTGAGTACGTAAGAAGAAACACTGTGTGGAAAAAGTGGGAAAATAATATTAAAGATTATCATAGTTATTTCAAAAGCTATAAGCAATGGAGCATAAATCATTTTTCAACTATTCATGCTCTTAATATAAAACAAATACCAATCATGATAGATTGGATGACAAAAAATAATTTTTTTAATTTTGCTCACAGAGGTTTCGTACATCATTTAGTTATGGAACCTAAATGCTTGCGCATTAAGAATTTACCTGATAAAATAAAAAATAATTATAGAAAAGTTTTAAAAGGTGTTGATAAAAAACACATACAAGACATTCTTAATGAACTTGATCTTCCAAGTGATTCACACGAGTTTAATAATTTAAATAAACATTTGGATAGAACAACACACGATAAAGGCTGGAAAGATATTTGGCCTGAGTTAGTGAGGAACTAATATGAAATTACAAAATGCAGCACACTGCGCAAAACTATCAGAGTTAGTCTATAAAGATAAAGAACTGATTCGTAAAGAAGCAATACATATGGGCTATACAAAGTTTAGGTTCTTTGAACATGACGGCACTGAATGTTTAGTATGTGAAGATAAAGGTTTTGTAGTAGTTGTTTTTAGAGGCACTGAGCCAAACAAGTTCAAAGACATAGCGGCTGATTTAAAAATTTGGAGAGTGCGTAGTGATACTAAAGGTAGAGTTCATGCAGGATTTAAAGAGTCCTGCGATGATTTGTATGTTGAAGTATTTAATTGGATTACAAAGAATACTCATATGAAAAAGATTATTGTAACGGGACACTCACTTGGTGCAGCTGTTGCTACTCTTTTTGCTTCTCGTATAAATGCAGACGAACTGTATACTTTTGGGTCTCCTAGAGTTGGAAATCGTACTTTTGTTAGAACACTTACAGTACCACATTGGCGCTTTGTAAATAACAATGATATTGTTACTAAAGTACCCCCTGCTTTACTTTTTAAACATGACGGAGAGCTAAGATATATTAATTCTCTAGGAGAAATAACAGACTCCGCGTGGTATAAGAGACTATGGGATGGCATTAAGGGTAGAGTTTCTTCTTGGCTTAAACTTCAACTTTTTGATGGAATTAGAGACCACTCAATAACAACTTATAAGAGTATTTTAAATGACATATCGAGCAAGATGTAGTTGTCCTATATGCAACAATGAAGAAGAAGTCTGGATCCAAAAAGGAAAAGTCTGTTTTACTGAAATTGTTCATTGTAGTAGATGTGGTAATCTCTATGATCCTCTTGAGTTTCTTTCTCACCTAATGGATCTTCGTTCAAACAACACAGTAAGTAGTAAGCATGAGAGTTCTAGTATTTCAACATTACCATAAATTACCAAAATCTACTAGCCCAAAAACACGTGTATCAAGGTTAAATAACCTTTTAAATGAAAGATGTATCTCTTCTATTAAAAATTATTGCAAAATAAACAAATATGATTACTTCTTAAGTGATAAAAGTTTAGGGTGGAAATATTTTAATAAAAAATTTAATAATCTTGTATTAGAAAGATACGTACTCGCTGCTTTGAAAGCTGCAGAGGGTGATTATGAAACGATTGCAATTGTCGATCATGATTTTTTAGCTATATCTGACGAACCTTTACCCTATTGTCCAGGATTCGCTGGTTTTCATAATGCAATTTATAGTAGTTTTACTAAGCCTGTTGTTCCCAATAAATATCATGATTTTCTTTTTTGCACAGGTATCACTTTGTGGTGGAAAGATCATTTACATGATTTTGCAGTGTATTTAAATGAGATTGCGGGGCTAAGCGGAACTCATGAAAAATTATTAATGACTTGTTTAAAAGTGCATCAAGAGTCTTTCTTAACACATTTTTTACAAGCTAATCAACATATAAACATAGCTAGATTAGATTATAGGTTTAATATGAAGAGTTTTCTACGAGATTATTCAAAAATGGAAAAGCATACATTTATACATTTACAAGGTCATTATAATGATAAATTAAATACTTACAAAAAGTTACCCAAAGAAATAAAAGCAAAAATTTTACGATGAGACTAACTCAACCTTATTTGATGCTTGCTAGTTGTTCATATTTTTGATATATTATATACATAAATAAGGAGAATTACATGCCAAGAAGAAAATCTACAAGCAGTGGTTACACCTCAAAAGGGGAAAGACCAAACGTAAGCAAAAGCATAAAGACAAAAGTTGTTGACCCAATGAAGAGTCTATTACATAAAGTAGCTGCCTGGAAAGCAGGTAAAAAAGTTATGGTCACTATTGAGAATCCTAATAAAAAAGAAACTAATAAAAAATATATCAAAGTGCCTGCAAATCAAGCATGGGGTTACCCGAAGAGTAACTATTTCTCACCACGAAAGAAAGCCAATGCCTGAGGGTCCAGAATGCACTAGAACTGCTAGGCAGGTTCATAGATATACTCAAGGCTTGACTTTAGTTAATGTCAACATAATATCAGGTAGGTATACTAAAAAACTACCTGATGGCTTTGAAGAATTTATAGAGTTACTACCCCTAAAAGTTGAAGAGGTCAGTGTAAAAGGTAAGTTCATCTACTGGTTATTAGATAGAGATGTGAGTATTTGGACTACTCTTGGTATGACTGGAAACTTTAAACTACAACCCTCTAAACACACAAGACTCGCTTTTTACTTTGACGACGGTAGTTCTATTTACTACAATGACCAACGTAATTTTGGGACTACAAAGTTTTGTTTTAGTGGTTTATTACTAAACGCTAAAGTCAATAAGATAGGACCAGATATGTTAAACAACCCTTGCACATTTGATACTTTCTGTAAGATTGCTAAACAAAAACCAAAATGGTCTGTAGTAAAGTGGCTTATGGATCAAAGTCAAATTAGCGGAGTCGGTAATATTTACAAAAGTGAATCACTTTTCTTAGCAGGTATCTCGCCTTTAAGGAAACTTGAGTCACTATCATCACAAGAACTGGAGAAATTATACAATGCAATCTGCAAAATCCTTACCTCAGCCTACCAAGACGGTGGAGCTACTATTCGTAACTATAGCGATTTATACAACAATCATGGGAAGTATACTGCTTTCCCATCTAATATAGAACGTATACTTGAAGCTAGATGGGATAATAAAGTTATGTGTTACGGAAGAAAACAAGACATATACGGCAATCCTATTCAGAGAGTAAAACTTGACGATCAAAGGACAACTTTTTGGAGTCCTGCAGTGCAAGTATGAAATTATCTAACTTAATAAATGAGTTAGAAGATTTTATAGTAGGGTATTCTATGTACGGTTTAGACACTCCTATCTCACTTTCTTACTTAAGAAATGGTTGTACACCTTACGCATATGGATTAGCAATACACTTGATGGGGTTGCAGTTCCAAAAGGTACATATAATGCATATATCAAATGTTCATTGTGTTACTTTAGTTGACAAATATTGTGTTGATATAGTTACAGGTGTTGTTTTTAATAGCCACCCTAAAAACGTAATTTCAAACTCTATTAAGCCTTTGCATAAACTATCTAACTTTATGCAAAAAAAGTATGATGCTTATTGGATTTTAGATAGCTACTCTGATAAAAAGTTATCTTTTGAGGTATTCAAAATAACTCCTGTAGGCAAATATTAATAGACAAATGGTTAAATAAGTTATATTATAAATTATAAAAATACGGATATACTATGAAGATAAAAAAACCAACAAAGAAAGATTTAGAGAAAGAACATGAGCTTTATTTGGCACGACTTGGGTACACACCAAAGAGATTACGTAAAGGAGACAAAATTTACCAACCGCCTAAGCCTGCTTATCGTAGCGGTAGCGGTGTTCCTTGTAGTAATACAATTTGTGTTATAAAGTATTCTCCAAAGAGAAGTGGGTTACAACAGTATACAGTAGCACCTGCCTATAATAAAGGTGCTTATCAATTAATTACTAAAAACAACATTAAAGATATTGGGAGGTCTTAATGAAAATAGGAAATAAACTAATCGCTGCTTTAAAGACAAAGTATAAGTCTGATTTTCTTCAAGCGCACGCTACTTTAGGAGTGTATACATCTAATCCAGTAGGAATCGGAGAACATCCACAACATTTAGAAGAGATGGATAAATTAGTTGCTCAAATGGCAGACGCAGAGGATAAACTAGCTGTTCTTACTGCAGAATACCCTGAGGTCTAATTAAGGAAAATCTCCTCCATAGTAGTTATTTTCTTGCTACTACGTTAAAAATAATTTATTATGTAATTACAGTGAAACTCTCAGACTAAATGCAGCGAGAGTTTCGATCAGAGGGGGTGAGAGAGACAGGAAACTGTCTCTCTCTTTAATTTATGATACTTGAATCAGCCATTTCGGCTTTATACACAATTTTTTCTCTACAACATTTTTCCTTTTTATTACTTGGACTCTCTGTTGGTTTATTATTAGGCTTACTTCCTGGTATGAATGGCATAGTTGGCCTAACAATTCTTTTTCCTTTTTTAACTTATTTAGACCATGCATCAGCACTTGCTGTAATGTCAGCCATGATAGCTGTTGTATGTATTTCAGACTCTTTTAGTTCTATATTGATTGGTATACCTGGCACTGCCGCCTCGCAAGCTACTGTTGTCGATGGATATGCTTTAACTAAAAAAGGTAAACCATATGAAGCTCTAGGCGCTGCTTTTTCAGCATCTTTATTCGGTGGTATATTTGGCGCTTTAGTGCTTTCAATTTTTATATTTTATGCTAAGCCTATAATATTAAGTTTTACTTCTGCTGAGTTGTTTATGTTTTCTCTATTAGGTTTGTCTTTTGTAGGACTTTTATTCGATGGTGGCCTGGTAAAAGGATTAGCTTCTTGTTTTTTAGGTATAATAATAGGTTGTATAGGTACTAGTCCTATACTAGGAGAAGGTCGTTTTCTACTAGGCACATTTTATCTTTATGAAGGTCTATCTGTATTTATTGTGGCTTTAGGCATATTTGCCATTCCCGAAATACTTACAATCATTCAAAATAAATCCTCACCAATTACAAAAAACCACTCTGTTGATAAGTTTTTTGTAGGTGTAAAAGAGACTTTAAAACACAAGTGGTTAGTGTTACGATGCTCAATGTTAGGCACTTTGGTAGGAGCAATACCTGGTCTTGGAGGAGCTGTGGTTGATTGGCTAGCTTATGGTCACGTAGTAAACTCATCAAAAGACAAGTCTCAGTTTGGTAAAGGAGACATTAGAGGAGTTATAGCTCCCGAAAGTTCTAATAATGCAAAAGAGGGAGGCTCTTTTATTCCTACTATTTTATTTGGAATCCCTGGGTCTGGAACTATGGCTTTACTATTAGTGGCTCTTGAGCGAATAGATATAATCCCTTCTCTTAATTTTATAGAAACAAACTTAAATTTAGTGTATATAATAGTTTGGTCACTTGTAATTGCTACTATACTAGGTGTTGTTATAAGTTTTTGTTTTTCTAAAATGTTTTTAAAACTACTCTCTATAAAATATTACTTTTTAGCCCCTTTAATATTTTGTATAGTCATCTCTAGTGCTTATGCAGTAAACCAAGAGTTTGACGATTTAATTGCTTTATTTGTGTTTGGTATACTAGGGATATTATTGAAAAAGGATAACTGGTCACGACCTGCTCTCATACTTGGTTTTGTTATGTCTAGTTATATAGAATTATACTTCTATCAAGCTATGAAAATATACTCTTATGAGTTTCTCTATAGACCCATAGTTTTATTAGTGATTGTCATAATGGTTTTAAGTTTTTGGTCTTTTCGAAAACTAAAAAGGTATGAAGATGGTAAATCTTTTTTAATACTACCCGTTAGTTTATTTTTTCTAGTTTTTGCGGGAAGCTTATGGGGACTAAGTTTTTCTACTTATATATTCCCACTTTTCATGATTACTTTATTTTTTACTTTTCTACTAATTAAAAGGATGCTTAATGGAACCAATACTTAGTTACCTATACAAAGACAAACACTATTATTCTAAGTTTGCTGCTTGTGAAGCTGCGCTGTTAGACGGACTTACTGTCAATGAACTTGTTGATAATATAAAAGCTATGCTATATAAAAAACCAAATTATTTTATAGACTATGATTTTACAGTTGAGCCTAAGCAAGATTGGCTTGAGATGTGTGTAGAACGCGCACACGAACTAAGACAAAAACATAAATATTTAGCTCTAGCATTTAGTGGTGGTTCAGATAGTGCTTTTGTGTTAGACATTTTTTTAAAAAATAATATTTATTTAGATGAGATATACACAGTTTTAGGTGATCCATTTAAAGATAAAAACTTACCTCTCGACATGGATGGGGGATTTTGGGAGGTTAATTTTCACGCAATTCCTTACATGAAATATATTAAGAAAGAATATGACTTAAAATATACTAAGTTCACTGTGCAGGATAATTTCGAAGACTCTATAAACGGACACTTTAATGAAAGTTTACTACAAAGTTCACATCATGGCATATTTTTTACTCCTACTGGCAATACACATTGGCAAGTTATTCAAGATTATAAAGCGCAAGACAAGTTTATTATTAATGGAGCCTTTGAGCCTAATATAGGTTTTGATAGTAGGTATTTTATGGAAATGTGGGACACTGATAATGCTGCTCAAGTATGTCATTGGAATTATATACCTTTCTTTTGTCCCGAAGACAATCCTAAAATGCATGCAAAACAATGTCATTTAGTAATGAAGCACTTTAAACAACACGGTTTTAAACACAGAAAAAAAGATTGGGTTGAGTATCATAAAGCTCAAATATCTGCAACCAGAAACTGGCTTTACAATTTTTGTGATAGTCCCTACTTTCAATTAAATACTAAGTCAAAAACTAAAGATCGTCGAGCCGCAATATTTTCAAATAGTAAAACACGAGCCTTTATAAAAGCACTAAGACATTTAAAGGTGGACAACTGGATGGACTCATTAAATAAGTTTTACTTTAAACCCACTATAAAAAATATACACTTATATGACTTACCTACAGGTTTTAGCATCGCTAAACAATATTTAGAATAGTTCTTGCATAGTCGTTATAAAAAAGATACACTTAACTGTAAATTAATTAATTATAAGGAGATAATTTATGAAAAAGCTATTTTTAGCAACCCTCGCCTCAACTTTAATGGTTTCAGTTGCGACGGCAGAAACAGTGGATGTTACAATCCCTTTTAAACCTACCTCTAGCACTCATTATTTTGCTAATTTAACTACTTCATATGTGAAAAAGCACTCACCAAATATGGATTATAAACTCACTAATATTAAAGGAGCAGGCGGCTCAAAAGCTGCTGTTATCTTTACTAAGAAAGCAAAGCCTACTGGCAGTGAGTGGATGATTACTTCGGGTTCTCTCGCTATGAATTTTGTACTTAAAGGCGCAGACAAAGCTGGTTACAACTATAACGCGTGGAGACCTATGATTTCTTTATCTACAGGTGGCACACTTGTAGCAAATAAAAGTTTAGGTTCAGTTAACGATATGATTAAAAACAAACCAAAACTAATTAATTCAGGAATAAGACCACACTCCTGGAGTATCATAACCCCTGTTGCATTAGCAGCTTTAGGATTAGATGTTACAATGGTTTGGGGTAATGGGTCTTCAGCTTCTTATAAAGCCTTCAAAAGTGGAGAGACAAACATCGATCATCAGTCTGTGACTGGTTATAAAAAGAGATATGCAAAAGATGATAGTGTAAATACATTATTTACTTGGGGTGCGTATGATGGAGATAAGATTGTTAGAGACCCTGACTTCCCAAATATCCCTCATTTTACTGAGGTTTTACTAGCTAATAACATATCAACTAACACAATAGAGTATCGTGCTTGGAAGCTTATATTTAATACTATATACGCAACTAAGTCATTCATGGTAGTTCCAAAAGATACACCTCAAAATGCTACTAAAGAGTATGTAGTAGCTTATCAAAAAGCTTTTGCTGACAAAGATTTTATTGCTGAGTTTACTAAAAAGTCAGGCAAGTCTGGTTTGTTAATCGGTGACGCTGCTCAAAAGAAGTATGATATTGCTTTTAAAGATATGGATAAAGAAGCTCTTGCTTGGTTAAGAGATTTTGTAGCAAAAAACTATAAGTAAGTAATACTTATATAGTTTAGGGGGTTTATGCCCCCTTTTTTATGTTTATACATTGTAATAAAATTGTAATATTTGTGTTGTATAATATATTTAAATGAGAGTTCAGACGTGATGTAGCTAAGGTAGCGTTTGACCTCACTTTTTTTTATGGAGGAACATTATGAGAGTATCATTTTTAACAAGTTTTGTAGTTGTTGCTGCTATTAGCACCTCTGCATTTGCAAGAGAACAAGTTAGTATTGCAGGATCATCTACAGTACTACCATTTGCGAGAATAATCGCTGAACAATTAGGTAAAAATCCAAACTATAAAACACCAGTAGTAGAATCCGGTGGTTCATCAGTTGGTAAAAAAGGTGTTTGTGATGGAACAGGTACAAAGTTTATCGACATCGGAAACGCTTCTTCAAGAATGAAGACAAAAGAATTAAAATACTGTGACAAGAATGGAGTTAAAGTAACTGAAATTAAAGTTGGTTATGACGGCATTGTTGTTGCAAGCAGTAAAAAAGGTATTCAGTTGAATATCAGCAAAGCTGATTTAGCTAAAGCATTAACTGCAAAGATACCAGCATGTGTCGCTAATAATTCAAATGTAAACTGTAACAAGTGGATAGACAATCCATATAAAAAGTGGAGTGATATCAATCCTGCACTTCCAAACTTAGATATCAGAGTTTATGGACCTCCAACAACATCGGGTACTAGAGCAAGTTATGCTGAAATGGTTAATCAAAAAGGTTACTGTAAAAAAGATAAGATTGCTAAAGCTGCATCTAAAGCAAGAGGTGACAAAAAAGGCAAGAAGTGTCGTGCTATGAGAACTGATGGTGCTTTTATTGAAGCAGGTGAGCAGGATAATTTGATTGTACAAAAACTAATTGAAGATCCAAATGCATATGGTATTTTTGGTTTTTCATACTTAGATCAAAACAGTGATAAGTTGAATGGTGCAATTATTGATGGCGGTAAGCCAACATTTGATGCTATCGCAAGTGGCGATTATGCAGTTTCAAGAGCATTATACTTTTATGTAAAGCACAGTCACTTAGGTGTTGTACCTGGTATAGAAGAGTACATGGCTACTTGGGTAAATAATTGGAATGAAGATGGCATACTTTCAGATGCTGGTATGATTCCAATGCCAAAACAAGAAAGAGCCAAGTATGCAAAAGCAATGAAAGACTTACCAGTGCTTACTGAAATAAAGTAAAAAAATGCGATATAAAAGTATTTTTATATCCGATACACATTTAGGAACTCGAGGGTGTCAGGCTGATGCCCTCAGTTCTTTTTTATCTGAAAACAAATCAGAAAATTTATTTTTAGTAGGTGATATTATTGATGGTTGGGCTTTACGAAGAAAATCTTATTGGCCTAAATCACATTCATCTATTATAAGAAAAATCATTAAGATTTCTGAAACATCAAAGGTTATCTATCTCACTGGAAACCATGACGATTTTGTAAGACCATTTATTCGTAGAGCATTTAATTTTGGTAATTTTGAAATACATAACGAATACACGTATCATGCAATTGATGGCCGTAAAATTTTAATAATGCATGGTGACAAGTATGATTTTTGGGTAAAAGTTCCACGCTTTGTTATAAACTTTTTTGCTCATTTTAATGATTGGATTCCAGAAAGTGAAATCAATAAACAAAAACTCAAGAGGTATGTGAGAACGACTGGCGTTGAAAACATACTTCGCAGACGAATAAAGATTGGAACGTACAATGCTGTTATTTGTGGCCATACGCATTATCCGAAAATTACTAAAGCGTACATGAACACCGGTGATTGGACAAAACATTGTACTGCTATTGTTGAAAATTTAGATGGAACCTGGGAATTAATTTAAAAAATAATTTTAATATACTATTACAATTAAAGTGCCAATGGGCGCTTTTTTTATGCTTATAGTACATTCTATGTTTACTATTGACTTGCCACTTACTATTTTTTTTGATACTATATATTTATATCAATGGAGAAAGAATGGCATATTATGTATTACGACAAACAAGATTTAGGTACGAAATTACAAAATTTGAAGATAAACGTGAGCCTGCAGATACATACACTATCGATGCTAGTAGGTGCTTTTGCCCTGCTCGTATTAAAAGTTGTAAGCACATGAGAATCTTTAGAAAGTGGACTAAAGATAAAAGACCTTTAGGTGTCGTGTACGATGATACTGCAAACGAAATAGGGAGAATGTTTACATGATTTTTTTAGCTAATGACCATGCTGGTTATGTGTTATCTAATAAGTTATATGAGAAGATGGCAAATAAGTATATGAACGTAAAACACATGGGTTGTTGTAGCACAGTGCCTACAGATTATCCACTTTTTGCAAAACGCGTTGCGGAGGAACTTAAACATTTTAGTATGTTTCGTGGCATTTTAATATGTGGCACTGGTCAAGGTATGGTTATGGCTGCTAACAAACACGAGTGGATTAGAGCAGGTCTATGCGAGAGGTCTGGTCAAGCACGACAAATAAGAGAACATAGTGATGCAAATGTCTTATGTTTAGCAGGTAATTTATTAACTGTTGAAGATGCTTGGCCTATTGTAGAGGCATTTTTGTATACTGATGCAAGCATTGAAAAAAGGCACATCGATAGAAGAAAAATGTATAGCAGTGCTTGATACGTGTGTAAGTTATGTACTTAATCCTTTTTATTTAGTTCCCAAAGGTTTTGAACCAATTTA
>Ga0114933_10005029_pt1 | contig 12147 bp, 7 predicted proteins | sample 4SBtaG_FD_89691 | JGI IMG/M metagenome (GOLD analysis project Ga0114933, IMG submission 89691) | Deep subsurface microbial communities from Kolumbo volcano to uncover new lineages of life (NeLLi) - 4SBTROV12_W25 metaG | ecosystem: Environmental > Aquatic > Marine > Volcanic | place: Kolumbo...
ATTGTAAAGTCGGATTCGTGGTGGTCTGAAATTGCACGCGCGAGTTTTACCGGTACAGATTTGCCGTCGCCTACCTTCAGCCCCACTTCAAAACTGGTGAGATTGAAGTTTGCTTTTCTACCAGGTCCCTGGAATCCAAGTGTTTCTGAAGTAAGGGCTTCAAGGCGAATCGCGGAAATGGTGCCGGCCGAATGTGGAATGGTAACCGTGTAGTCGTCGTGCTTTGGGAACGTGCCGCTGACGACAACTTTTCCCAGCGGTTCGATATGCATCGTGGCTCCATCGGACGACGACGCTGCTGACGGAATCTGAACTTGCCACCCATCAGCACGACCGCTTGTCTTTACTTGCTCACCGATTGTATCCGTCCAAACAGTGCGAGCCTCGGCAAGTGATTCGAACGGCTCTGCTCGCTGCATATGAAGTGAGTTATTTTCCTTGTTCAGCTCAAGGATGCGCTGTTGTTGTTCGTAAGATGGCACCTTTGCAACAGGGTTGGCATTTCCACCGGCGTCGACTCTGCCTGACTCTGCGATGCTGTTAAAGTACGCATACAGTTGATAGTATTCTCGCTGCGTGATGGGATCATATTTGTGATCATGGCAACGAGCACAGCCCACGGTCAAACCCATGAAGACGGTTGAAGTTGTCTCCGTGCGATCAAATACATATTCGACTCGATTCTCTTCGGCGATTCGTCCGCCTTCTCCGTTCAGTGGGTGATTGCGATTGAATCCGGTAGCTACGAGTTGATCGTCAGTGGGGTTTTTCAACAAGTCGCCTGCCAGTTGATCCACCACAAATGTGTCATACGGTTGGTTGTTGTTAAAACTACGGACAACCCAGTCACGCCAGTAGTGCATGGTTCTTGTCCGATCTCCCTGGTAACCATTGGTGTCGCTATATCGGGAGGCTTCCAACCAGTTCCATGCCATGTGTTCTCCGTATCGAACAGAGTTCATTAAGCGTGTCACCAGGTTTTCATATGCACGGGCAGAAGCATCAGCAAGAAAAGTGTCGATTTCTTCGAGCGTCGGAGGTAGGCCGGTTAGATCTAATGTCACTCGACGAATAAGCGTTTCCTTATCCGCCGAGTCTGATTCGGTCAGGCCATGTTCGCGGATTCGACGCAGGATAAACCGATCAAGGTTGTTTCTTGACCAGCGGTCGCGTTTAACGGTTGGTACTTCAGGTTCACTCGGTGTAATCAACGACCAGTGTTTGCTAAACTCCGCACCTTCTTTTACCCACTGTTCGAGAAGCCTTTTGTCATTATCTGACAAATCGCGGTTTGAATCTGTCGGTGGCATGACGAGATCAGGGTCTTTGGATGTTATTCTTGCGATTAACTCGCTCTTGCCAGGCTTTCCAGCCACGATGATCGGCGTGTCACCACTGCCACTTATTCCGTCTGCTAAATCCAGCCTGAGATCTGCTTGTCGTGCATTTGCGTCAGGGCCGTGGCACTGGAAACAGTTCTCCGAGAGGATCGGACGAATTTGTCGATTGAAATCGATACGCTCCTGAGCCATTAACGGATTAGTGATGGCGATCGAAAGGATTGCAAGCAATTCTGCTTTCACAGTATTTGATTCTCCATGGATATGGCTAAATGACTTACCGCGATTATATCCAATACGAAGCGGTTAGTACGCCGCTTGACCATAAGAGCGCGTAACCTGCTGTGATGGCAGTGGCCGAGTAAATGAGAATCAGAGTTGTCTCACACCCCACCAACTTTATTGTCGTGAATTTACTGCATCCAATCATGTGGAGTGTTTCAATTTCCTGACTCCGTAGTCGGATCGAAAGCACCGTTAACACAATAAACATCAGTGCGACGAATGCAAGCGACAGGACACTCACCACAGATAGGATTGACTCAACTCGATAGACAGATTCAAGGACTTCCTGAATTACGTCCTCAGGAATGATTGCCTGTATCGGATTGTTGTCATCTAGGTATTTTCCTTCTAACACCGTTTGCGCTTGTATATTGCTCGGGAAAACGAGAATTGCCGAAAGTGGATAATTAGCTTCGTCGCCGTGAAAGTGAAATGAGTTAACGTTTTCATCCGTTATTCGTGTAATTGGAGATTCCGGGATATGGGATGCACCTTCGGCATTTGTTTTTCGAGTGCCGTCATCTCCCGATACATGACCGTGACCCGTACCGGTAAGAATCCAGCCCGTGTCCAGTGTGGTAATCACCGCCAAATCGTCGGGCCCGTTGGTTCGGTTCAGTATTCCCACGACTTCAAGTTCGATAGGCACCGGACTGGTGACGTCAAAAGCGCTTTTCGGTTGTGGTTGTAAGAAATCTCCGATTTGGATCTTCGATGTATCAGAGACACTGGCACCGATTACGCACTGCCCAAGCCGTTTTGGCATGGAACCGATGGCGACTGCCAGTTTTCGAGCGATGAAGTATGCATCTGTTGTGGCGATGATCGGTGAATGGTGAATGGAGGTTTCATGCGTGAATAGCAGTGGAACACAGAGTCCACTGTCCGCGGCTGCTGCTATTTGAAGTTCACCGTATGGGATCGACTGGCTTGCGGGGTTTCGAAAGTAAATGCTGTGGAGCACTAGATCAAAGCGACTGCCACGGCGACCGATGATCAGCGGTGTGGAACTCACGCGATCGGAGAATGCTCTGTCAATCGACTCGACGGTTTGATTCACGGCTACGAGTAGTAGCGAGGAGCCACTAAATGAAGCGACTAGCAGTGCTGTGACCCATTTTTGGGAAGCTAGAAAACGATGTGCGATCCTGATGAAACTCATGACTCCAATACCTCGCTATGCTGCAAGTCTTGGATATCAACTGATTGAGCGAATGAGTCACGGATTGACGGGTCATGACTGGTCAGAATCATTGTGGCGTTATGGTCTTCACAATAAGTGCGAAGCGTGTTGAGAATCGTGTCGCGGCATTCTGAATCAACGCTCGCGGTAGGTTCATCGGCAAGGATGAATGTGGGTCTCCCAGCCAAGGCTCGACAAATGGCCACTCGCTGCTGTTCACCCCTAGAAAGAGTTGCGGCACGTTGATGCAAGATGCCTGTTATGCCAAATGCCTCTGAAAGCGTTTCGATCCATTCAGGGTGTGCTGAGCTCGATCCGGACAGGTTGTATGGTAATGAAATATTTTCCGCTGCCGTGAGGTAGGAGAATAACCGAAAGTCCTGAAATACCAAGCCAAATGTGGCAAGCCTCATTTCCCGACGTTGTTGTCCCGATAAGTCCGCAGTGCATCCACCCTGAACGGTAATCGTGCCGGCTTTTGGTAAATAGAGGCCTGCGATGAGGTGCAACAGGGTTGTCTTCCCCGACCCACTTGCGCCGGTAAGCACACACAATTCTCCGGAATCCAGATTCCAATTCGGAATCGCGATTTCAAAATCGGAATTGTCGTGTTGAAACGTGAGATTGCTGATCGTAAGCATCACTTCATTTTAATTGGAGCACACGACGAACCGAATGCACCAACGATTTATTCCGGTTAACATGATGAAGAAGCGTCTACATACCTCATCTCCGTACCTAACAACCAATGGTGGTGGTCATGGCCAAGCGTCAAACCTTTCATATTTACATTTTGCTTGTATTTACACTTCTATCTGAAGTGGTTGGGATACACGCCAAAGAAAATGAATCCAGGATTTCTGTTAGCGAAGGCGCTATCAATAGTGTTGTTTTTAAAAGTGGCGGTGCTCATCTCGTGGTATATGGCGTTGAAAAAGAAATTGACGGTGGTGCTGAACTGGTGCTCTTGAGCCATCATCGTCGAGATGTGCTATGGGCAGCCCGTGACTTAATCGACGGCGGTGCAGACGCTGTGGCCCCGAAAGCTGAACAATCGTTGATTGAATCTCCAGAGACCTTTTGGACGGAGTTTCAGGAAAAGCGGTTTCATGATTATGCACAACAGACGACCAAGGTTCTGGCCAAGGCGCTGCCTGTCGCCAAATGGGTGGAAGAAGGCGACGTCGTTGAATGGAACGGCCTGAGCTTTGAGGTCCTGGATACTCCTGGGTTTACACGCGGAAGTGTTAGCTATGTTGTTAACGTGGCTGATCAGACGATCGGGTTTACCGGTGATCTGATATACGGTGACGGGCAATTCTTTGATCTATATAGCTTCCAGGATGCGATTCCGGATGCCAATGTCGGTGGTTATCACGGTTATGGTGGCCGCCTCGGACAACTTGTGCAAAGCCTTGAGAAGATAAAGGCTCTTGATTTGGATATGATCATTCCTCTACGCGGTCCTGTGATCAAACGTCCCAACGAATCAATCGATAAACTACTGACCAGAGTGAAGTCACTCTATGACAGCTACCTCTCGACGCAGGCACTTCACTGGTACTTTGGCGAGGAGCGTCTCACAATTTGCAAAAGTCGTGTTCTTGGAGAAAAACCTCCGCTGCGAACGATGGGACTTGCGTTACACGAAGATACACCTGAGTGGATTTGGGTGAAATCAACCAGCCGATTGGTGATTGCTGATAACGGACATGCTTTCCTAATGGACTGTGGCTCCCAAGCTGTCATCGATGGTATTAATGAGCTAATCGAAATGGGCGTGGTTAAACAAGTTGACGGAATATTTGTGACTCATTATCACGACGACCATACCAATCTTGTACAGGCGGCCTCTGAGGAGTTTGACTGCCCTGTTTATGCCACTAAGGCATATAGCGACATTCTGGAAAACCCCGGCAACTACCACATGCCCTGTCTACATCATGTACCAATCAAAGACGTCACTGCATTTGATGACGGTTTCGTCATGAAATGGCATGAATTCAAGTTTTCGTTTTTCGATTTCCCGGGACAGACTTTTTACCATGGTGCCTTGAAGGTAGAGCGGCATAATGAAACACCGGTGTTTTTCATAGGCGACGCGTTTTCACCGTCGGGAATGGATGACTATTGCGTCCTGAATCGGAACTTGTTGCATGAAGATGACGGCTTACTTTACTGCATGCGTAAAGTGCGAGAACTCGGGGCCGATTATTGGCTAATTAATGAGCACATTCCTCACGTGTTTAGATTTACTGGTGAGGAACTTGATTACCTTGAAGGCGGATTCCAGGAACGCGTTAAGGTGCTGTCCGATCTCACTCCGTTTGATGATCCGAATTATGCAGTTGATGAGCAGTGGGCGTTTTTCTATCCGTATGCGAGTGAGATACAGAAGTCGGATGTTGTAGAGCTTGAGTTTAGGATCATCAATCATTCAAAACAGAAACGCACGTACAAAATCACTCCGCGGTTACCCGATGGTGCGAAACTGATTTCCAAGCTGCCATCGATCACACTTAAGGGAAGGACAGAAGGAGTGATAACTCTGAAGGTGCAGGTGCCTGATGATGTTGGTGTACACCTTGTAAGAGCGGACGTGCAGTCACAGGGAATCGACCTGCGTGACTGGGTAGAGGCGATGTTAATTGTTAAGTAATGATGAGACGAATTGCTCCTTTTAGTCTGCTGCTTTCGTGCCTAATCTGTGCGGGTGTTCATGCGCACCCAATCTCGATTTCCGATACCGTTATCGACGTGACTCCTACCGAAGTAAAGGTCCGGCTTCGCTTGATGCTAGAGGATCTGGTCTATTACTACTCACTTGAAGCGAATGATCAATTCAAGTATCCCGATGCTGGATTTCGAAAAGCAGCTCGTGATCACGAGAAATTCTTGCTGGAACGTTTTGAGATCCGTGCCGAGGATGGAAAGCGTCTCGCTGGCCGTGTTGCAGGCTTGGACTTGTCACAAATCCCCGAGGAAGGTGTAACCCAGTCTGAATTAAAAGCGAGGCGGGTTGAATATGATTTAAGATTTGCTACTGATAAGCCAACACCGTTTATTACCATCATGCAACGGTTTGCTATGGAGCAGCCGGCACAAATGGACTGTCTGATTCTCCAAAACGGATTCCTGTTGGAGAAATCTAAGCAGTTGCAATCCGGCCAGGCTGCAAGCTTTGCTATTGATTGGGATAACCCACCAACAGAAAGGGCAGACTGGAAAGGACTGAGGGCCCGGAAAGAAGAGCAGATTCGTCAAAGGTTGGGGATCACCAGTTACAGCGCACTTTACTCCTTCCTCTATATAACGCCGTCGGAAATCCGCCATGAGATTCTAATACCAGTGCTGACGCTTGAGTCCTGGTTCAAGATTCCCAGATCCGATCCGGACTTTATAGAAATAGAAGAACAGGAAGCGATTCGCGATGAGTTGCAGGCTTTCCTCGCCATGTGCAACATCGTTTCAATCAATGGTCAGAAAGTTGCTCCAAAGCTATCACGACTCAATTTCTTTGGTCTGGATATCAGAGACTTTGCTGAAAATGCACCTCCGCGACGCGTTAGTACGTATCAATCTCGCGTCGGGGTAATCCTCACGTTTGATGCAGAATCCATGCCTTCTGATCTGGTTTTCAACTGGAGTCAATTCAACGAACACGCCCCGATCTTAAAGACGACCGTCTTTGAGCACGATCAACCACCGCAAGTTCAATTATTTCACAAGAGTGATCGCCGTTATCAATGGGAATTGGACTCCTCAGTCCTGAAGAAGAAGCGAAGTTTCGCCATTAAGGAATCTCTTAGCAGCGGACGCGCCGGACAGGTAACCGATGAAGTGGCCGGTGAAGTCATTACAGCAGTGTTGTCGAATATATATGACGCGTATGGTTACTTTGACGACAACGATATATACGATGCGTTGGAAACATGTGTCGCTGACGAATTAATCAGAACACTGTATCTGGATATGAAGAAGTCGCTGATTGTTGCATCGCAGGATAATGCAGTTGCCAGGGTCCATAGCGTTGAACTACAGAAAGTGGAATCTCTTGGCTCTGCTGACCGATCTTTTCAGTACGCTGTCACATGGAATGTGGAGGCAGACGTGGAACATTGGGGACACATCCATCGCCGTCACACGCAATATCAGGCAGAGATGACGATTGCCGCAGAACGCAGTGGCTGGAAACTTTCACAAATCAGTTTTCGCAGCCAAAAGCCAGTCGATAGCGAAGTGCTGTTGCGACGCTAGCCTTCGGTGGTGCGGCGGAACTACGGCCTATCGTGCTTCCTGCAAGAACTTTACCAGATCGGCTAATTGCTGCGGTGTGAATTGCTTGTCCAGTCCTGCCGGCATAATTGATACCTTGCTTTCTGACTGCTCGTCGATCTCATCGTGAGGGATGTCGATCAATCTTTGAGCGTCTAGTTGCAATTGGATCCGCTGACCATCGTCGTCTTTTATGACACCGTTGTAAACTTTTCCATCTGTCGTGATGACGTTTACCGGCTCGTAGCTTCTTACGAAACTGACGCTTGGGTACATGATGGATTCAAGCAAATCTCGTGGCTGCCGTATTCGTCCGATGCCATTTAAGCTTGGCCCGATTTTGCCACCCACATATCCCATATTGTGGCATGACATGCATGCAGCCTTATTACTGGAAAAAACCTGCTGTCCGCGGCGAGCATCTGCTTGATCCATGAGTGCTAATACCGATTCTATTTTCTCGCGTTTTTGAGAATTTGCGGCGTTTACACGCTCAAACAATGGCTCGGCTGACGCAAAGACGTCGTCACCATACTTGTTCAAGTGTACTTTCCATTGATCCAGCGGGATGACGGAGATCGCATCTGAATTAGTTAATGACTTGACCAAGGCTTGTCCGAGTTCCGGACTTTGTTGGTTGGCGAATCGTTCCATAAGGCGTTTTAGTTCCATTGGGCCGGTTGTCTGCAAAGCATTTGCCAGCTGGAAAAATTCCGGACCTTTCAGAGGGCTGCTCATGATCACGTCAACGGCGGTTGCGCGTGTGGCGACATTTTCGGTCGTCGAGACTTGGCTGCAAATGAATTTCATGTTGACCGCGTCGATGACTCGTAATCCACTAGGGATGGAGTTCATGGCTTGAAGACGAACCATTGCAGGTACATCAGTGTCAGCACTGATAGTAGAAAGCAGCGAAGCAATCTGCGAATCATCGCTCTCTTTATTTATGTTGTTGAGTGCACCGACTGCTGCACCGATCACAGAAAGGTCATCTGATTGGAGGCTTCGGATGATCCCCGATTTCCATGATGTTGGTACGGACTTATTGCCGCTTTGTGCAATTACGTCAAGCAAGACAATTAACTTGTCTTTGGGTAAGTTCTCGCCACTCAGATGGCTGCCGATTACAGGTTGGATGTCAGGGCTATTTGCATAGTCGATTAGATTGACAGCGAGTTCTTGTAATTGCTGATCGTCTAGGTCTTTAGATAGCTGACTATCAAAGTGCTTGGCTGCACTTCCAGCCCAGTCCGGGTGATGGCTTAGGATCCACCACGCTATATCGCGGAGTGATGAATCGCTGGAAGTAAATAGTGACGAAATGTCGCCGGGTGCGAGAAGTGGTTCATCAGACGGGATTTGATCCAGAGCGATTAATGCTCCCCGGCGCACGGCTGCAACTTCGTGCTGTGTGAATTGCCGTATACGATCAATTCCCTGGATTTCGATACATGCATAGATCAGTGAATGTTCCAAGTGGCGATTGTTTGCCGAACCTAGCGCTGCTAATAACGCTGGTATTACCTTATCGTCACCGATGCGACCGAGAGCTTCAGCGGCGACGCGACGGTTATGGACATTCTCGGAGTGCAATTGAGGCAAGACCTTTTGAACCGCGTACTTGTCTTTGTGAACAGAAATGACGTGGAGCGCGGCTTGTACCACGGTGGAGTCGTTATCGCTGAGTGCAACTTGTGTGGCGATTCGTGCCGCTGGGTGGTGAATGTGAGATAAGGCCCATACTGCCTGCAATCGATGAGCTGCATCGTTGGATTGTTCTAGAATCGTGACGAGCGGGAGAATAGCTTTGACTTCCTGTTTACTAAAGAGCATGCGTGCTCTGTCGCGAACCGCTTTGCGGGGATCCTGCAGAAGCTGACTTAGATGTTCGTCATTGAGTTTATGCCACGCAATCTCCATGCCTCGTGGGTCGGCAGTCCGAGGAGCGTCTTTGCGGGTCACGCGATAAATGCCACCGAGTACATCGGGCTTGTAAAGCTGCGATGTTGGGCAGCAGATCTTGTACCAACCACCGGTGTCAACAACCACAATGCTCCCATCGGCGTCTTCCTGTACATCTGTAGGATGGAAGTCGATGTTATTGCTTTCGAGAAATGGCAATTCCTGAGCTTTAAAGGACGAGCCTTCTTGCGTGAGTTGATAACGAAAGACTTTTCGTAAATTGAACGAACACGAGAGTATGTTGTTCTGATATGCCATTCCAAGGATGTCGGATTCAACTCGAGTTAAACCACATGGAGCACTTGCTCCCTGATGTACGAGCGGAGGCATGAGGTCACCGGTTCTTGGATGGCCATTTAGAACGCCATGATCTTTGCCGTAGACTCCGCCGTAAATTGCATGGATGAGTCCATCGCGAGTCACGCCTCCCGAGTGCGTTAGGAATGTAGTTGTGAAAAGCCGCTCACCACCCGGTGTAAAGGTGATGTCTACAGGATTGTCCATGCCACCGGTCATGACCGGTTCAACGACTCCACCGTTTGGGTGGCGACGGAAGAGATGAGCAGCTCGAGTAACAAGATCTCGTTTGTCTTCAAATTCATACGTTTGTTCTTCAAAGGCACCCTTGGCCCAATAAAGCCAGCCATCCGGACCAATATATGGGCCGTGGAGGTCGTTGGCACAACCGTTAAGTGTCTTTCCATCAAAGAAGACTTCACGCTTGTCAGCAACACCATCGTCGTCGACGTCCGTGAGCTTCCAAATCTCTGGTGGTGCACCGACGTACAAAGAGCCGTCATACCATTGACATCCCTCAGGAAACATCATTTTGTCAGCAAAGATGGTGCGTTTGTCGAAGATACCGTCTCCGTCGGTGTCTTCGAGTCTCAATACACGATGTGGTTTTTCTTCAAGCTGGTCGTACACTCTCGCGTTGGAGCCACTGGATTCTGTAACGTACAAGCGTCCCAGTTCGTCAAACGATGCGGCGATCGGACGGTCGATCAATGGCGGGCCTGCAATTTGTTCGATGGTCAGACCATCTGCCAAAGTGAAAACCTGACCGTCAAGCTCAACGGTCTCTTCTGCAATAACGGAAAAGCTGACTGTGTTAAGTGCAACGAGCATCAGAGCAAGTATTGAGATACGCATGGATCACCAGATCAGAAAAATAATTCTGTAATGTACGAGCTAAGATTCTGTCGCTCGTTCGCGGTGATCTTATTGTACTGTGCTAGAAGGTGAATAGCACGAATCGACAGGATGTAGACACATTATGTCGTCGCTTAGCATTCAATAGGCTGATTTCTCTAATACGATAAGTCCGAACGCATCGAGCGTTAAACCCTTGCTCCTTCATTCTTTCTGAACGATCAACCCGTTATCGAATAATATAAGTATGCGATTATATTTAAAGTCCGGGCTTAATCTGAAACATTAAGATGCCCAGGGAGTGCTTCGTACAGAAATCCAAATTGCCGTGTGTTCTGGAGGTCTCGGCTGGTCGATTTGGTGACCTTCCTCGTCGGTCAGATGAAACCACATCCTGTGTTCAAACAGGAAGCCTGCTAAGTCCGGTGTGCTTTGGCAATCGCTACGCTGGCTTAATGCCAATTCAGACAGTTCAACCAAGGTGATTCCTTGTGGATCTCCTTTGAGATTCCAATCGTAATCAGGGGCCTGGGTCTTTATCCAATCAAGCAATGGTTCGGAGTGTGACATCGGTACTGCGAATTATTCGCTATTTCCATCTCTTGAGCTTGCGTAACCACTTCACAGCAAGTGCAGGTGCATCCGAAGATGTGGAATCTGGATTGAAGCTCAGAATTGGCAGTAGTGACTCGAGGCTGCCATCACCCCCGTTTATGTGCAATGCTGCACCGGTACTTCGTACTCGTTTGACGAGTGGATCTTCAATTCCCAGTGAGGCATCGACCCAGCGAGGCCAAAGCCGGATTGTCTCGACACCGGCGGTCGCATATTCCTCGATGTGATCCGGGCCAGCGATCAGGCCTATTTGACGGGCTTCGGGGAGAAGCTGCCGAAATGTTTTTGCATGTTCCACGCTTCGTACGCCAATCACGGTACCGGCTGGGTCTCCAAACTCTTTCACTTCACTGACGACTTGATGCACATATGCTGGATCGTCGGTTTCCTTGAGGTCCAATAGGATGTCTATTCGGTCTTTGCATAGTGACAAGACGTCGCTGAGCCGAGGCACACGTTGGCTCGCGTATTTCGGATCGAACCAACTGCCGGCATCAAGAATCTTCAGTTCGGCATAGGTGATTTCGCTAAGAGGTCCGGTGCCATTGGTAGTGCGGTCGAGCGTGTCATCGTGAAGGATCACGAGCACACCATCTTTGGTGCGCCGGACATCGACTTCGGTTGCAGTGGCGCCGCTCTTTATTGCACGTTTGGTCGATGCCATGGTGCACTCAGGCCTATCAATGCTTGAACCGCGGTGAGCGACCAATTGTGAGACGGGATGTCCACCCTTCTCTACAGCTGCAACTTCAACGGCGAAAAAAACGATTATCGAAGTGAAAAATACAGCGAGTGTTAGTCTCATGGGATAGCCAGATGATGATGAATCGGGTGTTCGGCCAATGGTTACTTGCCGGTTAACTCACCGTAGATGTGTTCGATATTTTCGGTGCGTTCTTTTACGTTCACACCAGTCCACTTTTCATAGAATGGCAATTCGATGGATTCCTTGATCTCATCGAGGCTTCTACCATCTTTGATAGCTTTGCCGATAATCTTGCGCATTTCAACAAAGTAGCGTTTTTGAGTTTTCAGCAGCCCTTTATTGGATGGCTCACCATGACCTGGAGCGATCGTCTTAATTGGCAGTTCCGAAAGCTTATCTATCACATTTATCCAGCTCGCGGTGTTGCTATGGCCGGTGAAATTGAATGCGCCATTTACTATGGAGTCTCCTGTAAACAGGATGCCATGCCTTGGAAGCCATGCAACAGCATCACCAATCGTATGGGCGTGGCCAGACCAAATCAGTTCAACCCGCATTTCACCATCGTCAAAGATCATTCTTTCAGGAAAGTAGATGGTTGGGTATTCGTATTTTAGTGGGCCGTATTC
>Ga0114933_10005030_pt1 | contig 12144 bp, 6 predicted proteins | sample 4SBtaG_FD_89691 | JGI IMG/M metagenome (GOLD analysis project Ga0114933, IMG submission 89691) | Deep subsurface microbial communities from Kolumbo volcano to uncover new lineages of life (NeLLi) - 4SBTROV12_W25 metaG | ecosystem: Environmental > Aquatic > Marine > Volcanic | place: Kolumbo...
CATGACGACGCCATCACGATGCCGCTGATGGTGAACACACCGAACCGCCGGCGTGCCTCGGCGAAGCTGGCCGAGGGCCTCGACAACCCGGACGTCGACGATGCCTACGCCTACGTCGTCGTCAACATCCACGACAAGAAGAAGTACATGGTCATGCGAGCGCCGGTCGTCGAGCTGAGCGTGCTGGTGGTGGACGAGGCGGGCGAGGATCTGCTCCGGGCCCGCGCCTATGGCATGGGCGACATGAGCGCCTTCGTGACGAACCGCCACCCGGACAACCTGAACGCCGCTCTGGACGATGCCCTGGCCAACCTGGCCGAGGTTCCGGTCGAGGTCGTCGCCGCAAAGTGACGGACGGGTGAATGAAACGGCCTGAAATGAGGTCTTGACACAGTACGTTCCAATCACAGCAACTCTGTAGGTGTGGGACGACTGGAGACCTCATGAAGGCCATCACCAACACTTCCGAACTGATCCACTTCCTGCAGGGGCTCGCCGACCGACGGGCCTCTGCATGCCTGCACCGCCCCAGAGGCGGCCAGGTCTACGGCACCATCTTCGACATGACCGCCAGCCGGGTGCTGCGCTTCGAGGCGGACGGCGAACCGCCGAGACCCGGGGCGAGCGTTCAGCTCACCGGGGTACACGAGGGCGGCGCCTTCGGGTTCGTCGCCGACTACCTGGGCAGCGACGCCGACGCCTGGCTCATCGCAGCGCCCTACCGCATCGACGTGCGCCAGCGCCGCCAGCGGCCGCGGGCGAAGCCCATGCCCGGCATGATGCTGCGCCTGGCCATCGGCGGGCGCCACTACGAGGCGGACCTGGCCGATCTGTCCGAAGGCGGCCTGGGCTTCTCCACGGGGGACCTGCCCTTCGAGCTCCGCGTCGGCGCTCGCCTGGAGGGGCGGCTGGACCTGTCGCTCAACCGCTTCGTGCCGGTGCACCTCGAGGTGACCCATGTGCACGCCGCCGGGGCGGGCGCACGAATCCTCTCCTGTCCCGAGCCCGCTGTTCGGGAGATCCGATCGATGACCACGCGAAAGTCCGCCTCGATCCCCGAGATCACCCTGCGCTGAAACGCAAGAGAAACACCCCGCGAGGGGGCCTTTGTGCCATATTCCTGATGGGCAAGATGCCCACCTACAGGAGTAGCCATGAAGGCCATCGTCACCTCGCGAGAGATCGCGACGTTCTTGAAGCGGCTGGTAGCGCGCCGCGGCACCGTTCAACTGCATGCGAGCCGGGTCCGCCCGATCATCGGCAACCTCGTCGAGATGACGACGTCGCGGCTGGTGCTCTTCCAGCCCGTCGACGTGGCCGCGATGCCGCCTTCCGGCGCCACGGTCAAGATCAGCGGCGTCCTGTCCGGTTCGCCCTTCGTCTTCCTCTGCGACTTCCTGGGCGTCGACGTCGATGGACGCATGACCCTGACCACGCCCTTCCGCATCGAGGTCAGCGAGCGCCGCAAGGAGGAGCGCGTCGCTCCCCGCCCCGGCATGATGCTCCGCGTCGCCGTCGGTGGGCGCCACTTCGAGACCGACATCGTCGACGTCTCCGAGAACGGCATCGCCTTCGACACCCGCGAGCTGGGCCTCCCGCTCTCTCCGGGCACCCGCCTGAAGGCGCGCATCGACCTCGTCGACAACCGCTTCGTTCCGGTGGACCTGGTCGTCCGCTACGTCGAGGACCAGCGCGCCGGCGCGGTCTTCCTCTCCATCCCCCAGGTCGCTCGCAATGAACTCCGCCGCCTGACGGTGCCCGAGACCCACGTCGTCGGCCGTCTGGCGCTGCCCTAGGAAGAAGCATGTCCCATGAACTCGCCATCGTCGGGGGACACCAGGGCTTCGCCACCGAGATCGGAGGCGGCCTCAAGTACATCCGCATCCGGTTGACCGGAGATCCGCTCGGGCTCGCCGAGCGGGTCCGCGACGCCAGGGGCTACCTGGCCCAGGGCCACGACGTCGACGTGGCCTGCCGGCTGAGCCGCGACGAGGACCCCTTCGCCGCGCTCGAGATCCTGGAGGCCTTCGTTCGAGCGCTCGGCCGCCGAGCCGAGGTCATCGATCCCCCGGCCATCCAGAACCGTCGCGTGGCGAGGATGCTGGTCCGGCCTGCTTGACTCGCCGCGCAGGGTGAGCACCCTCCGGTCGAACCCACCGGAGCGTGTTTGAGAAGAAGACGACCCCCCACTCCCCCGCCTCCTCGTCGAGGCCCCCGAAAGAACCACGAGATCCGGGCACAACGCGTGCTCGTGATCGACGAGCGCGGCGCTCGTCTCGGCGCCTTTCAACCCGCCGACGCCATCGCTCTCGCCGAAGAGCGCGGACTCGACCTGGTCGAGGTCGCCCCGGACGCGAAGCCGCCCGTGTGCCGCATCTGCGACTGGGACCGCCTGCGCTATCAGCGCAAGCCCTCCACCCGGCGACCGCCCAGGACCAAGGAGGTCCGCCTGCGCCCGAAGACCGGGGCCCACGACCTCGACGTCGTCGTCCGCCGAGCGCTTGCCTTCCTGCGCGACGGCCACTCGGTCGAGGTCGTCGTGCGCTTCCGCGGCCGCGAGCACGCCCACCATGAGCTCGGCGCCGCCCAGTGCCGCCGGCTGGCCGAGGCCGTCTCCGAGGTCGGCGCCATCGACCAGCCTCCCCTGATGCAGGGACGACGGATGACGATGCGTCTGCGCCCGACCTAGGCCCCGATGCGCTTGACGAGCTCGAGCAGCCAGTCCCCTTCGGCCTCTCCGGCCAAGAGCGCCTTGGTCTGATCGCAGGGGTCGACGCACTCCGAGAGGACCTCGCGCAGGGCTGCGTTGTCCTCGTCGGCTCCGGAGCGCTCGGACCAGGTGGTCACGCGCGCGGCGAAGTCGGGTTCGCCGGGCAGGGGCTCCTCGACGGCGTTGTCCGGACCGAGGGCGTTGATGGCGTGGATGACGAGCTTCTTGCGGTCGCCATAGGGCATCGACGCCAGGGTCTCCGGCACGATGGGCGTGCCGATCCAGATGTCCTGCTGGCCGAAGCCCAGCGGGAACTCGATGCGGCTGTCCATGGCCTTACTCGGCAGGGCGCCGATGAAACGGACGGGCACCACGGGCGCGTTCACGGCCATGGCCATGTCCAGGAAGGCGCCGCTCATCTTCTGCACCGGGGTGCGGCACTCGAGGCTGCGGGTGCCCTCGACGTGCACCATCACCGACTTTCCAGGCCCGGCCATCTCGGCCGCCAGCTGCTGGATGATCGCGGGCAGCGAGGCCTTGTCCTGGCGGTCGAAGTACTCGATCAACCCGGGATCGCGGATGCCCGGGTAGGAGAAACAGAGCTTGATGAGCGTGCCCAGCCAGCTGTCTCGATGCTCCGCCTTGGCCAGCGTCACCGTCGGCACCTTGTTCAGGCCCCCGGCGACGATGCTGAACAGGAGCGACTCGAGCCCCACCTGGTGGTTGCCGAGGTAGAGCAGCGAGCGGCCCTTCACCGCCGCCAAGGCCTCTGGATCCGGCGTGACCACGCGGCGGACGAAGCGCTGGATGAGCCCGTAGTAGAGGTCCTCGACCGGCCAGCGCAGACCGCCGAACCACTCCGTCCAGAAGTCCCGCACAGGGGCGATGTCGAGGCTCTCCGAGCTCGTCGTGACGCGCAGGTCGCCGTCGAGGTCGAAGCGGTTCAGAGGCGTGGCGTCTCGCACCTTCGAGGGGTGCACACCGAGGTTGCGAGCGAGGTGCTCGCGAGCGGCGATCTCGGCGGGGTCACGGGTGCCGAAGACGGCCTCGACGGTGCCGGGGAGCCAGTCGGACCCCTCGACGTCGGCGACCTCGAGCACGGTGGCGTCGCCCTGGACCGAGGACAGCGAGACGCCGGCGGCGTACTCACCTCGCAGGAAGTCACGGCGGGCTTCGGGCGCGGCGCGACCGATCGGACCCTTGGGGAAGAGGGCCTCGACCAGGCGGTAGCGACACCAGACCTGGTCCTCGCGGACGAGCTGGATCTCGAAGCTGGGGAGCTCCTTCACCCCGGCGTGGAAGCCGGCGAAGCGGACCTCGCAGCGCAGCTCGCCGCTGGGGATCGGGCCGTGCACGTCCAGGCTCGGCACGAAGGCGGGGTACGCGACCATGCCCTCGGGGACTTCGGGGATCCAGGCCTCGAGCCCGTCGTGGGGGATGCCGTGGGTGCCCGCGTCCAAGAGAGCGGGGTGCAGCACGCCCCGCGGGACGCCCTCGACGTCGGCGTCCAGGATGCTGCTCGCCCCCTGGTCCGAGACCACCAGCCGCTTCAACAGCTGAAAGGAGGGCCCGTGGAAGAGGCGCCCGTTCTGGTAGGGATTTCCTTGCAGATCGCCGGCCAGCGGCTTGTGCGCTTCGCCTCCCTGCTGGACATCCCAGGCCAGGAGCACCCGACCCTCGGCGACGAGCTCCTCGCCCTCGTAGAGGCCGACGTGGACCCCCCGGCTGGTGCGGCGGACGACGGCCTCGAGCGCGGTCGGCTCGGTGACGATGACCCAGCGCTTGACCTTCACGTCCCGCAGGCCGATGACCTTCTGGCCCTCGGCCTGGTCCTGGGCGGCCGCAGCGATGCGGTCCAGCAGGGTGGCCATGGGGAGCGAGGGCAAGGTGTGCGTCGGACAGTGGTCCGCGACCCAGCCGGTGGGCTCGAAGACCTCGACGGCGCGGGGGCGCTCCAGGGCCGTGGGCACGGCCCGCATGCCGAGGTTCGTCGCCTCGTAGATGCGCATCCCGTCGACCCACAGGCTCGAGGTGGCCTTGGCCAGGACCGCCCCGTCCTCGTGCACGACGTCCTCGATGTGCAGGGTGCAGTGGACGAGCTTGTTGTGGCACAGGACCTGGCCTCGGTACTTCCAGGTCAGCGGCTCGCTCAGCGCGACCGGCTCGAAGCGCGACCCCTCCGGCGCCAGGCCTTCGGAGACCATCGCGACCTGGAGCAGCTGCAGCATCGCCTCGATGCCCAGGCTGCCCGGCTGAACGGGGTCCTGCATGAAGTGGGCGCGGAAGTACCAGTTCTCCGGATCGACCGGCGTCTCGGCGACGAAGGTGCGCTCCGCCACCTTGCGGATGCGGCCGATGTTGCGCAGGTAGTCGCTGCAGACCGGGCGGAAGGCGACCTCGGGACCCTCGGCGGTGAGCCACTCCACATTCTTGGCGGGCAGGCCGGCCTGGGCGGCGAGGGCCTCGCCCGGGAAGAAGCCGAAGACGGTCTTCATGTCGAAGACCAAGGTGTCCCCTGCCCGGGTCTCGACCTCGAAGCCGACGATGGTCATGCCGGCGGCGAGGCTGACGCTGACGAGCTTCGCTGTGGTGACCAGCAGGCCGGCGTCCGGCAGGACCTCGACGTGCTGGGTCCCGGTGCCGTCGAGGTTCCGGAAGAAGAGGTCGTGGGCGGCCTCGAGCGTGCAGCCGACGTAGCTGGCGAGCCAGCCGCAGGGCTGGAGCGCCGCCTCGAGCAGCACGGCGTAGGGCATGGTCGCGACGCCGTTCTCGGCGAAGTACCAGGCGTCCTGCGGGACCTCGTACTCCATGACGACCTGGGCGCCGGCCTTGGGCTGACCCATGGGGCCCTGCACGTCCCGCACGCGGGTGCAGAAGTGGTAGGGCGGGCCGGGCAGCCGCGGCACCTTCCGGGCGCCGTCGAACTTGGCGTACATCGGACCGAAGGCGCGGCTGGGGCGGCCCCAGGCGCAGGCCAGCAGCGCGTCGTGATCGAGGCGGTGCTGCTTGCCGTCGTACTCGCAGAGGGCGGCGGGCTCGGAGTCGACGACCTCGGGCCGCGAGTCCATCGGCCAGCCCGGAGAGAGCTGCAGGCCCATCCGGCGGCAGTGGAAGGCCTTGAGCGGGGTGCCGTCCTCGGTGATGACCGTGCAGAGCAGGTCGGCGAAGAGCATCGGGACCGGGCCGTCGATGATCTCCTCGATGAAGACCTCGTAGATCAGCTGCTTGCTGACCGGGGTGACCTGGCCGCGGCAGCGCATCAGGTACTTCTGCTCAGGCACCGGCTCGAAGCGCCAGCCGTCCTTGTCGATGGCGTAGCCGAGGCTGGCCATGTAGACCGCCATCGCCTGCAGGCAGCCCTCGAACATGAGCGTGCCCGGCATGCAGGGGTCGTTCTTGAAGTGGCCGTCGAAGAACCAGTCCTCGGGGGCGATGTCGTCGACCGCGCGCAGGTAGCCGCGTCCCCAGGGCCCGCCCGAACGGTCGAGGTCGGTGACCCGCTCCAGGAAGAGCATGCGCCCGGCGGCGATGCGCGGAGTGCGCGTGTGGGTCTTCGTGAGCTCGAAGCCCGGGCCGAAGCAGTCCCAGGTCCGGCCGTCGGCGAGGGCCTCGAGGTCCCTGCGGGACAGCGCGGACTTCTGGCAGTCCACAGCAGGCTGATCGAGGCGCGGCGTGTCCGTGTGCTCGCCGGTCTCGGGCTCCCAGAGGATGCCGCCCGAGGTGAGCAGCTCCTCCTCGGTGAAGAAGCCCGCCTGGCCACCGCGGACGCTCAGCCGGCGCTCGCCGCCGATGTGGCAGTCGTAGTGGAAGAAGAACAGCCGGACGGGGCCCTGGTTCGCGTGCCCGTCGACGTGGATGTCGTAGAGCAACGTCTCGCCGGGCCTCGGCAGGGGGCCGTGGTAGGTCAGCTCGCAGCCGAGCAGGCGATAGATCCGGTCGGAGCGGTTGAGGAAGTCGACGCCCAGGTAGGAGATGAGCATCAGGTCGGCCTGACCGGACTCGATCATCAGCCCCGCGGGCATGCGGCCCTCGTGCAGGTACCAGCTGTCCCAGCGCACGTCGGTCTCGGTCCAGATGGTGCCCTTCTTCATCGAGCCGGGCTCGGCGTCGAGGCCCACCATCCGGTCTGCGAGCAGGAGCGGCGGCTCTGGCATGCGCGTCTGGCGCAGGTACCCGTCCTGCTGCTCGAACATCGGCCCGAAGATCTCGGAGATGTTGCCGCTGGCGTGGACCTTCAGGCCCTCGCGGTCCAGCGTAAGGCCGGTCGGCTCCTTGCCAGGTGACGGGCGCGAGGCGCGAGGCGACAGGGGCTCTCTGGCCACCGCCGGCGCTGGCGCGGGCTTGGGCGCCTCGACGACCTGCGGAGGCGGCTTGGGCGCCTCGATGACCGGCGGAGGCTTCGGCGGCGGGGGAGCGATCCGGTGCCCCTCTGCCCCCGTGTCCCTGTGCCCCACCCCTCGCAGCATCGCCTCGGTCTGGGCCGTTCGGAGCTTCAGGAAGGTGGCGTGGGCCTCGGCCTGCTGCTTCAAGAAGGCCGCGTGGACCTGGGCCATGCGCTCGCGCAGCGCGAGGGCTTCGGCGAGGACGGGGTTGCTCGTGGTCGGGGCGGACGGGGCAGCGGCGAGCGTCGGGGCCGCCATGACGGTCGGCGAGGGAGCCTGTCGCCTATCGCCTGGGTCCCCGAGTCCGTCGCTGACGGGGGGCAACGTGGGCGCCGGCGGCATCGTCGACGAGGACGGGGCGTTCGGAGGCAGGAGGTGGTTCGTGTCCATCGCGGGCAGATCCGGGAGCGCGACCGGCGCGGGGTGCGCCGGCATGCGGAAGAGGGGGCCGTCGTCGGAGGGCGGAGCCGGAAGCGCTCCGCGGCGGGTGGTGACGGTGATCGAGCCGACCTGACCGAGCAGGGCCTTTGTCGTGACACGGCGAGCGCCGAGGTCCTGGCTCCGACCCCGCAGGATCACGGCGGTGAGGTCGACGAGGGCCTCGGCGGCGTGGATGTGCCCGGTCAGGGGTGTGACCGAGGGCAGCTCGGGACCGTCGGCGTCGTCGAAGACCGCCAGGACCTCGCGGTCGCCGGCATCTTCCAGCCTCACCAGCGCCAGCGCGACGGCGCCGTCGCCGGGTGTGCGTTCCCCGGCCAGGGCCTCGAGGGCCTGGACGTGCACGGGCTCGGCGGAGAGATCCACTGCGCCGACCACGGCCGCATCGACCTCGCCGGATCGCAGCATGCGCAGCGCGGTCTCGAGCGCGCGGAGGCCGCTCAGCTCTTCGCCCGAGAGGGTCCAGCTGGGGCCGCCCAGGTCGTAGTTGGCGTTGATGCGGTTGGCCGGGATGTTCGGCATCGTGCCGACGACGCCCGCAGCCTCCAGCCGCGGCACGAAGACCTCGCGGGCCTGAGTGGTCCAGGCCTCGCCGAGACCGAGCTCTGAGGCCCAGTCCGCCATGCGCCAGCGGGCGCCGTAGCGGGCGATCTCGCAGTCCGCGCCCATGCCGACGAGCACGCTGGTCTCGCGCGGCAGCTCCAGCCCGTGCATGGCCTCGCGCACAGCGCGCAGCACGAGCAGCTGCTGGGGCAGCGCCTGCTCGAGGTCCTTGGGCGGGAACTTCAGCCCCCGCAACGGCAGCACGACCTCTTCGGCCACGCGGCGATGCTCGCCCGTCTCGAGGGCCTGGGCGAAGTCCCGCGCGCTCTGACCGGCGCCGACGCACGCCCCCACGCCCACCACGGCCACCGGCCTGCGGGCCGGCACTCCTGTCGGCTGTCGCCTGTCGCCTGTCGCCTGCGAAACCACCAGGTGCGCGTTGTTCCCGCCGAAGCCGAAGGCGCTGACCGCGGCGGTCCTGTCGCCGGTCCAGGGCTCCGGCTGCTCGAGCAGGTGGAAGCCCTCGAGGCCGGCGTGCTTGTCCTCCACCGCCCGGTTCGGCGGCTTCTCGCCGTGCTCGAAGGCCTTGAGCACCTTGATGAGCCCGGCCACTCCGGCGGCGGTGATCAGGTGCCCGAGGTTGGACTTCAGCGAGGAGATCGCCTGTCCCTCGGGGAAGACCGAGCGCATCGAGCCGAGCTCGGTGCCGTCGCCGACGGGCGTGCCCGTGGCGTGGCACTCGACGTAGCCGACCTCGGCCGGGTCCACCCCGGCCTGGGTGTAGGCCGCGCGGATCGCCCGGACCTGGCCCTCGCTCGAGGGCGCGAGGAAGCCGCCGGTGCGCCCGTCGTTGGACAGGCCGACGCCTCGGATGACCCCGAGCACAGCCACGCCCTTGGCCAGGGCATCGTCGAGGCGCATGAGCGCGACGAGGCCGGCGCCCTCGGCGGGGATCAGGCCGTCCGCGCCGGCGTCGAAGGGCCTGGACTGTCCCGTCTTGGACATGGCCTGGAGCGCGCAGAAGCCGATGTGGATGAAGAGGTCGTCGGAGCGGCTGACCGCGCCGGCCAGGGCGAGATCCAGCTCTCCGTCGCCCAGGCGGTCGCAGGCCAGCTTGATGGCGTAGAGGCTCGAAGCGCAGGCCGCGTCCAGGGCGAAGGCGGGTCCCTTCAGACCGAGAGCGCGCCCGACCAGCGTCGCGGGCAGCCCGGACATGAAGCGGTTGACCGGGTCGACCGCTTCGACGCCCACGAGCTCGGCGAGGGGACCCAGCCAGTGGTGCTCCGCGAAGCGGGCCATCGATCCGCTGGGGAAGGACAGGTTGCCGATGACCACCCCGGCTCGCTCGGGGACCTCGAGCCCGTCGAGCGCCTGGGTTCCGCAGTGCAGGAGCCAGCGAACCAAGGGGTCCGTGGCGAGCACCTGCTCCCTCGGCAAGGCATAGGCGTCGGGATCGAAGACCTGGGCGAAGCCCTCGACGTAGCCACCCCGATCCGACCAGGTGCGGTCGACGTGATCGGTGGTGGTCCCCATCGCTCGGGCGCGGGACAAGCCCCAGCGACCCTCGGGGGTCGACGAGGTGAGATCAGCGCCGGCGCGGACGCCTTGCCAGAGCTCTTCCGGGGACAGCGCTCCAGGCAGGACGCAGCCCTGCCCGACGATGGCGATGGGGGTCATCAGGGGGTCTCGTCAGGAGGGGCGCAGGCAGGTCTCGACGCCCTCGAGCACCGCGACGGTCTTGCCGTCGGCCTCGAAGTGGATGTCGGAGAGCGTCGTCGCGCCGCTCACCTTGCGCGGGGTCAAGACCACCTTCATCGGGCCCTTGGCGGGGCCTCCGGCGAAGACCTTGAGCTCACCGAGCTTGGTGGGCAGCGAGGCGCCACCGAGCATCTTCTTGGCCCACAAGACCGCGAGCTGGAGCCCACCGTCCATGGCGGCCACGTCGGTGGTCCAGTTCTGGGCCCAGCCCTGCTCGTGGACGCCGACGAGCTCAGCGGATGCGCCGCCCTCGGAGATGCCGTCGAGCTTCCGGATGACCTGGAACTCCGGCCCGTGGAAGAGCACGTGGCCGTCGTAGACCGTGTCGGTCCAGGCCTCGAGGCCCTGGGGCGCCACGCGTCCGGCGACATCTGCGCGGGGGTCGTCCGCCAGCTCGGCGGTGGCCCGGTAGTGCAGGGTGTCGCCGCCCTTGAGCTCGAGCGCCAGGATGGCGCCGTTGCCGTTGGACAACAGCCGCGACGTCACGGTGTAGGTGTTGCCGTCGGCGAAGTTGTCGATGCGGATGCCGCGGAGGACCTGGATGTCCTTCACAGCGACGAGCGCCAGGTCAGGCCGGGTCGCGCGGGCCGCGCGAGCGAACCACTCGGTGGCGAGCACCACGGGATGACCGGCTTGCCCTGGATGCTGTGATCCTCGAGCCAGGGGTGGCAGAAGGGCGTCACGACGAACTCGAAGGTCGCCTCGTCGGAGCCGGCCGAGAGCAGGGCCTCGCGCTTGGGCTCACCACCGAGGACGATCTCGATGGCCTCGCGGCTGGAGCCCAGCAGCTCGTCGACGAGCATCTGGGCGCCGGTCGCCAGGGGGATGAGCGGGACCCCGAGGGCCTCGAAGCGGGCCTTCAGCGCCGGCGTCACCATGCCGCCCTCCCAGGGGCCCCAGCCGAGGCTCTTGGTGAGCAGGCCCGGGCGCTTGACCGCCTGGAGCGCGGCGACCTTGTTCAGGACCTCGTTGGCCATGGCGTAGTCGCACTGACCGGCGTTACCACCGCGCGCCGCGACGCTCGAGAAGAGCACCAGGGCGTCGAGCGGGTCGTTCTTCGTGGCGTCCAGGAGCGCGCGCAGGCCATTGACCTTGGTGCCGAAGACCAGGTCGAAGTCCGCGTCGCTCTTGTCGGCGATGAACTTGTCGCGCAACACACCGGCGCCGTGGACGACCACGCTGATCGGGCCGAAGTCCTCGCGGACCGGTCCCAGAGCGGCGTTCAGGGCCGCCGCGTCGCTGACGTCGACGCTCAGGTAGCGGGCCTTGGAGCCCTGCGACTCCAGCGTGGACAGGGTCTCCCGGATCTCCCGCTGGGCGAGGATTCCCCTCACCTGCCTGCCGACCTCGGCCGGGCTGAGAGAGCCGCCACCGGCGGTCAACAGCGCGCGCTTGAGGCCGACCTCGTCGAGGCCTGCGTGCGCGGGATCCTCGTCCACCAGCTTCGTCCGGCCGAGCAGCACGTAGGAGGCCTTCGTCTTCTCCGACAGCGCGATGAGCGTCGCCGCGGTGACGCCGCGAGCACCCCCGCTGGCGAGCACGACGCTGCCAGCGCTGACGGTGACCTCGCCGCCCTCGACCGGAGTCTTCACGGAGTCGAGAGTGACTCGGGCGCCATCGGCCTGCAGGCCGACCTCGATCTCCGCGCCGCCCTCGAGCAGCTCGTCGGCGAGGACCTTGGCCACCCTCGCCACGTCGCGCCCGCCGAGGGCGAGGTCGATGGCCTTGACGCCTGCGTCCCACTCCTGGGCCGCGGTCTTCGCCAGCGCCGCCAGGCCGCCCAGCCATGCGCGGTCGGAGCCGGAGAGACCGAAGTCGCCGCCGGTGTCCTGGACCGTCACGAAGAGGCGGGCGTTCGGGGCCAGGGTCCGTGCCGTCTGGAAGGCCGAGCGCTGGATGGCGTCGGCCTGGTCAGCCGGGTTCAGGCCGGCGAGGAAGATCGCCTTCTGCGCACCCTCGGGCAGCGTGTCGACCACCTCGGGTCCGAGGCCGCGGGCCGAGAGCTCGGTCGCGAGGGCCTCGGCCACACCGATGGAGTCACGCACCAGGTACAGCGGACCGGGGGCTGCGAAGCCGCTCAGCGCGATGCCGTGGGCGGGGGCCTCGATGGCGGTCGTGAGGTAGCGGCCAAGGTCCGCGGTCGGGACCTCGGCTTGGGGCACGGTCTCGGGCACGGGCGCCGGGGCCGAACCCAGGCTGCTCTGCATGTACTCGACGATCTGGCCGAGGGTCTGCAGCTCGGCCATGGCGCCGGCGTCGACCTCGGGCAGCTCGGGGGCCTCCTCGCGCATGGCGCTCAGGATCTCGACCCGC
>Ga0114933_10005035_pt1 | contig 12136 bp, 9 predicted proteins | sample 4SBtaG_FD_89691 | JGI IMG/M metagenome (GOLD analysis project Ga0114933, IMG submission 89691) | Deep subsurface microbial communities from Kolumbo volcano to uncover new lineages of life (NeLLi) - 4SBTROV12_W25 metaG | ecosystem: Environmental > Aquatic > Marine > Volcanic | place: Kolumbo...
ACATCTGAACCGGACGTGTACCCTTTTCGCCACGATGTGATGGCTCGTTCTAGGTCAAACGTAGTTCCAGATTCCATGCCCTTCTCATGATTGAATTTGTCGCTTCCCACTGCGCCTTCATTTGCCTGAACGCTTCGTGGCCTTCGTCCGTAATGCGGTAGTATTTTCTCTTTCGTCCCGTTTCCGAACGACCCCACCTCGATTGAACCAATCCTTCTTTTTCCATTCGATGCAGTACCGGATAAAGCATCCCGTCTTTCCACTGGAAGGCTCCCTTCGAGATTTCACCAACAAGCTGGATGATCTCGTATCCGTAGCTCTCCTCCTTTTTGGTGAGAATCGCCAAAACCAGGGATTTGGTCGTTGCTGCGTGTAAAGCTGAAGGGATCATGTGACGTTGTTCGCTGAATAATACATAGAGTCATTACGTATGCAATTTCGAACAGTTGCATAGAGACGTTATGTATTGTGTTTGACAGCGTCAGCACTGGGAAGGATTGCAAGCCAGATTAAAATCGTTTTGGCGCGACAGTCCGCTGAAGCACCTCATCCATTTGCCGATGGCTAGCTAACTACTGCGAATCGGCCTCTCCAGAGAGACGAGCCTCCAACATGGCTGTCTCCACGACGAGCGTCTGAAATCTTTCGTCCGAAAATACCCGAACATCCCCTGAATCGACATCTTGCTGTGTCAAATACTGCCCGAGTGATGTCACCCAGGACGGTTGTCCCCGCTCAAAATTCGTGATCAAGACAAAGTCCACATCATCGAGAGTTTGGCTCAGTTGATCGATACCGGAAGGAAACCCTATTGTTTTTCGACGGGAGTACCACCAGGCCTGCGGTGTCGCAGCGGTCATTAAGATCGCATCCCTGGGCGAGTTGTCGCCGATCCAAACCATCGCTTCCTTGAATCCAGGACCTCCGAGCGTGGTCGTGTTTCGGATGTCTGAAGAACGAGTGGGGAAGATGACTCCGAGACAGATCGCTCCCAGAACGCCGATCGTCCAACCGGGTACTCGTGACCCAACAACTTCCTTCCAGAGGAAGTTGAGACCGGTCCCGGCGATGATGGCAAGAAACGGAAGGATCGCAGAAATGAGCCTCACTTCCTTGTACCTGTATCCGCTGAACCATCCCCAGAAGAAGACACACACCAGCAACAGCATCCAATTGGTCAATGACCTCGAGCGCAGGATTGTCCACGTACCGAGAACGAACAGGATCAAGACGGGCCACGAGAGCATGGCAGGGAGCTGTTCAAAGTAGAAATTGGATGGCATCGACACGCCCGGCAAATAGGTCTGAAGCTGCCCGGACGCGGTTTTGAATCCTACGAGCGCATCTCCGAACGTCAGATATTGTCTCAGAAGCCAGGGCCCTACCAGGACCAGGGCCCCAACGGGAGACAACCAGAACCACTTGCTCTGGAGGGCCGACACGAGCCGTTGTCGATCCCGGAAAAGGAACGCGACCATGATCAACATTGAGATCGGCCCAAAAAGCACGGCCGTGTACCTCGTCAGAACGGCCATACCCCAGGCAATCCATGCCACACCGAAATAGCGGTGATCTTTTTCGAGGCCGATGATAAAAGCCAAAACGGCGGCGCTGAAGAACAGGCTGAAAGGGGCCTCGGACAGGAAGAAGCTCGATTGAGACCAGAATTCCGGAGTGAACGCGAGTATGGCGCAGCTAATCGTCGCCACCCGTCTATCCCACAGCTTTGAACCCAGCAGATAGATCGCGACAAGCCCCAGAAGAGAGAACAGCCAGACGCTCGACTTGAGGGCCACGTCATCGAAGCCGCCGCCGAGTGTAGCAGACAGCACCCCTGAGAGCGGAAGAAGTGGAGGTCGAAGGCTGTTCGGATGACCGGAAATGCTGAATCCGTCCCCCTCAGATATCGAGCGCGACAGGGACGCATATTCGGCCTCGTCCCACATAAACATGCCGTGGGAATCGAGAGTCAGGCCATAGGCGATGCCCGTTGCAAGAACGAGAATCAGAATCGCAGCGTGTTCTGTGAGCCAGGCCTTCATCGTGCGAACAATTCCGAAATAAGCCTGCCTCCCAGTGACAGGCACAATTTCATTGTTGAAGCCGAAGAACGGTGATGTCCGGCATACCGGACGCCTTCGCGCGTGGCAAACTCTGTGGTTTTCAGATTCATTCGGGCAGCGCGAATCGTGCTCTGCAATTCGATGTCGTGGCCGTCAGCAGTTAGCCCGAGTCGTGCAAGCGACGAGGTTTTGAAACCCCTGAAACCGTTGATGGCGTCTCTGATATCAGAACCCCAAACGGCACGAACCAGCCAGCCTCCTGCCTTTCCGAATCCCTTTCTGATTCTCAAGGGATCATCCGAGTCATCGGTTTCAGCTCCGGCCAAGCTGTATCTCCCGGCCACAACCAGTTCATTCCCCTGTCGAAGCAAGCGAAGCATCTCGCCTAGATCTCCGGGGTCTTCGTTTCCGTCGGTCGAAAAGAAGATGACGTACTCGGTGGAAACGAGTTCAACGGCCGTGCGGAACGCCCGGCCTCTGCCTCTCCGGGACTGGGTGACCACCTCGATTTCAGCGCGACGGTACAGATCCACCGTTCCATCGGTGGACCCGCCGTCAATCGCGATAACTGAATCAAAAAGATCCAGGTTCAGCTCAGGTAGCAATCGAATCAGGCTTTCTTCCTCATTGAAAGAAAGCAGGACCAACGTGCATGATGTTGAGCTGAGTGGTTCTATCTGGTCCCTTCTCTGCTTTCTTCGTCCCACTTCTGGGCGGAAGACACATCGGGCACGCCCCAGTCTTCACCATTCCATCCGTTGAATCCTTCCATGCGGAAGGTCCAGAAACCGGTTGTCATGTCTGAGATAACGATGAGTCCGTCTTCGTTGCGGACGTCAATTCCGAATGCGCCGTTAGCCACGCCGCCTGACATACCACCATCGCTTCTCGCACCGGTGAAGGTGTCGAAATAACCCACGGTCTGAGGATTTTCCGGGTCCATCAAGGAAAACACCTGTAGTCCGTCATGATAGCCAGAGACAAAGACATAGGGCCAGCGAACCTCATGATTGTGAACCAGACCTTCCCAGTTTGCGGTCCATGCTGAAATTGGCTGCCTGATGTTGGACACGCCTTCGCCTTCCAGTGCTGGCTGAAGGTCGAAAATTCTCAGCGGCGCATACTTGTATTCGGTCTCAGCGACGACATACCGGCCGTTCGGTCCAGGTGTGAAGGTGTGACCTGAGCGAACACCACTGATTCCGGTAAGGGTGACCAGGAGTTCCGGGTTGTCGAGATCGGTAAAGTCGTAGACATAATATCCGCCCGTTCCACCTCCGTAAAAACGATCTGTACCCGTGTCTGTGTGATATCCCGCGTAGAAATCGTGGTATCCACGCCGTGTGTTTTCAGCCGGTGTAGGAATCTGGCCGACGAGTGCATTTTCAACATCGCCTTCAACTACTCTGCCCAAATCGTAGACATTGGCGAACGGTCCGGAAACCGTGCTCAAAAGCAGTACGCGCCCTGAGGAGTGCTTGTAGACAAAAATGTTGTGGAATCCCCCTGGAAGTTCAGGCTCTCGGATGCGCGCTACCTCTTCCACTGTCGACGGATCAGGAAGTCCGGTAACGTCCAGAACGACGGCACCAAGATCGCCGTCGGGACCAGCTCCGCGAAACTGAAGGGACTGAACCACATAGTAGCGTCCCGCCCATTTGAAATGCTTCACATCCATGGCTCCCGTGCCCACATGAAGATCCTGGTTTTCGATCCTCCAGCGGTAGATAATTTTGGGATTGGATGGGTCTGACAGATCCACGATGTCCGTGCCGCGAGGTCCCGCCTCTGCATACTTCATGCGAGAGACGTAAGCGTAAGGCCGATTCATCTCCTGTTCGAGGTCCATGTCGGACACACTCAGTCTCGGACCCAGGGGCAGGTGTCCGAGGACTTCCATATTGTCGCTTCCCCGTTTTGTCACAGTGTTCTGCGCCGATGCAGGATTGTATGCGAACGCGACGATCATCATCGCCAACAGGATTGTGGTAGTACGCTTCATTTCAGTTTCCCTCTTCTGAATACTGTTATTGTGTGCCTTCTTTGGATTCTTCGTCCCATTTCTGAACGCTTGAAATATCGGGTACACCCCAATCTTCTCCGTTCCATCCATTGAATCCTTCCATGCGGAAGGTCCAGAAACCGGTGGATATATCTGAGACGACGATCAGCCCGTCGGCATTCCGTACATCTACTCCAAAGGCTCCATTTCCTACATTTCCACCCATCGATCCAATATCGCGGCTGCCGGTATAGGTGTCATAATACCCGACAGTGGTTGGGTTTTCTGGATCCATCATGGAAAAAACCTGCAAGCCATCGTGGTATCCTGACACAAAAACGTATGGCCAGCGGACCTCGTGATTGTGGACCAGGTTTTCCCAGTGGGCAGTCCAGGCTGAAATGGGGCGATTGATGTTCGACGTCTCGCCATCAAGTCCAGGTTGCAGGTCAAAAATTCGAAGCGGAGCGTACTGATATTCTGTTTCCGTTATCAAGTACTGTCCTCGAGGTCCGGGAGTAACCGTGTGACCACGATTTACTCCTGTAATGCCGTTCAGCGTCAAAAGAAGATCAGGATTTTCCAGATCGCTGATGTCAAAGACGTAATAGCCTCCTGAGCCACCGCCGTAAAAGCGGTCGGTGCCTGTGTCTTCATGATATCCGGCGTAGAAATCGTGATAGCTGCCGCGAGGTCCCTGGTCGCCGGGAACGGGTATAACAGAGGCCAACGCGTTTTCACGATCACCCGCTATGAGCTTTCCAAGATCATACACGTGTGCGCCTGGTCCTCGGACTGTCGTCATCAGAAGGACACGTCCATCTGAATGCTTGTAAATAAAAATATTGTGGAATCCGCCGGGCAGTTCCGGTTCATGGATGCGGGCAACTTCTGTTACCGTCGTGGGGTCTGGTAATCCAGTGACATCCAGCACTACTGCGCCTAGGTCGTTGTTCGGGCCGGTTCCAAATTGCATGCCCACAACGACGTAGTAGCGTCCATCCAGCTTGAAATATTTGGTATCCACGCCGCCACTTCCGGTATGTAGCGCCTGATTTTCTATACGCCACTGAAGAATCACTTTCGGATTCGACGGATCAGCGAGGTTTATGATATCCAATCCTCTGTCTTCCAGGCCTCCTCGGGCCTTCCGGGTAACGTATGCGTAGGGCCGGTGCATTTCCTGCTCGAGGTCGAGATCGGAAACACCCATCATCGGCCCCAGAGGCACATGTCCGAGTACTTCAATGTTTTCTGAACCGGGATTGAGCGTGGTCCATGGTGTGTTTTGCTGTGCGTCAGCCGTTTTCGGCGTGAAAGACACTGCAAAGGACAACAAGAGAGTAAATGCTGATAAACGCATGATTCTGTGGGGTGATGTTATCGAGTGCCTTCTTTGGATTCTTCGTCCCATTTCTGGACGCTTGAAATATCGGGTACGCCCCAATCTTCTCCGTTCCAGCCATTGAAACCATCCATGCGGAAGGTCCAGAAGCCGGTTGAACCGTCCGAAATGACAATGAGGCCATCTTCATTGCGGACATCGACGCCAAATGCGCCATCCATCACGCCGCCATTGTCGCTTGTGATGGTGTCGTAATATCCGACCGTCTGCGGATTCTCAGGATCCATCAGGGAGAATACCTGGAGTCCATCCAGATATCCGGAGACGAATACGAATGGCCAGCGCACCTCATGGTTGTGTACGAGGATTTGCCAGTCTGCGGTCCAGGCAGAAATTGGTTGACGGACATTCGAAACTTCGTCGGACTCCAGAGCAGGCTGCAGGTCAAAAATCCTGAGTGGGGCATACTTGTATTCAGTCTCGGCGATGACGTAGCGACCATTGGGTCCCGGCGTAAATGTGTGACCGTAACTGACACCGCTGATACCGGTCAGCGTGACTCTGAGTTCAGGGTTTTCAACGTCTGAAATGTTGTAGACATAGTAGCCGCCGGATCCACCTCCGTAAAAGCGATCCTCACCGCTGTCGGGGTGGTAGCTGGCGTAGAAGTCATGATACCCTCTTCGAGCCTGCGAGTCGCCGGGGACGGGGATGTTGCCTGCGAGCGCATTCTCTGCGTCGCCAGACACAACTTTGTCGAGATCGTACATGTTGGCGCCTGGTGCGCGAACCGTTGTGATCAGATACGGAGTGCCATTTGAATGCTGGTATATGAAAATGTTATGGAAGCCACCCGGAGAATCAGGTTCTCTTATACGAGCGACCTCTTTCACCTTGCTCACATCCGGCAGATCGGTCACATCGAATATGACAGCTCCCAAGTCGTTGTCCGGGCCCTGGCCAAACTGCATGGACAGAACGACATAGACACGTCCTCCACTCTTGAAGTACTTGATGTCCAGCCCACCGACACCCGTGTTCAGATCGTCGTTTTCGTTTACCCAGTGGAGCAGAAGCTTTGGATGCGCCGGGTCGGATATGTCAATGATGTCCATTCCGCGGTCATAATTGCTCCGATACCGGGCGCGAGCCACGTACGCGTACGGACGATCCATATCCTGTTCCAACTCGATGTCTGCAACTGATTCAGCGGCTCCCAGTGGCAGGTGGCCTTCGACCGTGATATTGTCGCTGCCTCTTTTGAGGGGCGTAGCCTGTCCAAACACCGATGAACTGCTGATTGCCAGAAAGGTGATCAAGAACAGGATAGATGAGGTCTTTTTCATGATGTTGATTTTGGTAGGGCTACTTGGTGCCTTCTTTGGATTCTTCATCCCACTTCTGGGCTGAAGAGATGTCAGGCTGCCCCCAATCTTCTCCGTTCCAGCCATTGAAGCCATCCATGCGGAAGGTCCAGAAGCCGGTGGACATGTCGGAAATAACGATCAGGCCGTCTTCGTTTCGCACGTCGACACCAAAAGCGCCGTTGTACATACCGAATTCGCCCTCTCCAATCTTGGGACCGGTATAGGTGTCATAATAACCGACAGTCTGCGGGTTCGCCGGGTCCATCATGGAGAAGACCTGCAGCCCGTCGAGATATCCGGAAACAAATACATAGGGCCAGCGGACTTCGTGATTGTGAACCAGGTTTTCCCAGTTGGCCGTCCACGCAGATATGGGTCGACGGATATTCTGGGTTTCACCATCGAGAGCTGGCTGCATGTCAAACATGCGTAGCGGTGCATACTGATACTCTGTTTCTGTGACAGCATATCGCCCGTCTGGACTCGGTGTGAACGTGTGTCCCCAGGCGACACCCGTGATACCTGTCATGGAGAACTCCATCGTCGGGTTTTCGATGTCTGAAACGTTCCAAACGTAGTATCCGCCGGTGCCGCCACCGTAAAATCGATCCTGCTGCGTATCGGGATGCCAGGCGACGTAGAGATCGTGGTAGAAGAGCGGAGAAGGAAGAATGTCTTCAGCACCCGCCGGGCCGCCAACAGCATCCGGTGGGACAGGAACGTGGCCAACAAGTGCATTTTCACCGTCACCCGAGACCACCTTTCCGAGGTCATAGATACTGGCCTGTCCCCAATTCACTGTCGTGAATAGGTACACGTTGCCATCGGAATGCTTGTAGATAAAAATGTTGTGGAAGCCGCCCGGCCACCGCGCTTCCTCGATGCGGGCCACTTCGAACACTTTGTCAGGGTCCGGCAGATCCGTCACGTCAAAGATTACCGCTCCCAGACTTTCGTTGGGTCCCGGGCCAAACTGTGTTGACTGGACCACGTAGTAACGATTGGCCCATTTGAAGTATTTGACGTCCATTCCGCCCAGTCCAGTATGCAGGGACTCGTTCTCGATGCGCCATCGTTTGATGACCTTCGGAGCTGAAGGATCTGAGATGTCGATGATGTCCATGCCCTTGGCAACGTGCTCGCCGAGATGACCTCGACCCACGTAAGCGTACGGTCTGTGCATTTCCTGCTCGACCTCCATGTCCATGACGCTGAGAGGTCCACCCAGCGGGATATGTCCTTCAACGGTAATGTTGTCTGAACCCCGTTCGAGCGTAGAGGATTGAGCCAAAGCGCCTACCGCGAGTCCGCAGGTTAGAAGTAGAACCAGTGTCGTTTTCATATTTATCGGGTGCCTTCTTTGGATTCTTCGTCCCACTTCTGAACCGACGAGATGTCGGGCATTCCCCAGTCCTCACCGTTCCATCCATTGAATCCATCCATACGGAAGGTCCAGAAGCCGGTGGACATGTCGGAAATAACAATCAGGCCATCTTCATTGCGCACATCGACACCAAAGGCGCCGTTGATGACCGCATTGAATCCGTTGTCAGTCGGACCGACATAGGTGTCGTAATAGCCCACGGTCTGCGGGTTTTCCGGATCCATCAGGCTGAATACCTGAAGACCATCCAGATATGCCGAGACAAACACAAATGGCCAGCGGACTTCATGATTGTGGGAAAGATTTTTCCAGTCTGCTGTCCAGGCAGATATGGGCTGGCGAATATTCGTGACTTCTCCGTCGAGAGCAGGCTGGAGATCAAAGATTCTCAGCGGAGAGTACTGATACTCAGATTCAGCGACGACATATCGTCCATCCGGACTCGGAGTGAACGTGTGCCCCCAGGATACACCCGAGATGCCGGTGAGTGTGATTTTCAATTCAGGATTGGTAATGTCGCTGATATCGTAGATGTAATACCCTCCGTTGCCACCGCCATAAAACCGGTCTTCACCTGTATCAGGGTGGAATGCCGCGTAATGGTCATGGTAGAATCGACGCTCACCCTGATTGTTGGGGGTTTCCGGCGTTGGGATCGTTGCTACATAAGAATCTTCAATATCGCCGCTCACGGCTTTGCGAAGATCATAGGCGCGAATCATACCGCCAGGCACGGTGGCGAGCAGATATACATTGCCGTCCGAGTGCTTGTAGATAAAAATGTTGTGCATTCCTCCCGGAAAGTCGGGATTCTCGAACCGACCCACTTCACGCACACCGTTCGGGTCTGGAAGGTCCGTCACATCGAATACGACAGCGCCAAGGTCTCTGAAGGGGCCACCACCAAATTCGAAAGACTGAACCACGTAGTGTCGACCACCGATCCGGAAGTACTTTACGTCCATCGCGCCGCGGTTGGGCAGGAGATCTTGATGATCCAGACGGAAACGGTAGATAACCTCCGGGTTTGACGGATCGGAAAGGTCGATGACATCCATCCCTTTAGGGCCGCCGTCGACGATCGAGGCTCGTCCGACGTAGGCGTAGGGTCGGTCAAGATCCTGTTCCAATTCGATGTCGGTGACGCTCGAATGTTTTCCAAGAGGAATGTGCCCGACGACTTCCATGTTGTCTGATCCCCTTTCGAGCGCAGTTGCCTGTCCCATCGTGGGGAGAGTGAACAGAGAGGCGACGATAGTCGCCATCACGAATCGGTAATACTTCATATCAATGTTTTATTGATCGGTTATCGGTTGAGCAAATTGCCCCAGTGTTGAGCGCTGGAAATGTTGGGCATTCCCCAATCTTCTCCATTCCAGCCGTCGAATCCATCCATTTTCAAGGCCCAGAAGCCGGTGGTCATATCGCTGATGACGATCAGGCCGTCTGCATTCCGAACGTCCACGCCCCACGCGCCGTCATAAACCTGCCACGTGTATGGACTTCCAAGTCGTTCCATCGCCGCCCCCCGGTCATTGTGGATGCCGTTGAACGTATCGTAGTAGCCTACGGTAAACGGATTTTCCGGGTCGACCATGTTGAAAATGCCCAGTCCTGTCTGGTATCCGGACACAAACACGTACGGCCAGCGGACTTCGTGATTGTGGGCGAGGCTTTTCCAGTCTGCATGCCAGGCACCTACCGCGTGGTCGATGTTTTTGTCTTCTGCTTCTCCATTCAGGGCTGGTCGAAGATCAAAAATGCGAAGCGGCTGATACTGGAATTCTGTTTCACCGATCGCAAAGTTGCCATCAGGAGTAGGTGTAAAGGTGTGGCCCCAGGCGACACCGGGAACGCCAACCATCGTGGCGAGCAACTCAGGATTGGCCATGTCGGATACGTTGTATACGTAATATCCGCTGCCGCCTCCGCCGTAAAAACGGTCCTGACCAGATTCCGGGTGATACTGAACCATGAAGTCGTGATATCCGCGTGACCACATACCCTCGGACTCGGCGACGGGCACGCGCCCGATCAACTCACGGTTTTCATCCCTCAATACCGGATCCATCTCTGTCTGGTCGCCATCGACGAACATGCCCATGTCAAACACCTTGGCATAGCCGGCCGAAGTCGCAAAAAGCAGCGGTTGCCCGGACGAGTGCTGGTACATAAAGATGTTATGGAAGCCACCCGGCGAATCAGACTGCCTGACGCGACCGACCTCGGTCATCTGTTCCGGGAGATCGGTGACGTCGAACACGATTGCTCCGACTTCCGAATCAGGTCCTGACTGGCGCAGCTGCATCGACTGCACGTAGTAATACCGGCCGTCGTGCTTGAAATAGCGACCATCCATGGCACCTCCGACGTGAAGATCCTGATCTTCGATGCGCCACCGCCTGATGACCCGGGCATTATCCGGATCTGAAAGATCGATTACGTCAAACCCGATTGGTCCATTGCGCCGGGCAACGTAAGCGTACGGTCGATCGATGTCCTGCTCGATTTCGACATCGGATATGCTTCCGGCAGTTCCGAGAGGAATGTGAGAGAGGACGCGCATGTTGGCTGATCCGCGTTCTCCCGGAGGCGGTGGATGATCGGGCTGTTCGATGCCTAGTTGCGCGAACGCCGTGCCGGTCATCAAAATCGGGAGGAAAAGGGCGGCCAGATATTTCATCGATGCGTGTCTCACCATGTTGTCGATGCTGCAGGACCATGGTCCCAGTCTTGAACCGAACCCACGTTGGCGAAGCCCCATCCGCGACCGTCCCAGCCCTCAAATCCTTCCATTCGGAAGAACCACAGCCCCGTATTCACATCCGTTACGGCGATCAATCCATCCGAATTCCTGACATCCACATCCCAGGCGCCATTTCGATCAGTTTGTTTGTTTGATAACGAGGACCGGCGACCATCCCATGTTCGGTAGTAGCCCACCGTGTATGGGTCGAAGGGATTCATCATGTTGAACACCTGAAAACCATCGTCAAGGGACGCTACGAACACAAAAGGCCATCTCGTTTCATGGTTTTCAGCATAGTTTCGCCAGTCAGCTGTCCATGCTCCCGCCGAGACCCGGACCCTCGGTACCGTACCGTCAAAAATGGGTCGGAGATCAAATATTCGCATGGGGGCCGTGCGGTAGCCGGCACCGGTGACGACATGAGTGCCATCAGGAGTCGCCGAGATTGAATGTCCGATTTCCACCGCAGCCGAGCTGACCGAACCCAGAGGCGTTGGATCCTGCGGGTTTGTGATATCCATCACGTAATAGCCGCCAGCTCCTGCGGCGTACAATCGGTCCGATTCCGACTCGGCTTCCCACTGGGCGATCATCGTGTAGTATCCGTAGTCGATGGTCGGAAGTTCTTCCGGTAGTCCAATCGAAGCGGCAGCAGAGCTTCGACCCGAGAGAACATCATCGATATCATAGATGAGTATGTCGCCGCCACCCGTCGTCATCAGGTATCCCCGGCCATTCGAATGGCGGTAGGCAAAAACGTGATGCAGTCCTCCGTCAATTGTGAGACTGGCGGAAGAATCAAACTGCCCTTCATCGGGATCAGAGACCTCAAGAACCTCCAGTCCGGAGGCAGAGGTGACGGCCAGGTAGTACCTGGAACCGTGAGTGAACAGCGCCATGTCATGGACGGCCACCGAACCGGCCCATTCTCCGATTTCGCGTGGTGATTCCGGGTTTGAGATGTTGATGGCAATAACGCTTCCAGCGTCTCCATTTTTGCGAGAAACCCATGCGAAAGGCCGTCCTTCATTCTGGTCGAGTACCACATAACCGGTACCTCGTCCCAGCGCTTCAAATCCTGCCGACGGAGAGTTGTCCATCGAAGTCATCCCGCCTAACGGAAGATGGCTGATCATTTCCACGTTTCTACTTCCGCGGCTTCCGTCTGTCTGAACCGCGGACGCGGTCCATGCGGGGAGCACAAGAAGCGCAGAAAAAAGTGCGCA
>Ga0114933_10005038_pt1 | contig 12132 bp, 9 predicted proteins | sample 4SBtaG_FD_89691 | JGI IMG/M metagenome (GOLD analysis project Ga0114933, IMG submission 89691) | Deep subsurface microbial communities from Kolumbo volcano to uncover new lineages of life (NeLLi) - 4SBTROV12_W25 metaG | ecosystem: Environmental > Aquatic > Marine > Volcanic | place: Kolumbo...
AACAATACCGCTCAAAAACAAGTTAATAATTAGTTTTTCACCAAATAAATTATATATAATATTTCCGAAATAATAAAAAATTATCATATTCCAGAAAATATGACTCAAACTTCCATGTAAAAAGCCATATGTAAGTAGTGACCATGGCTTGAAGATAAGTTCTGATAAATCTGCGCTAATAGTGAGCCAGTTAAGAACACTTAAGTCGTTAATACCAAAAAGAAACAATATCGTTTTTAAAATAAAGGGTAATAGGTAAACTACCACATTTATAAGAATGATTTTCTCAACTATGTTTAAGTTAGATATATATAAGTTTATTTTATTTTTTATTTCCATCTATTTTTATTAAACTGGTTTCTTTTCCAATACCACATCATTAAAAAGCCAGTTACGGCCCCCCCTATATGAGCAAAATGAGCTATAGGACCTATTGATGCTGAAGTGAAACCAAAGAACACATCTCCTAAAATTATAATCGGAATTAAATACTTTGCTTTTACTGGTATTGGAGGAAATAATAACATAAGTTTTGAATTAGGAAACATAAATGTAAAAGCGACTAAAACTCCATAAATTGCTCCTGAAGCTCCAACCATTACTGAGTTATAATCACCATAAACGTTATAAAGAGTATCTTTTGAAACATAGTCTATCATTGAAAGATTATAAGACCCTGTTCTAAATAACTCTATTACAGACTCTTTACTAAAACCATTGCCTATGAGCGTCGAACTAACTGATTCAATATTTATATAATATGCTAAAAGTTGAATTAATGCAGCACCTAGACCAGTTGAAATGTAAAAAAATAAAAACTTATTTGTGCCCCAAATTTTTGCAAGAGTTGATCCAAACATCCATAAACCAAACATATTAAAGAATAAATGCGCTTCATTTCCATGCATGAACATGTGAGTAAATATTTGACTAATTAGAAACTTATCGTTTTCAAAATAATGAAGCGCTAAAAAATCATTACTTATCTGATATGAAAACTTTGTTCCAATAAAAAAAATTACATTAACAATCAATAAATGTATTATTATCCTTGGAGTATCTCTCATTTGTTAAATCTTTTTAAAATATCGTTATTTTCAATTGATATGAATGTTTTTTTCATATATGGTGTAAATTTAGGGTCCTTACATGCAAACAACTGATTTAAAAGCAAAACCTGTTCTTTGTCATTAGAAAGATGTTTTAAGTTAATAGACTCTGACTTACATATTAGTTTTGCTAAGTAATCATTAATACTTGAAGAATGCTTTTTATATTCAAGTATTTCATTTTCAATCATTTCATTAAAAAAGGCACCTATATCATCATGATTAAACACAGGATGAATAGCAGATATTTCAATTTGATTATTAGAAAATTTATCAAAAATAAATCCTAGATGCTGAAGAGTTTCTCTTAAAGTTTTTAAAACTTTAAACTCAGAAGTATCAAAATTTAAAACAACAGGGAACAATAATGTTTGAGAAACATTTTTTTTATTATTCATTTCTTTTAAAACTCTTTCATATAAAACTCTTTGATAAGCACGTTTAATATCAACTATTAATAATTCTGACTTGGTTTTTGTAATAATAAATTTGTTTAGAAAGCTAAAATTTGAATATGTAAATGAATCAGTAATCTCCTGATCATTAAACATTTGAATTGAAGAGTTAATAATTTCTTCATGATTACTTATATTTTCATCAACTTTAAATACTTCATTTTTTTTACTGTTTAAAAAAGGATTATAATCACTACTAAAATCAACCAAGGGTTTGTTTGGTATTTCTGATAAAACAGGAGATGAGATATTAATATCATTACTAAAATCAATATTTGGAGAAATATTAAACTTTCCTAAAGCATGCCTAACCGCTGATCTTAAAATAGCGTACAACGAACTTTCATTTTCAAATTTAATTTCAGTTTTATTTGGATGAACATTCACATCAATTGTCTCACTAGGAATCTTTAGAAAAAGGATGTAAGATGGTTTGTTTTCTGGGTTTATCAAACCGTCGTAGGCAGTAAAAATTGAGTGATTTAAATAGCTGTTTTTTACATACCTGTCGTTTACAAAAAAAAACTGCATAGACCTTGTCTTATTTAAAAACTCAGGCTTAAAAACATAACCACTTATAGAGGCAATATCAGTTTGCTCGTTTATTGGAACAAGCTTTTTATCAATATTTTTTGAAAATAATCTTAAAATACGCTCTTTTAGATTTGATTCATTTAAAACAAATACATCTTTATTATTATGTTTAAGTGTAAAAGAAATTTCTGGATGACATAAAGACTGTCTAGTAAATTCCGAAATTATATGCCTAAGCTCAACATTATCAGATTTTAGAAACTTTCTTCTTGCAGGAACATTATAAAACAAGCTGGCAACGCTAATTCTAGTGCCTTTTAAACCACTTTCTTGTGTTTTTTTAATAATCTTACCATTCTCTATATTTAAAACATTTCTTACTCCATTATTGTCAACTGATGATGAAATTAAAATTTTTGAAATTGATGATATACTGGACATTGCTTCTCCCCTAAAACCTTTTGTACTTAATGAAAAAAGATCGGATGATTTGTTGATTTTTGATGTTGTGTGCTTTAAAAAACACATATCTAGATCTTTTTCATTCATACCAACACCATTGTCACTTATTTCGATTAGGGTCTTACCATTATCTTTAATAAATAATTTAATTCTTGTAGAACCAGCATCAACTGAATTTTCTATCAACTCTTTAACAACAGATGAAGGTCGCTGAACTACCTCTCCAGCAGCAATTTTATTTATTAAATCAGTAGGCAGTTTATTAATTGTTGATTTCATTTTAAAAAAATTGATAAATCAAAGTCAATTATATATAAAAAAATTAATGTTAAAAGAATTACAATAAATAATATCGTTTTAGAAAACAAACTATTTGATCTGTTTCTTGATCTCAGTCTAGCTTCGTCCCAAGCGTTAGATTTATCAAATACACTATTAGATTCACGATGCTTAGCATAAGCAGAATCAAACCCATATAAATTAGGCTTTTGAGATTTTGAATATCTAGGTGAATACCTGAACTTTTTATTTCTTGTTTTTCTAAAAATATTTATTAAACTCAATTCTTTATTTTGAAATAAATTTACAAAAAATGACTTCAAGTATCGCTTAAAAATTCCTAAACTAATCCCTATCTTTGAAAAAATTATGACAGGGAATATAGAAAAGCTTAAAAACTTACTTTCAATTGACAAGAAAATAGTAATAACAACTCACATTAATCCTGATGGAGATGCAATTGGGAGTAGTTTAGCGTTATTTCATTTTTTAAAAAAATTAGGTTATAAAGTAAATATAATTACACCTAATCAACATCCTAGTTTTTTAGACTGGGTTCCTGGATGCAACGAAATTATAGTTTTTGATAAAAACAAAGAACACTCTAGTAACCTAATTAGTGAGTCTAACCTTTTATTTACGCTAGACTTTAATGATTTAAGCAGGTGTGGTGAAATAGGTGATTATGTAAAAACTAAAATTCATGATATAATTATGATTGACCATCATCAGTCTCCTTCAAATTATAGTAAAATTATGTTTTCATATCCTGACGCCTCATCAACCTGTGAATTGGTTTACAACTTAATTAAAGGACTTAAAAATGACTCTATAATTGACAAAGAAATTGCAACATGTATTTATCTTGGAATGATGACAGACACAGGATGTTTTCAGTATAATAGTGTAAATAGTGAAACTCATAAAATCGTGTCTTCATTACTTAATAAGGGAATAGATCATAATAGTATATACAATAAGATATACAATAGTAATAATATAAGTAAATTAAGAATTCTTGGATGTGCTTTAAATAGCTTAACAATTGTAAAAGATTACAAAGCTACCTACATGTATTTATCTAAAAAACAACTCAGAGAAAATGGATATAAAAAGGGCGACTCAGAGGGGCTTGTTAATTATGGTCTTTCACTCAAAGAAATTAACTTTACAGCAATCTTCATTGAAGATGAAGATTCAGAAGATCTAATTAAAATTTCATTTAGATCTAAAAATGATTTTCCTTGCAACTTATTTGCAAGTGAATTTTTTGATGGTGGAGGGCATAAAAATGCTGCTGGAGGAAAGTTTTCAGGAAAGCTAGATGAAGCCACAAGTAAGTTTAAAGATTCATTAAAAAAATTCAATTCAAAAAACAAACTATGAATTCAAAAAAATATTTTTTAATAATAATACTAACCATAAATTTTTCATGTAACATGTCACAAAAAAATAATAATGACACAATATTTGCGTCGATAGAAACAAACAAGGGGGTGATAAAGACTCAATTATTCTTTAAACAAACACCAATAACAGTTGCAAATTTTATTTCTTTAGCAGAAGGGGATAACAAAGAAGTTAGCAGTGAATATAAAGGAAAGAAATACTATAATGGAATTACATTTCATAGGGTTATTCCAGATTTTATGATCCAAGGCGGAGATCCAACTGGAACAGGGTCAGGTTCACCTGGATACAACTTTAAAGATGAATTTATAGATGAACTGAAACATGATTCTGCCGGAATTTTGTCAATGGCTAATGCTGGACCAGGAACAAATGGAAGTCAATTTTTTATTACTCATAAAGAAACTCCTTGGCTAGACGGTGGCCACACTGTATTCGGAAAAGTTTTAGATGGTCAAAAAATTGTTGACAAAATTGAACAAGGTGATTCAATTTTAAATATTGAAATTATTAGAAACGGTAACTCCGCAAAAAGGTTCAATGCTCCAAAAGTATTTACCAATCACTTTAAAGAAGAGGAAAAAGCAAAAAAACAGGCTGAAAAAGAATTAGATAAATTAAAAAAAGATGTTTCTGATATTCATTTAAAATTAAAAGAAAAAGCTTCTGAAACAGAAACAGGTTTAAAATATTTTATTAATGAAAAAGGTTCAGGTGAAAAAGTTGATGAGAATAAAACAATTTTAACTCACTATGCAGTTTACTTTGAGAACGGCGAGCTTTTAGACACATCTATACTAACTGTTGCCGAAAAATTCAATAAATATGATAATAGAAGAGCTCAAGGTGGTGGTTATTCTCCAATTGAAGCAAAAGTAGGCCCTAAAGATATGATGATTCAAGGTTTTAAAGAAGGTTTAAAACTATTAGGGACTGGAGATAAAGCAACATTATTTATCCCTTATTATCTGGCGTACGGAGAAACTGAATCTAGAGGAATTCCTGCAAAATCTAATTTAATTTTTGAGGTAGAAATTGTTGATCAAAAATAACAATGATTAATAGATCAACAATATCAACATTTGTTTTTCTTTTATTTATTGTTACTGTAAGTATTAATAATTTTTCATTTATTAACATAAATGATTCATATATAATCATATATGAAAGTTGGTTTAAGTTAATATCTATTTTTTTTAGAATATTTAAATTTTCAGTTGGAGATATATTATATATTATAATCCCCATAATTCTAATTATATATTTTTTTAAAATTGAAAGAAGAAGAGATAAGCTTATATATTTATTTAAAGTCCCAATAATTATTTATTGTTTTTTTTACTGGTCATGGGGTTTTAATTATAATATAGATTCTAATTTTGATTCATTAAAAAAATCAAAATACTCTATTGAAGACATTGACAAAACTCTTAAATATTATATAAGCCAGACCAATAATTTACAGTTTAAAATGTCAAAAAAAAAAGATATTAAAGTCACACCTACACTATCCTTCAAGGAGATAAAAAAAGAATGCTTAATAACACTTAAAAATCAAAAATGGTTATTTAAAAATATCAAAGAAAAAAGTTTTTCAGTTAAAAAATCAATATTTTCAACACCACTTTCTTATATGGGATTCTCCGGATATATAAATCCATTTACACTAGAGGCTAATATTAATTATAATATTCCTAAGATATCTCTTCCTATAACCATCAGTCATGAAATAGCACATCAAATAGGTTATGCATTTGAGGATGAAGCAAACTATATTGCAATATCTGCGTTAATAACTAGCAATGATAGCTACTTAAATTATTCAGGATACCTTATGGCTGTACAGTACCTAATGAATGAACAAAAAAAATACGATCCCGAAAAATATAGAGTAAATAGAAAAAATTTAAATGAGGGGGTTATAAAAAACATTAATGAAAAAAATGATTATTACTTGAAATATCAAAATAAATATGAAGATATATTTAAAAAAGGATATGATAAATTTCTTAAAAAAAACAACCAAACTGCTGGAATAAAAACCTACAGTTTAGTTGTTAAAATGCTTATTAATCAACATAATCAATTATTTCCTCACTAAAGCTGTTAATTTTGAAGGAATTATATTTCCTATTGATTGATTCAATTTTATTGGCAAAATCAGCAATTAATAATTTAGCTTTATTTAGACTTTCTTTGTGCATATGAGTAAATCCATATGATGAATTAACACCTCTAACAGCTACAGAAATTCTATCGCTGATTGTTAGAAAGTCTTTCTCTCTTATGTCTTTTTTAGACTTATTTCCATTTAAAAATGTTTCAGCTTTATTAAGCAAGTCTCTTAATTCAACATATTCTTTGTGCTTTTTATCATTATTATCATAAGATGGACTGTTCATAATTGCAACTAATAATTCGACTCCTTCTTTTAGATTATTAAACTTGTGATTATGCAATTTAAAATTATTAACTGTAGAAATAATATCATTATAAAAGTCATTAACATCACTATCTTTTATTGGATTTTTTAAATAACTCTCTTTAATTTTTTTAACATTAAAAAACTTACTTCCAATCTTTGAAACATTATTTCCATCAAGAGTGAATACATTATAGGAATATTTTCCCTCTGGAACATTGATTTTTAGTGATAAATCATAGCCTTTGTATCCAGCTATTTTTTTAACAGAGAGGTTCTGCGTTAGATCCCATGAAACCCTATTAAAACCAGTGTTGTATGAACCGTTAAACTTATCAATAAGATTATTTTCGGAATCTCTTATTTCAATAAAGATCTTAGGTTTAATTTCATTTAATTCATCATCTAACTTATCCCATCCTGGAAATGGAATATCTTTGTTAACTGAATTTAATTGATTTTCAGAATTTATTCTTTTATCCCTCAGTGATTTTTTAGTTTCAGAAATATAATAAGTTAAAACGGCTCCATATGGTGGGTTTTTGGAATAAAACTTATTACTACCCTGACTTGTTGATCCAGAGCTTATTGGTGTGTATTGTAAAGCATCTTTTGGTGAAAATACAATATTGGATTTTAATGATTCATAATTTAAAAATCTTAAAGGGGAATAATCATCTAAAACATAAAAACCACGTCCAAATGTCGCAGCAACTAAGTCATTTTCTCTTTTTTGAATTGCAAGATCTCTTATTGAAATTGTCGGTATTCCACTTGAGAATTTAATCCATGAAATCCCCCCGTTTAAAGAGGTGTATACGCCATATTCTGTACCTAGGAATAAAAGATTTGGATCAATGTGGTCTTGAACAATTCTCCAACATATATAATTATTAGGCAAACCACTAGAAATACTAAACCAAGATTGTCCAGCATCAATAGTCTTATATATGTATGGTTTATAGTCTCCAAACTTATGATTATCAATAACGACATATGCAGTGTTAGCATCAAATAAATCAGTTTTAATATCATTAACAAAAGATCCCTTCGGAACTCCAGGAAGTTTTTCAACATTCACCTTATTCCAACTTAGTCCTCCATCATTAGTAAACTGTATTAGACCATCGTCAGTTCCTATAAAAATTATTTTATCATTTAATGGTGACTCTGATATTGAAGTTATTGTATTATATGTTGACATTGCATATACATCCCATGCATTATCCCAACTTTGTTTTTTACCCATTATTGGCAAACCTAATCTTTCTTGGTCTAATGTCAAATCAGGTGATATTGCTGTCCATGAGTCACCTCTATTTTCAGATTTCCAAACTCTTTGAGAACCAAAATATATTCTTTTGACATCATGTGAGCTAACAAGAATTGGCGAATCCCAGTTAAATCTTTCATATGGTTCATCAATATTGTTTTGAGGTTTTATAAAAGTACGTTCACCATTTGTTCTGTCAATTCGGTAAATATTACCTTCTTGCGACTGAGCATATACTATATTAGGGTTTCCAGGTTCAGTTGCAGGTTGATGACCATCACCACCCAATAAAACATACCAGTCAGAATTAGTTATGCCTTCACTTTTTAATGTCCTGCTAGGTCCTCCTTGAGTATTGTTGTCTTGAGTTCCTCCGAATATATTATAAAAAGGTTTTGCATCATCAACGGCAAGCTTATAAAACTGTGTTAGCGGTAGATTAGCAATGAATTTCCAAGATTTAGTATCATCAAAGGATTCATACACACCACCATCAGTTCCAATTAACAAATAGTTAGGGTCACTTATTTTAAAGGTTAAGGAATGGTTATCAACATGTTTATCACTCTCATTCATAATATAAAAATCTTTTCCTCCATTTTCGGAAACTTGAACCTTAGTGTCCATTAAATATATCTTATCAAAAACATGAGGAGATGCGACAAGCTCTTGATAATAATGAGGTCCAGTTGCGCCAGAAACAGTATTAGACATTTTTTTCCATGAACCACCTGCATTTGTTGATTTGTAAACTGCTCCCTTTCTTCTATCCAGTTCAATAGCTGCATATAAAATATCATGATTAAAAGGCGAGATTGCTAATCCAATTTTTCCAGGACTTGACATTGGATTAACCTCATCTTCATCTGAGTCATCCCAAGGGAGACCTGAGCTTAATTTTTGCCAATCATCTCCACCATTTTCAGACTTATAAATAGCAGTGCCGGGACCTCCGCCCATATATGCAGCAACATTTCGATGCCTTTGCCAGGTTGCTGCATACATAATATCAGGGTTTTGATGATTAACAACTATATCTGTAACACCTGTCCATTTATTAATATTTAATATATTTTTCCAACTTTTTCCACCATCAACACTTTTAAATAAACCTCTATCACCTCCAGATGACCAAAGAGGACCTTGCGAAGCAACATAAACTATATTAGAATTATTTGGATGAACAATAATTTTTGAAATATGCTCCGATTTTTTTAAACCCATATTATTCCAACTTTTTCCTCCATTAGTACTTAAATAAACGCCATCTCCAATACCAACGTGACGTCCTCCTACATTTTCTCCTGTACCAAGCCATATTTTAGATGGATTAGTAGGGTCAATAGTTATTGATCCAGTAGAATAAAAAGACTCATCATCTGACAATGAAATCCATGTTGTACCAGAGTTTATTGTTTTCCAAACTCCACCAGATCCTACAGCAACATACCATTCGTTTTCATTATGAGGATTAATGGCAATATCTGCAATACGACCAGACATGAATGCAGGGCCAACAGACCTAAACTCAAGATCTGAAATTTGAGATGAAGTAATGTTGTTATTGCTTTTCTTTTTCTTTTGAGAAAATGAAATAGTTAAAAAAAGGATAAATAACGGAAGAATAAAGTAATTTTTCATTGTCTAATATTTCTATTAAATATATTAAATAATAGTGTAGATGCAAATGAAATTGTACTTTTGAAAAGATGAATTTTCACCATTATTCTCGCTTAGTTTTAATTTTATTTTTTTTAATTGCTTGTGAGCCTGATGATATATGTTTAGAATCATATAAAGACTCTCCTAACCTAATAATAAAATTTTTAGACTTTAATACAGGTGAAAATAAATCAGTAATAAATCTAAAAATTAAGGGAATTAATATTGAGGACGATTTATTTAACGGAAGCACAGACTCAATTTCTATACCCTTAAATAATTATGAAAATACAACCTCATTTTCATTTACAAAAGAATTTGATTCTAATGAATCTAACGAAGATTTAATTTATTTCAATTACTTAAGGAATAATGTTTATGTATCAAGATCATGTGGATATAGAATGGAGTATGCTATTGAAAATATTATAGTCGAAAATGACACGTCTAATTGGATTGAAGATTCAATTATTGAAAGAAGAGTTATAAATGATGAAATTTTACACCATGTTAAGATATATCACTAAACTTATAACTATATTAATTTTAAGCATTGGAACATCTCAAGAAAACGTTGTTTTAGATCAGAATATTAAATTACAAGATTCTTTTAAAATAGAACAAAAGTATGGTATTAGGGTTGGTGTTGATTTAAGTAAACAGATAAGAATGCTGACCGAAGATTACACAGGAGTTTCATTATATGCAGATTTGAGAATAAAAGAAAGAATATTTATTGTTGCAGAGCTAGGAAATGATGATAAAAGAATAAATAATGAAAATTTAAATTCAAAATTTTCAGGTAATTACATTAAAGCCGGGTTCAATTATAATTTTTACAACAATCCATTAGGGTTAGAAAATGAAATATATTTTGGTTTTCGTTTTGCTGCTAGCAAATTTAAAAGCGAAGTTTATGATTATCTTGTTTATGATCTAGATAAATATTGGGGTCAAGGAAGGATTGAAGATTATAAGGAATATAATGATTTAGATGCTAATTGGATTGAATTAATGCTTGGTTTTAATACAAAAATTTCAAAAAACATATTTATGGGTGCTTCACTACGCCTTAACCGAATGATTAGTCAAAAGTCTCCAGATAATTTTGGCAATTTATTTATACCAGGATTTAATATTGTAACTGAGGATAATAAGTTTGGAACAGGGATCACATATTCAATAATATATAGAATCCCAATTATCAAAAAGTAAATATGGATTGGTTTAATTCAGAGTATTATCACATTCTTTACAGAAACAGAGACAAGAAAGAGGCTGAAATTTTTATCAACAATATTATTAAAAAACTAGATCTAAAAACAGGTTTGAAAGTTTTAGATTTAGCTTGTGGAAAAGGAAGACATTCGACATATTTAGAAAAACTAGGATTTATTGTTACAGGAATAGACAAGTCAATCAATAATATTATAAAAGCTAGAGAGAATGAAAATGAAAATTTAAATTTTTTAAATAAAGAAATGATTGATGATTTAGACGGAAAATATGACGCAATTTTTAATTTATTTACAAGCTTTGGATATATAGATGAAGATTACAACTTAAAGACAATAAATAATATAAATAATCATCTTAAAGATGATGGGTATTTAATTATTGATTACTTAAATTCAATATTAGCTGAACATAATTTAATTGAAAAAGAAAAAAAGTTAATCAATAATATAAATTTTAAAATCAGAAGAGTTTCTGACAATAATTTTATTCGTAAAACAATAACATTTACAGATAAAAAAAAATATAAGTTTAATGAAAAAGTAATGAAACTTAGTTTAGATGATTTTAAATCCTATTTTGAAAAGTATAATCTTGAGATTGTAAATTGTTTTGGAAATTATCAACTAGACGCATTTGATGTAAAAAATTCGGAAAGATTAATAATGGTCATAAAAAAATCCCAGCCTAAAAAGACTGGGATTCGAGGAAGGCAGTGACATACTCTCCCACCATACGGCAGTACCATCTGCGCTACTGGTCTTAACTTCTCTGTTCGAAATGGGAAGAGGTGTACACCAGTGCTATAACCACCCAAATTTTTCTTACACACAATGTAAGGGGTATTAGTACCCAAATAAGTTAACATATTGAAAAAAATATAACAAATACAATTAAGAAAAGGTTCACGATAGACCTACGGGTAATTAGTATCACTCGGCTATGACATTACTGCCTTTACACCTGTGACCTATCAACGTAATCGTCTATTACGACCCTTAAAAGAAATCTCATCTTGTGGTTGGTTTCGCACTTATATGCTTTCAGTGCTTATCCATTCCCGATATAGCTACTCTGCAATGCTCCTGGCGGAACAACAGATACACCAGAGATCAGTTCAACTCGGTCCTCTCGTACTAGAGTCAAATCCACTCAAATTTCTAACGACCACTACAGATAGAGACCGAACTGTCTCACGACGTTCTGAACCCAGCTCGCGTGCCACTTTAATGGGCGAACAGCCCAACCCTTGGAACCTTCTCCAGCTCCAGGATGTGACGAGCCGACATC
>Ga0114933_10005040_pt1 | contig 12130 bp, 7 predicted proteins | sample 4SBtaG_FD_89691 | JGI IMG/M metagenome (GOLD analysis project Ga0114933, IMG submission 89691) | Deep subsurface microbial communities from Kolumbo volcano to uncover new lineages of life (NeLLi) - 4SBTROV12_W25 metaG | ecosystem: Environmental > Aquatic > Marine > Volcanic | place: Kolumbo...
CGAGCCTGCGGCCGAACGCATCCTGCGCACGCTGACCAGCGACCCCAGCGGGGCTGAGGTTTATCGAGGCGAAGCGCTCGTCGGCAACACCCCGTACGAGGTTGATCTCACGGCGGCTCCCGACCACCAGCTCGTGCTCGTCGTTCGGGCGCGGGGGCGTCGGGATCGGACTGTAACCGTGAGCGCCGACAGCTCACCCCAAGTGCTTGTATCCTTACCGAGAGCTCGGCGAGAGCACCATGGGGGCGCTGCACCGGCTCTGGCACCACGATGACCACCTCATCCGACCGTCGCTCTGCTCTGATCACCGCTCTGCTAGCCTGCGCCTGTCTATCGCAGGCCGTCACCGCCCACGCGGACCGGGCGGCGGAGGCCCGCTTCCACGACGAACAAGCGCGACAGCACTACAGCGCGCGGCGGTACGAAGCCGCGGCTCGCTCGTTCATGCTCGAGCAGCGGCTCTCTCCCAACCCGAACATCGTGTTCAACATCGCGCTCTGCATGCAGCAGCTTCGGCGGCACGCGGACGCCTACATGTATTACGCGGAGTACCTCGGCTCGGAGGAGACCGACGAGACGCGGCGCGGGCAATCGGAGGAAGCGCTGCGCGTGCTCCGGCCGAGGGTCTCGTTGGTGCGCGTCGAGAGCGAACCGGCGGGCGCCGCGATCTTCGTGGATCGGCGCGAGCTGGGGCAGTACGGCGTCACGCCCCGTGTGCTCGCGCTCGAGGCCGGCGAGCACCGGATCTGGGTGGAGAAGACGGGCTATCGACAAGACGAGCAGACGGTGGAGCTCGATCTCGGCGGCGAGTCGAGCGTGATGCTGCACCCGGAGCAGATCCTCGGGCGACTGAGAATCGCCGCGGCTACGGCGGCCGCCGTGCGTGTTCTCGACCCGGGCGGGCTGGTCGTCGCCGAGGGCCCAACCCCTTTTGAACAGGACATCCCGCCGGGCACCTACCAGGCCGAAGCGACCGCGGGCGACGAGCGGTGGAGCGAGCCTGTCGTGGTGCGCGCCGGGCAGACCTCCGAGGCACAGGCTTCGCTGGTCGGGCCGACGGGCGCCGCGACCGTCACCGCCAACGTCACGGGCGCGCTGGTGACGTTGGATGGCCGGGAGCGTGGGTTCACGCCTCAGGTGCTCTCCGCCATTCCGGTGGGCGAGCACGAGATCGAAGTGAGCGCGCGTGGCATGCGCACCTACGAGGGCGCGCTGGACATCGGCGATGATGACCACGCCTGGGTGACCGTGGACCTCGCAGAAGAAGGAGGCTCGGGGGTCGAGACGGTCACCTGGCTCTTCGGCGGGGTCGCGCTCGCGGCTGCCATCGGCGCTGGGATCTCGACGGGCCTCGCGGCCGACGCCGCCACGCGTTTTCGAGAAGCCCGAAGCATGAACCAGGTCGCGGCGGACATCGCTGCGGACTCACAGGCGTACAACCTGTCGGCCGACGCGCTCTGGTTGAGCGCCGGCGTGTTGACCGTCACAGCGGTCATTCTCTTGCTCACGACGAGTCAGTTCGAGGCGCAGCCGAGCCGCGCCATGGTCACCGAGGGGAACCAGTGATGCGCGTTGCGAAGCTCAAGCTGCCGACCGGCCTCATGGTGGCCGCCGTGGCGCTCGCTGGTTGTTCGGTGCTCTACGACTCGAACCTCCCGGACGGCTGTGAAGTCGAAGACGCCGACGGGGATGGCGCGCTCGCCTATGAGTGCATCGAGGGAAGCCCCCGGGACGTTGACCGCCTCGGAGACTGCGATGACAACGACCCGCTGACTTACCCGGGTGCGCCCGAGGAGTGCGACGGCATCGACACGGACTGCGACGGCATCGAGGACAACGGGATCCCGACGACCACGCTCTTTGCGGACTGCGACGGAGACGGCGTCGGCAGCGACCTGGAAGTCAGCGTCGGCTGCGGCGACCCGGGCCCATCGACCTGTGAGGGCGGGCTCATCGGGGGCTGGTCGATGACGCCCGGCGACTGCGATGACGAGGACGACGACCGGCAGGCGAACTGTGGCTCATGCGCGCAGGTGGACCTGCTGATCGTCATGGACACCAGCAACTCGATGTTGGAGGAGCAGGTCGCGCTTGCGGCGCAGCTCCCGATGATCGTCGCGGCGCTCAAGACGGGCGACGTCGACGGTGATGGCACGCCGGAGGCGGAGCCGATCGATGACCTGCAGGTCGGTGTCATCACGCCCGACCTCGGGAGCGGCATGTTCAACGTGCCGACCTGCGAGATGGGCGGCGGCGACGACGCCGTACTGCAGATTCAGTCGGGAGCGATCGATCCGCGGTGCGCCTCCATCGGGCCGAGTGAGGAGGCGCCCTTCCTCTCTTTCCAGCCTGGCGACACTCCGGCGGACGTGGTGGCGGCGACCGAGGACTGGTCTTGTCTGGTGCGGCAAGGGACGGGCGGCTGTGGTTTCGAGCAGCCCCTCGAGGCGGCGCTCAAGGCGCTGAGCCCGGCGGCGTCCACCCTGCGTTTTCGCGACGACACACTCGGCCACGGTGACGGCCTCAACAGCGGTTTCCTGCGCGAGGACTCCCTCCTGGTGGTGGTCGTGATCACCGATGAGGATGACTGCTCGGCGGCTGACCCCGAGCTCTTCTGGCCCACGAGCCCGTCCTTCCCGGGTGATCTGAATCTGCGTTGTCACGAGTACCCCGAGTCGATTCACCCGGTGAGTCGCTACGTCAGCGGGCTGCTTCAGCTCCGGAGCGCCGAAGACCTCGTGTTTGCGGTGGTGGCTGGGGTCCCGGAAGACATCGCCGAGATGGACGCCACGAACCCGGACTACGAGAGCATCCTCGGGCATTCGGCCTTGCAGGAGGCGGTCGAGGCCAGCGGAACGCGCCTCGAATACTCGTGCGACATCCCTGGGCGTGGCTCCGCGTTCCCGCCGCGCCGCCTCCTGGAGACGGCTGCGGGGTTGGCGGAGCGGGGCTCGACGACCGTGCTCAGCTCGATCTGCTCGAGGAACAGCTACTCCTCGCTCGCGGCCGCGATGCTGCAGGTCGCCGTCGACCACGGCACCCGTCGCTGCTCGCGCTAGCAAGGACACGGAGACCGGTCGGGCTCCTGGCGGTCCGTGGCCTCGATGAGGTCGAGGCCGCCGATCTGCGCGGCCGGGACCACCGGCGGCCCGCTCGTCGAGCGTCTCGGCCCTGCTAGGCTGCGCCCAGATGACCTCTAGCAAGAACCGACGCCAACACATCATCGACGTCGCGGTCGAGCTCTCCCAGGGCCGCGGATTCGAGCAGGTGGGCTTGCGAGAAGTCGCCGAAAGGGCCGGCGTAGCGCTCGGCACGCTCTACAAGGCGTTTTCGAGCAAGGAGGAGATCATCGGCGCCGCCGTCCAGCACGAGACGCGGCGGCTCCGCCGGCAGTTCGAGCGACGCCCGGCGGAAGGAGCCACGGCGCTCGCCAGAGTGGACAACCTCTTCCTCCGGCTCACCCGGGCGCTCACCCGGCGCCCCGCGTTTGCCCGGACCGTGCTCGGAGCGATCAGCGCGAACCACCCCGACATCGCGGGCGCCGTTCTCGAGCACGACGGAGAGACCACGCGCATCATCGTCGCCGCCTTGCGTGGGGGCAGCCCGGACCTCGTCACCGAAGCGACCTACAGCGAGCGGGAGAAGACCATCGGCTTCCTCCTGCGCCACATCTGGTTCGCGAGCATGGTGGGCTGGTCGGCCGGCCTCTACACCCAGCCCGTGGTCCTCAGCCATGTGCACGACGGCGCCACCCTCATGCTCGCCGGATCCAACCACCTCGACAGCCTGGAGACGTAGCGTTGACTCATCGCCTCGTGGGCGACCGACAAGTCAACGATACGAGCTCCTTCGGTTGGCTCAGGCCGCGCGCTCTTCGCGGATGAAGCGGGCGGCGCGGTAGCCGATGAGCATGGACGGGGCATTGAGGGCGGACACCGGGGTGACCGGGATGGCCGAGGCGTCGGCGATCCTGAGGCCTGGCACGCCTCGAGCCCGGAGGCGCGGATCGGTGACCGACTGGCGGTCGTCGCCCATGGCGCAGGTGCCGGCGTAGTGGAACGTGGTCATGACGTTTTTCCGTGTCCACGCTTCCAGGGAAGCCCGCGTCGAGCCGAGCGGGCCCGGGAAGAGCTCTCGGTTGCCCCACTCCGAGAGCGCGGAGGCGCCGGCGATCCGGCGTGCTCGCTCGATGCCCAGAAGCAGGGTCTCCATGTCCTCGGGGTCGTCGAAATACCCGGGGTCGATCTGCGCCGCGGCCCTCGGGTTCGAGCTCTTCAAGGTGAGTCGCCCGCGGCTCTTCGGCTTACCGAGGATGACGACGATGCCGTACACGCGTTTGACCTGATCACGGAGGGCCTGCGCCCGAAACGCCAGGTCCACGCCCCCGCGCATGAGCTTGGGGATTTGCGGGACGTCAAAGAGCGCCTCTGGCAGCGTCAGCGCGGGGAGCATCCGGATCATCGCTTCTCGCAAGGAGCTCCGCGCCGGGTAGAAGACGTAGCAGGTGTCGCTCATCGAAGGCGGCAGCGTGCTGGCCTCGTTGGCGCGGTGAAACCCATAGAGCTGCGGGTGGAAGCAGTCCACGTCTCGGTCGCCGCGGAAGAAGAGACAGACGTTGGGGTGGTCGTGCAGGTTGCGGCCGACCGAAGGCAGGTCATGGACGGCGGGCAGTCCCACGCGGCGAAGCTCCCGTGACGGGCCGATCCCCGAGAGCATGAGGAGGCGCGGCGTCTCGAGGGCTCCGGCACACATGACGACCTCATGCGTCGCTTCGACCTCTCGAAGCGCTCCGTCGTGCTCGTAGCGCACGCCGCGCACGCCACCCTCACCGAGCACGAGCCGGTGCACGGCCGCGCCCGTGCGCACCGCGAGGTTCGGGCGCTCGAGGGCCGGCAGGAGGAAGCTGACGTACGAGCTGCGTCGCTGCTCCTCTTCGTAGTTCATCCACTCGTAGCCGAGCACGCCGCTCAGGTCGCCGTCGTTGAGGTCCTCTTTGCGTGCGAAGCCCGCCTCCTCCGCCGCGCTAATGCACGCCTCCGTGAACTCGGTTGGAGGGCGTCGGTGCGGGCGCAAGCGAGCCTCTACGGCGTCAAAGTCCAGCGAGACATCGGACCAGCCCCAGCCCCGCGGCCACTCCTCGAAGTCCAGCCTCGACCCGCGCGTGTAGACCATCGCGTTGACTGACCCGCTCCCGCCGAGCCCGTGTCCGGAGCCTATGAAGAGACGCCGATCGCCCCATCGGGCGTCGGTGACGCTGAAGCGGTCCATGATGAGTCGGTCGTTGGCGAACGCGTCCTTGTATCCGTCCGCGCGGAGGATCTCCGGGTGCTCCTTCGCGCTCTCGCCGTCCTCGAGCAGAAGCACGGAGACGTCCGGGTCTCGGCTCAGTTCAGCGGCCACGATGCAGCCCGCCGAGCCGCCGCCGACGATGACGTAGTCATACCGATCCATGTTAGCTCCGCTTGCGTAGGTTCTGCGCTAGCTCCACGACCGCGCGGGCCCGGCCCGTCAGGGTGGGCTGGTAGAGCGCGCGAATCGCGCCCCGCATGAGCGGGTAGGCGTGCGCCCGGCTCGGGTAGATCTTCGCCGGCAAGTGCAGGCGAAACCGGTCCTCGAGAATCGCCTTCTGATGGGTGCACGCGCGCAGCCCTTCTCGCCCATTGAGACGGCCGAACCCCGAGGCCTCGACCCCGCCGAAGGGGAGATCCTGAGCCATGTACGTGAGCCCGAAGTCGTTGATGGTGCAGGAGCCGACGCGCAGCGCCTCGGCGATTCGGCGCGCCCTCACCGGATCGCGGGTCATGACGGTCGAACCGAGACCAAAACGCGTGCCATTCGCGACCTCGATCGCTTCGTCGTCGCTGCTCACGCGGTGCACGACGAGCACGGGACCAAAGACCTCCTCACGCATGATGGCCATGTCCGGGCGCACGTCGACGAGCACCGTGGGCTGGAAGAACTGGCCGCGTTCGGTGTCTCGCTTGCCCCCGACGACCGCGCGGGCGCCCCGGATGATCGCGTCGTGAACGAGCGATTCGATCACGTCGAGCTGCCCGGCCGAGACGATGGCGCCGACGTCCACCTCGCGGTCCAGCGACGAGCCGGTTCGCAGGCGTGAGACCTCCTCGGTGATCCGCGCGACGAAGGCGTCGTAGATGGCCTCGTTCACCAGCACCCGCTCGGCCGCCATGCAGCTCTGGCCGGCCGAGATGAAGACGCCCGCGAGCGCCGCGTGCACCGCTTGCTCGAGGTGGGCGTCCTCGCAGACGATGAAAGCGTCCTTGCCGCCGAGCTCGAGAATGACCGGCGTGATGTTCTGCACGCTCCCCTCGAGAATTCGGCGCCCGTTGGGCACCGAGCCAGTAAAGATCACCTTGTCTACCCCGGAGCGCACGAGCGCCGCGCCCGTGGGCCCGAAGCCGTTGACGATCTGCAGGGTCTCTCGAGGGTAGCCGACGGCATCGAAGGCCTCGTCAAAGATCCGCTGGATCCGCTCCGAGGACCAGGCGACTTGCTCCGATACTTTGACGACGACCGCGTTGCCCGCAAAAAGCGCGGGGATGGTGGGCCCGAGCACGTTCTGCAGGGGGTAGTTCCACGGGCAGATGACGCCGATGACGCCGAGCGGCTGGTAGAGAACCGTGGCCTTCTTGTGAAGGAAGAGCCCGGCCGGCATCGATTCGGGGCGAAGGTGCTTCTCCCCTTGGCTGAGGGTCCAGCGCAGCTTCTCGCAGACCGGCCAGATTTCACCGAGGAGGGCGTTGTCGAGCGTCTTCCCCGAGTCGCGCACGACCATCTCGCAGAGCTCGTCGGCGTGTTCGAGGAGATGCGAGAGGATGTGTCGAAGCAGCTCCCGTCGCTCCTCGAACGAGCTCTCGCCCCACGAACGTTGGGCCTCCCGCGCGCCCGCGACCTTCGCTCGCACGGCGTCTGGGCTGTCGACAGGGACCCGGCCCAGAGGCGCGCGGGTGGCGGGCTCGAGGCACTCGATCGTGTCGTGGTCGTGGGCCCCTACGTGGGCGGGCGAGGTGGGGTGACTGGCGACTGGGGACATCGGCGTTCTCCGGCTCATCGGGGCGCTTCAGGAAAAGGGGCAGCCGCTGGCGGGCTCGGTCTGCACGAGGATGGTTCGCTGAGGGCAGTGTTTGGCGGCCGCCCGCACCTTCGCGTTCAGGCTCGGGGGTGGCCGATCGGTGAGCAAGGCGACGTGCCCGTCATCGTCGAGCGTGAACACCTCCGGCGCCTCGCCAACGCAGACCGCGTGGCCCTGGCAAAGATCGGTGTCGAGTGTGATCGTGAGCTGCTCGTGCGCCGTGTCGTCCGGCGCCTCGTCCGGCGCGGTCTTCGAGACCGTGTCCGGCACCGACGCGCTCGTCGGCGGGGGCGTGGCCTCTCTCCGCCGGTATCGGAGGCGGCAGGGCTCGGAGGGGCCAATGACCAGACCGTGGAAGTCTGGCTCGACGTCTGGGCTCGCGAGTTCGAACCGGTAGCGCCGCAGGAGCGTGGCGAGGATGGCCTTGACCTGTAGGAGAGCGAAGGCGTTGCCCATGCACTTGTGTCGACCGCCTCCGAACGCGATGAACGCCCACGGATCGTCGCCTTCGCTCCTCGGGGGCGAGAAGCGGTCGGGGTCAAACGTGTACGGGTGCTCGAAGATCTCGGGCATGCGATGCGAGACCGTCGGCGAGATGATGAGCCAGGTGCCCTTGGCGATGTGGAACCCCTTGAAGGTGAAGTCCTTCATCGCCACGCGGATCAGCATGAAGAGCGGCGGGTAGAGTCGCAGCACCTCTTTGACGGCGTTCTCGGTGAGCGGAAGAGACCTGAGCGACTGGTAGGTGGTCTTGCCGCCACCGGCGTAGCGTTCGTCGAGCTCTGCGACCGTGCGCCGCATGTAGGCTGGATTGCGGCAGAGCTCGATCAGCGCCCACGCCGTGGTCACGGAGCTCGTGTGGTGCCCAGCGAACATGGCGGCGAGCAGCATGCCGGTGATCTCGTCGTGCGTGAGTGACGCGCCGGCCTTGTACTTCGCGTCCATGAGGGTCTGCAGAAAGTCTTCCCCACTGCGGCCCGAATCGGCGCGCGCCTCGATGATGCCGCCGATCAGTTCGACCAGCCTCACGCGCGCTCTGTCGCGTTTTCGGAACGAAGGGATGGGGAGGTTCGCGTTGATGTAGGCGAGCGGTGTCACGCCGCGCTCGAGGTCGTTGTAGATACGAGCGAACTCCTCGGTCATGTCTTCGCGGAACTCACGCCCGAGCAGGCAATGCGACGAGGTGAAGTTCGTGAGCACACGGCAGTAGTCGACGATGTCGACCTCACCCTCATCGCCCCAGTCCGCGATGCTCTGGTCGACCTCGTCGAGGATGATCTCCCCGTACGTGCGCATCCGGCCGTCTTTGAGGGCGGGCAGGAGCATCTTGAGTTGCTCGTTCATGATGTCCGGTGGGGCGTCGTAAACGAGGCCCTCACCAAACACCGGCGTCATGATCTTGTAGGCCTCGGCCGGGTCGAGGTGCTCGTCCTTGGCCCGGAAGACCGCCTCATGCGCCTCCGGTCCATAGACGGCGACCATCTTTCGGCCCGCGATCTCGATGGCGGCGACTTCACCGAGCTCTTGCCGACCACGCTCGAGCAGGCCGATGGTGTCGCGGACGAACTCTACGGTGTGACCGACCAAGGGCAGCGCGCCCGAGAGACGGGGCGGGAGCTTCAGTCCGGCGGGAGCAGGGGTGGGGCGGCGGCGGAGCATCATATGGAGGTCCCGAAGAGGAGATCGGGCAGCGGGGTGACCGACGCGAAGTTGTGCCCGTGTTTGTTGTAGTGGTGCTTGAAGTGCTTGAGCGTGAGGTGGTTGATGGCCGCGAACGCTTTGCCGGGGAAGAGCATCCCGGAGTGGATGACGATGTGCAGGGTCGAGTAGATGAAGAACACGATCCCAAAGGCGATCCAGTGGATGGGCCCGACCAGCGCGATGACGCCGATCAGCAGCGCCAGTCCGAGGAACATCTCGATCGGGCTGAGGTAGAGGCTCTCCAGCGCGCTCGGAAAGCGCACCCGATGATGGACGCCGTGCACGAGCGGCATGAGCCGCTTCACGTGCAGGAGCCGGTGGAGGAAGTAGTAGGCGAAGTCGTAGACCACCAGCACCCCCAGGCACTGAACCCCGATCAGCCACCACGGCGTCGCGTCGGTGGTGATCGTCCACTGCGCGGGCCCATAGATGAGCCCGACCGTCGTGAGCATGGAGAGCAAACCGGTCGTTCCCACGGTCCAGGCGTAGTTGGCCTTGGAGACCTTGACCGGCATCACTTCGCGGATGTGGAACCGCTTGAATCGGTCGCTCCGAAACGCCCACGAGAGGAAGGCGAGCAGGAGCGCGTCGAGCGTCAGCGTGGCGCCGATCGCGATGTCGAACGGGACATGAGCAAACATGCGTGAACGCCTTCTCTCTAGCGCCGACGTGCGTCAGCGGGCTTTGCGTGCGAGATGGTCGACAGGCGCGCGACGGCGGCGTGGGTGTCGTAGAGCCGGGCGTAGCGAGCGCGCAGTCCGTCGTTGTCCTGGACCAGCGCCATGCATTCGGCGATGAGCGCCTCGACCTCGGGCCTCGAGATCTTGACGGGGCGGGACGGCTCGAACATCGCGTCGTTGCCGCGCGCCATGGCGAGGGTGCGCGTTGCCATCCAGAGCGGGAGCAAACAGAAGAGCCGAATCTCGGTGTGCTCGGCGGGGATCAAGAGCGCGTATTCGAGCGCCGAGTCGAGGCGCCTTCGGGCGACCTCGAACATCGGCGCAACGGCTGCGTGCGCTCGGTCGCGGACCTGCGCGTCCGAGAGTGATGCGACGGCCATGCCCTGCCGCGAACACTCGGACCGGGGCACATAGGTGACCCCGCGCGAGAGATCGTCCGTCACGTCCTTGAGGATGTTCGTGAGCTGCAGTCCGGTGGCGAAACCTTCAGCCTCGTCCCGGAGCGCGAGCGCGAGCACACCCTCCGGGTCCTCTCCGATCGCCTCGATGAAGAGGTCCGTGAGCAGGTGACCGACGGTCCCCGCGACGTAGTAACAGTAGCGTTCGAGGTCGGCGATCGTGTGCACGGCGACGATGCCGTCTTCTTCGGCCTTCCGGTGCGCGTAGAGGCTCATGCCCCGGGCCATCTCGGTGACCCATCGCACGCTGGTCGCGCGCGTGGAGTCGTCTTGCGCGGCGAAGACCCGCATGACGCGCGGCAGCTCACGGGCCAGGCGCAGCTCGGCGTCATCGCCGTCGATCGCGATGAAGGCTCCCGCGAAGTCACGCGGGTCTGCGCCGTCTTCGAGCACGGCGCAGAGGGACGCGAAGAGCTCGTCTCGATCCCTCGGGTTGACGGATGCGTGGTCCTCGACCGTGTCCGCGACGCGGCAAAGCAAGTACCCGAGCGTGACGGCGACCTCGAGCTTGTCCGGCAGGAGGGCGATCGGTCGGGAGAAGGTTCGCGAAACCTCGACGAGGCTCTCCTTACAGAACAGCCAGTCCTCGGCCAGCGCAGCGCTGATCGGAGAGACATCGTTCACTTTCCGACGCTTGCGGGCGCGTGCCCGGGGGCGCTCGGCGCGCCGCCTCTCGCACGCCGCGAGCGACTCGACGATCTCGTGCGCGAGCTGCCAGTCATCGGTCTCGACGCTCGCCAGGGATCGAGCGGCGTTGATGATCGCTTCGCTCGAAGCGGCGCCCGCGGCGACCAAGGCACGCAAGGTACGAGCGGTCGGCGCGGGAGCGCCGTCGGGCCGCAGGTCTCGGCTCAGCCAGCGCACGGCGCGCCGCGCGGCTGGCTCACCCGGGTGCACCCCCGCGGCCAGCATGGCCTCGAGCGCCCACGCGGTTCGCGAGACATCCTCGCCGAAGCTGCCGTCCTCACGCTGCAGCTCCAGCACCCAGTTCGCCGACAACTCCAAGGCCTCCTCGAGGGTCTGCCGCGCCGGGTCCGCGTCGGGGCGCTCGCCCTCCAGATCATGGACGATGCGAAGGGCTCGGCAGGCGAGGGCGGTGAGCTCGAGCTCGCCCGCCGCACCGATCGCGGCCGCGACGCCGGGGGTCCTGGTGAAGCCGCCCGACGCCGTCTGGCAGTCGAGGAGGGCCCGCGTGCCCTTGGCCCGAGACGCGATCGGGAGCGCCTCCCAAGGCTCGCCGCCCAGCAATACGATGTGCAGTTCAGCGAGGTGGCGGCACTCCGCGTCGTCGGCGAGCAAGCGGGTGAATCCTTCGACCGCGAGGCGCCGCCGGCCGAGCGACATGCGCGCCGCCATGCCGATGCGCATCCGGGTCGAGACGATGGCACGCATGCACGAGAGGGCAGGACCGGCGAGTGTGGCGTCCGGCACCTCTCCGATCCGCGTGGCAATGCGCTCGAGCTCGCGGAGCAGGGTGGCCGAGCCGCGCTCGATGGCAGGGGTGAGGGCTGGCTCGCCCGCTCCGCTCGGTTTGTTCGGGGTCTCGGGGGCCACGACCGGCGCGGCGGTGGGCACGAGCGCCGCGAGCTGCGGGATGGGGTGTGTGGTCGTGCTCTTGGCTCGCACGCGTCGGTCGAACGCGGGGGGCACGACCAAGGCCGCTGGCCATTGCAGCCACTCGCCGAAGCCCGCCAGGCCGGTCACGGGGCGCTCGCGGCCCACTGTGGAGCCGATCGCTCGGGCCGCGATGCGCATGAACGCGGAACCAAAGCTGCGCCGCCGGTTGTCTGCGCTCGCCATGATGTCCATCGTGCGCCGACGCTCTTTGTCGTTCGTGCGCAGCGTGTCGAACATCGCCCTTCGGATGGCCGTCGCGCTCGCGTCGTCTCTCCGAAAGCAGTGGTAGAGCGCGTTGGAGAGCAGCTCCGGAACGTAGCTGCGCCGTGCGCTCGCGTAGCTCTCGACGTCGTTCGAGCCGGCCAGCGCGCGTGCGTCGAGGAGGCCGAGCGTCATGCCCATCGCGGTCATGGGGTGCACGTGACCGATGGCGTCACCGACCAGCGCCACGTCGCCACGGCCAAACGTGGTGCGCGGCCGGAATCGGTTGATCGCCCAGCCGCTCGGGCCGCGCTCGATCGCGGCGCGAAGGGCGCGTCGGAGGCCCGGCGGCACGACCGGCGCGAAGCCGTCCCAGAGCG
>Ga0114933_10005041_pt1 | contig 12129 bp, 8 predicted proteins | sample 4SBtaG_FD_89691 | JGI IMG/M metagenome (GOLD analysis project Ga0114933, IMG submission 89691) | Deep subsurface microbial communities from Kolumbo volcano to uncover new lineages of life (NeLLi) - 4SBTROV12_W25 metaG | ecosystem: Environmental > Aquatic > Marine > Volcanic | place: Kolumbo...
CTTGAGATGGGAACAAACTTGGCCACGTCGCGAGGTCAGGGACTCTACGAATTTTGGGGCGACCGGATTAGTGAACTTTTAGCCTCTGACCTTGAAGGACATCGTTCCCGGGTTCTCATCAATCTTGCATCGAAGGAGTATTACTCCGCTGTCGACGAAACCCTTTTAGATGCTCGAGTCATTAGTCCCCGCTTCCTAGATGAAAAGAATGGGAAGTTTAAAATCATAAGCCTCTACGCGAAGCAAGCACGAGGGGCTATGGCTTCGTGGTTAGTGCTGAACAGGGTGGATAGCCCGGGCTCGATCACTGAATTTGCCGAGATGGGCTATACCTACTCGCCCGAACGCAGCACCGCCGATGAGCCGACTTTTGTGAGAGCTGAACGTTCGCGCGCTTGAGGCTCAGCAGATCCCCATTCGTTGAGCCGCATCTTTCAGTTCCTCTTGGTGATCCGGATGAGCTACAGCGATAAGTCGTTCCGCTTTCTGGCGCACAGAAGCATCTTGTAAACGAGCGATTCCGAACTCGGTGACGACAACGTCCACGTCGTAACGGGTTGCGGTTACGGCGTTGATGTCGATTTGAGGAACAATTCGAGAAGCAGTTCCGCCTCTGGCGGTAGCTGGCATTAGGTGGATTGACATGGCTGATTCAGACATTTGGCATCCGCGGAGAAAATCTAGTGCGCCGCCCACTCCGCTATGTTGAACGCCATTGATCATCTCAGAGTTGACTTGACCCCAAAGGTCGATTTCTAGAGCGCCGTTTACACAGCGCATGTCGCGATTAGCAGCGATCTGCTGGTGATTCAGTGCAACGTGGGCAGGAACAATGTGGCAGTCCGGGTTGTCGTTGAGGAAATCGAAGGTTTCTGGTAGCGCAATCGTAAAGACAGTTTTGTCTGGAAAGACTGTTTTGAGGCGATTGGTAGCAGCCCCAGACTTCATGAGATCCATAAGGCCTTGGCACATCACTTCGGTGTGGATACCTAAATCGGTTTTGTGAGTTAGGCGGGCAAGTGCTACTTCAGTGAGGCCGCCGACTCCTGATTGGACCGTTGCGCCGTTAGGAATCAGTTCGTCTAGCGCTCCGATAAAAGGATCAAGATTAGAAGGAGGTGTTCGCTCGTCGAAGATCGGCATTGACCCTCGAAGCGGAACGTGGATCAAAGCATCAAAGTCCTCGACCCTGAACGAATCTCCGTGAATATAAGGAACTACAGGGTTAACCAGCCCGAACACTAGGTCGCTGGTTTGTCGAGCTCGACGAACCAAAGCATCATTTCCTGCTATCGCTGAACCTGGGGGGACTGTGCCATCAGGTAACGGGGTGCCAACTTGCACACACGCAACCCTTGGTGGGTTGCGGACAGCGAATCTTCCCCAGTCCTCCAGCCTTACTGGGATAAGTTCGGCCTGTGCGCCGGCTTCACGCAGAATTTGAGTCAAGAAGGGAGCGCGCAACTCAAGTCTTGGATTTGTGCCTATTGCAGCCCCACCTTTTCGAGGAGCAGGAACGAAAACAGCTACGTCATTCAGGTCGTTACGTTCAGCGAGGGCGTAAAGAAAAGCCGTCGGTTCTGGAAGACTGGTCCCCACTAGGTCGCCGTCGCGGACCTGCTCTGCGGCGGCTTGAGGAGAGATCACCAGGTGCGGCCACTCTTGTGTCCATTCGAAACCAGCGTTCTTCTCAGAAACCACGGTTAGAACGTATCTCACGGTGATGTTGGCAGTCGGTTAAAGCTCAAGCGGTGAGATATTCCTTAACGAACGTTTGCACAAATAGGTGCAGCGGTGCCTATAGTGCCGAACAGTGGTGGTTCGCGATCTGGCCGGATGGCTGCCACGAGGGGGAGGCAGCCATCCGGTCCATCGGTCGCAACTGTCAGATTGCGCGACGGGGAGGAACGAGAAATGGCCGAGGAATACTTCGTTGGTACTAAGACGTCAGATCGTTATCCGATTTGGACTCGGGCGAACGTAGGGGAGGTGTTCCCCGACCCAGTGGCTCTAGCAACTTTTGATTTCGCATTTCAAAACGACGACGGTCTCCAAATGAGCGAACTGGGCTTTCGAGACGCGTACATCAGAATCGGTGCTTTCGAAGAAAGTGAATTTGATCCCGATAATCCTGTATTCCTAGGGGTCTTCGGTGGGTACACATACCTAAATGCGTCGCTCATGCGTATTTTCGGTGAGCGTGCGCCAGGGTTGTCGGCGCAGGACCTAGACGACGCATTTTTTGGAGTGCAACCCGGCATTCCAGCTTATGAGCAACACCCGGATGACCCGAGTCCTGAAGCAGAGGCTCGCATAGGAGAAGTATTTGGTTGGGCCCTGACAACTCCAGATCTGCCCGATGTCTTGGCACAGGAACAACGAGTTAACGCTCTTCGGGACAGCCGCCCAGATTTCGAATCGATGGGTGATCATGAAATTGTTGACTGGATCCAAGACTTCTTTGACGGGGAATTCCGGGAGCTTTTTGCCCAACATATTTTCATCAGTTTTCTGACTACTGTTCCGCTAGGCATTGTGTCGGCAGTATGTGAAGCCGTTGGCCGTCCCACTGATGCCATGAAGATCATGGCAGGACTCGGAGATGTCGAATCTGCTGCGCCGTCAATGGCGATGTGGGAATTGGGACGAGCCGCAGCCGCGTCTGAAAGCGTCAATGCTGCTTTCGACCTCGGTATTGAAGGTTTGGATGCTCGCCTGCGAAACGACAACGATTCGGATATCGAAAACTTTGTAGCCGCTTTTGACCAATTTCTCCGGTCTTATGGGTCGAGGGGACCTAACGAGTGGGAAATTTCATGTCCAACTTGGGAAACAACCCCCAACCTAGCGTTGGCTGCAATCGATCGGATGCGAGTTTCTCCAGCATCTGCAGCGCCTCAAGACCACCAAGCACAGCTTGCTGAGGATCGGCAGCGCCTTGTCTCTGAGATCGGAGCCATGCTCGAAGCTGACCCGGAAGCACAAGGACAGTTCTTGGCAGGGGCTCACGGTGCATCAGTGCTAATGCCTGGTCGTGAACGAACCAAGACCAATTGCGTGAAATTCATTCAAGAAGCGCGAATGGCTGCTCGAGAATTGGGTCAACGAATGGTTGATCGGGGCGTGTATCCGGAGATAACGAGTTTTGCGATGCTCCGCTTTTCTGAGCAACACCAAGCAATTGATAATCCTGACGGATGGCGCGAGATAATCGAACAGCGACAGGAAATTTTCGACATGGCGGCAGGCAAGCAAGAACCTTTCGTAATTGTGGGAGAAAGTGAACCGCTCTCATCTTGGCCCGATCGTGATGCTGTAACGGTTGAACTTCTGCGGTCAGGTGATTCGATCCAAGGTTTACCTGGATGCCCGGGTGTCTCGGAAGGCAGGGCTCGTGTCATTCTTGACAGTCACGATCCAACAGCACTCGAACCTGGAGATGTGCTCATAGCGCCTCTGACAGACCCTTCCTGGACTCCTCTGTTTGTTCCAGCAGCCGGTGTAGTCGTTGACGTTGGAGCTGCATTGAGTCACGCCATTATCGTGAGTAGAGAGCTTGGCATCCCATGTGTTGTATCCGCGACCGACGCCACCAAGCGGATCCCTGACGGAGCAAGAATTCAGGTTGACGGTGATACCGGAGTGGTGACCGTCCTGGATGACTAAGGATTAGCTAGTTAGCGCTTCTATTTTGGCGCCCACTTCTAATTCCACTTAGGTGCCCGCCGCTCTGTGAGGGCTCGCACGCCTTCTTGGTAGTCAGGGTCCAGCATCGCTGTTTCTAACAGTCGTTCCGAATCGGCTACAGCGGAACCAACATCTCTGTGTTGATCCAAATACACCTGAAGTTTTGTCATCCGTTGAGCCGACGGAGAAACACGCGCAACTAGTTCAGATGCATATGACTTGGCGTGCGGAAGTAATTCCGCTGGTTCGAGGACTTCGTTGAAGAGCCCCCATCCGGCAGTCTCTCCAGCGGTAATAACTCTGCTTGAAATTAAAAGGTCGTTAGCACGAGTCAAGCCGATCAATCTTGGCAACAGCCAGGAGAGTCCGAATTCAGCCGGCAGGCCCAGAGGGCCGTGAGCGGTGGTCAGTTTGGCGTGCTTGGAGGCGAACCGAAGATCGCAGTAGCAAGCAAGGACTAGTCCAACCCCGGCAGCTGCTCCGTTAACTGCAGCGATCGTGGTTACGTTCAAACCAAACATAAATGCAAAGTTTTGATCAAATTCGGAAGCGACCCCGTATCCGGGATTTGAAATATCGGAACCGGTACCAGAGTCGTACCCGCCTTTCTCGAGATGGCCTTCTAAAGCCTGGCTATCAGCTCCAACACAGAAATCGTCGTTCGCGCCGGTGATGATCACCGTTCTAATTTCCGAGTCAGAGTCAGCCCGCTGCAAAAGGTGACGCATTTCGGTATGCATTCTGCCTGTCCAAGCATTGCGACGTTCAGGTCGCGACAGGGTGAGCGTTGCTACTGGACCGTCTACTTCGAAACGCGTGGTTTTTAGTTCCATGCCTAAAATTAACCCTCAATCGCTCGCCTAAGGGCAGCAAGTGCCTCTTCTTTGAACTCTGGTCGACAGATCAACAAATCTGGCAACCAAGGATCTTCGTAGTTGTAATCAAGTGGCGATCCGTCACAACGGCTCGCGTGCAGACCGGCCGCCATTGCGACTGCGGCCGGTGCGCAATTATCCCATTCGTACTGCCCGCCGCTGTGAGCATAGATATCAGCGTGTCCGAGAACCACTGCCATAGCCTTAGCTCCAGCGGAGCCGAGAGCTAGCAATTCCGCGCCGAGAGCTTCAGCGACGATCATCGCGGCCGCTGGAGCTCTGGAACGACTGACGACCAGTCTGGGGCGGCCGTCGTGTGCTGGGGAAAGCTGGGAAGCCGGTTCTGTTGTCAGAGTTTGGCCGATGGCGGGTAAGGCGACTGCGCCAGCTGTAGGAGTTCCATTTTCGGTTAGAGCCACATGCACTGCCCAGTCGGAGCGGCCTGGCTCGCCAAACTCTCGTGTTCCGTCAAGAGGGTCGACAATCCAAACCCGTTCCTTGTCTAAACGGGAAAGGTCGTCACGACCTTCCTCTGACAAGATTCCGTCGTCGGGGAAGTGTTCTCGAAGTGCGCTCATAATAAATCTGTGGGCTTCGAGGTCCCCTGTGTCTTTCACCGTCCAGCTATCTGCGCCTTGAGCAAATAGTCGTTCCCGGATGTCTAATAGGAGCTTCCCGGTGTCAGTCGCGATACGAGCACTAATCGCGTGATCTTGGGGGTTGGCCATAGGTTCTTCGGCTCCTGTTAGACAAAGTTAAATGAGGCTTGGTTAAACGGTCGTTTAGCAGATAGTGTTTCTGCCCTGTAAAGAGATTGTGACGAAAAGATCACAAGGTGTTGGTTTGCTTTGATGACCGTATACCGTGCACGGACTCTTAACCGAGCAGAAATCCGGTCGCGCGGCCGGTAACCGCAACAGAGAGGGACTCAAACAGATGCGGAAAAACATTATGTGGCGACTGCTTGCCACACTATTCGCGATCGCACTAGCCGCTTCGGCTTGTGGCGGAAGCGATTCTTCCGACGACAGCAGCGCAAGCGGCTCGTCATCGGATGCTGAAGAAACTGAAGTAACGCTCGCAGCCAGTGGTGAAAGCCTTCTGGACACGATCAAGAGCCGTGGCACCGTTAACTGTGGTGTATCAGGTTCTGCCGTGGCGTTCTCAGAACTCCAAGCTGATGGCAGCATGGCCGGCTTCGACGCCGACTATTGCCGCGTTGTTGCAGCAGCCATCCTTGGCGATGCAAACAAGGTGAATTTCGTTTCATTGACGGCCGCTGAGCGCTTCACAGCAGTTCAGACCGGTGACGTTGATCTTCTGATGCGAAACACAACCTGGACTCAGAGCCGTGACTCCGAAGTAGGCATGGACTTCGGTCCAACGACTTACTATGACGGTCAACAGCTCATGGGTCGCGAAAGCGATGGCTTCTCAGGTTCTTCCCAAGTATCGGATGTTGGCGGTTCCGTGATCTGCACAAGTGCAGGTACAACAACAGAAAAGAACATCGCGGACGCAGCAGCTGAAGCAGGTGTATCAATCGAACTTCAGACCTTTGAAGACTTCGATACCGTTACCAACAACTTCATCTCGGGCGCATGTGACATCATCACCACTGATGGTTCAGGTCTTGTAGGCCGTAAGGCAAAGCAGCAACCAGACGGTGAGAACTGGGTGATCTTCCCAGCAACACCGATTTCGAAAGAGCCGCTTGGCCCAACATACGGTCAGAACGACTCAGCATTCGCTGACGCCGTCAACTGGGCCGTGTACGCGACCATCATCGCTGATGAAAAGGGCTTGAACTCAAGCAACGTTGACATGATGCTTACCGGTGGCGACACCGAAACCATCCGTCTCCTTGGAGGCGAAGGTGAACTGCAGAGCGGCATGGGCCTTCCGGCTGATGCCTTCTACCAAGTCATCAAGCAGGTCGGAAACTACGACGAGATCTATAGCCGTAACCTCAACCCAGTGGGTCTGAGCCGTGAAGGGTCAGCTAACGCTGCCTGGACCGCCGGTGGTCTTGTTTATGCTCCACCAGCACGTTGATATAGCAATTTGATTCTGTAGGTGGTTTAGAACCACCAAAGAATTTCGAAAGGGCTGGAGGTCAAATCGACCTCCAGCCCTTTCACTGCCTCTAGGCTGAACGATCGATCACCTAGAGCTGTCATGTTTATCTGAGAGGGAACCATCTAGTGGCAAGCACTGCCCCACCGTCAATTCACCACGAGCGCCCCCCGCTATACAGAGATGTCACGGTGGTCAAGTGGGTTGTGCAAATAATCGCTCTGCTGTTGACTCTTGGTGCCCTTTGGTTTCTCGCTAACCAAGCGGGCGACAACCTTAAAGCGTCGAACGTACCCACTGATTACGACTTCTTGTCAGTCAATCCCGGCATCGATTTGTCTTCGGGGATCGATACCGATCCTGACACCGGAGGCAGAGCGCTATGGGTCGGAATGGTCAACACGCTGCGGATGGCTATTGCGGGGATCTTCGTAGCAACGTTGATCGGTGTGTTGGTCGGCCTCTCAAGATTGTCGAATAACTGGCTGCTCAAAAAATTGGGAACTGTCTTCGTCGAAACCCTTCGAAACGTTCCCCTGTTAGTGCAAATTCTCTTTTATGGAGCAGTCTTCGCCAGCTTGGATCGAGTTTCTCTGGATGTCGGTCCCGTAAATGGATGGTTCCATGTTTCCAATAAGGGACTTTCGATGCCGAGAGTTCACATAGCGGACGGCTTCTATCAGTGGATGATTGTCATCATCATCGGCTTATTCGCCGCTAATTTCCTTCGAAAGCGCCGCATAGCGCAACAGGACCTATCAGGTGAAGAGACCTACCCAATTCTGAGTGCCTTCGGTTTGATTGTGGTGTTCGGAGCTTTGGGCTGGTTTATTCATCCGATCTTCGGCTTTGTTGGCAACATCTTTGATGCCTTGTCCTCAGCAGTTTCCGCAGTACCCGAGGGTGCCCTTCAGGTACTGGTAGCGGTCCTCTCAGTCGGCACGAGCGTGTATTGGATTCGTGGATTTCTTAACAGTCGACGAACACCTGCCGGGTTAGCGAAGTTAACTGACGATGATTATTTCCGGATGATCTTCGCCGGAGTTGGCGGAGTGTTGGGGGCCGTCTTTTTCTTGGTTATTTGGCCAGGGCTTTCCAGCTGGATGATCAACTCCGGGAGTGATCTCTTCGAAGTCTTAGGTAATAAATTCGGGAATGGTCGAAGTGGCCGACCGGTCGACGTTGCATTACCGGACATAGTCCAAGTAGGAAAGTTTCCTAACTATGGACCTTCAGGCCTGAACTTCTCGATCGGGTTCGCTGCCGTCTTTTTCGGTGTCGTGTTCTATACCTCTGCCTTTATTGCCGAAATAGTCCGTGGAGGAATTCTGGCAGTGCCAAAGGGACAGACAGAAGCTGCGGCTGCGCTTGGTCTGAGACGTTCAACTGCGTTAAGGAGAGTGATCATCCCTCAGGCAGCGAGAGTGATGCTCCCGCCTTTAGGGAATCAATACCTGAACTTGACCAAGAACACTTCTCTCGCCATCGCAGTCGGTTATAGCGACATTGTTCAGGTCGGACAGACGGTCTACAACCAAACAGGAAAAACGTTGCCGGTTGTGTCTATCTGGATGTTCTTTTATCTCTCGTGTTCGCTGTCGATATCGGTGATAGTCAATTTCTTTAATGTCCGCATGAGAATCGTGGAGCGCTGATATGTCAGACGTAAACCAGGTATCAGCGGATGCAGAAGAGGAACAGTTTTCTCCGCATGAAATGCCCAGCCTGCCGGTGGGGCAATGGCTTAGAAAAAATCTCTTTTCTAATTGGGCGAACGGAATCCTCACGCTGCTTGGTGCACTTGCCGCGCTGGCGGCATTGCGCGGCGTACTGAACTTCGTCTTTAGCGAAAACCGGCAATGGGACGCGGTGCGCACCAACCTTCGAGCCTTAATGACACTGTCTTACCCTGAATCCCAGTACATACGAGTTTGGGTTGCACTTGGATTTATTGTCGGACTAGCGGGCCTCAGCGCTGGCATATGGGCAAATTGGGGCGGCGTGTCTGTGAGGCGAATTTCTACATGGCTGATGGGTACAGGAGCGCTCCTAGCGCTTTGCGTGATTGTGCGCGAACCCAGCGTGATCCTCGGCAGTGATGGCAAGGTCATTCGCACGATCGATGGTTCGCTGCGACGCGAGTCCTTCATGGATGCCATGGTGGATCGATCCACCTGGTGGATTGCAGCAGTTCTTTTGTTAGCCGTGGGAGCCGCGCTGTGGAGCAGATTTAGCGATCCCGCACGCCGGCGTGTCGAGGTATCGGTTACTTCAGTTGTTTTTGTGGGTCTCGGTCTCGCCGTGCTGAGTCTTTGGATAGCTCCCTATGGGCACTATGCGTTTATCTCAGAGACAAAGTCATATATCGCTGAATCAGGTAGGACAGTTGCGTTCTCCACAAAGATGCCGTGGACCGTCATGTTGATTCTTCTGTCCTGTTTCTTTTTCGTAGGTAGATTCTTCCAAAGCGGCCAGTATCTCGGATTTGTAAAGGGCGCCAGCAACTTGTTGTGGTTGATAAGTCCGTTGACACTCTTTTGGGTGGTACTTAGAGATCCCGCCCTTGATTACGGTCATGTCATATCAACGGACCTTCCCATGGGCTTAGCATTTGGTGTATTTGGTGGAGTGCTTCTTTGGGGGCTGACTCGCGCGAGTATCGGGGAAGCAGGACGCATTACTGCCACCGCGCTTTTGGTGTTCGCCATTTTTAATTGGGTCGCGGCGTTCTTTGGTTGGTACCCGATGCTTCAGAAAGCTCGAATTAGTTTCCTGCTCTTGGCATTGGCAGCGCTGTTGGCACCGAACTTCATCGGAGAAGTAGCGAAACGCCGCCAACTCGTTCTTGGTTGGGTCGGTGTTACAGCGTTAGTTCATTATCTGGCGACGATGATTAACACCCCGTCAACAGTCGAACTCCAGTCAACAGAGTTCTTGGGTGGCTTGGGACTGACTTTATTCGTCGCGCTAATAGTTGTTCTTCTCTCCTTCCCGTTGGGAGTTCTGCTTGCTTTGGGTCGGACATCGAAGTTTCCGATCTTTCGGATGCTGTCGACTAGCTACATTGAGGTGATACGAGGTGTCCCTCTAATTAGTGTCCTGATCTTCTTCTCGGTCATGGTTCCCCTGTTCCTTCCGGACGGGATGGAATTAGCAGAATTGGCTGCTGTCTTAACGGGTTACACACTGTTCTCGGCGGCCTACCTAGCAGAGAACGTCAGAGGTGGTTTGCAGTCGATCACTAAAGGCCAATACGAGGCGGCAGACGCTATTGGCCTGACGCCTGCTCAACGGACAGGCTTCATCGTTCTACCCCAGGCCTTAACGGTTTCCATTCCTCAACTTGTGGGTCAAGTCATCTCGACCTTCAAAGAGACATCGCTTTTGGCGATCATTGGCCTCTTCGACTTTCTGCGGGTTGCGAATTCGGTGATTCCCGCTCAAAGTGAGTTCATGGGTGTAAAACGAGAAGGCATTCTTCTGGTAGCGATGATCTATTTCTTCTTCAATTTCACCATTTCCAAATATAGTCAGCGTTTAGAGCGGCGAGTAGGGCTTGGAGAACGATGATGATAAGTGCCCATACCCCTCAGACCGGGAGCAGAGATTCATGAGCATCGACGATGCAACAACAGCAGCTAATGACAGATTGGCTGACAGCGAAGACATGATCGTTTGCGTAGATGTCGATAAGTTCTACGGCGATTTTCAAGCCCTGAAAGGTGTGACGGCGACGATCAAGGAAGGTGAGGTCGCTGTTGTCTGCGGACCTTCAGGTTCGGGTAAGAGCACTTGGATCCGATGCATCAATCGTCTAGAGGTTCATCAGGGCGGAGATATTGTTGTTGACGGTATTGAACTTACTAACGACCTTCGGAACATCGAAAAGATTCGATCAGAAGTGGGTATGGTTTTTCAGCAGTTCAATCTTTTCCCGCACTTAACTGTTCTGGACAACATCACTCTCGCTCCAATTTGGGTGAGGAAAAAGCCGCGAGCCGAGGCTGAGGCAATGGCCCGTGCACTGCTTGACCGAGTGGGGATTCCGGAACAAGCCGAGAAGTTCCCGGGCCAGTTGTCAGGCGGCCAGCAGCAGCGTGTTGCGATAGCGAGGTCTCTTGCAATGGAGCCACGCGTAATGCTTTTCGACGAACCCACGTCCGCATTAGATCCTGAAATGATCAAGGAAGTTCTTGATGTGATGAAGGAACTAGCACGGTCGGGCATCACGATGATGGTCGTTACTCACGAAATGGGATTTGCTCGCGAGGTCGCTGACCGGATCATGTTCATGGAGGGTGGAGAAATAGTGGAGGTGGGAACTCCCGAACACTTCTTTACAAATCCGACCGAAGACCGGACCAAACTCTTCCTGAGTCAGATCTTGTGATCTGAAGCGGGTTACAACATCAATCAGCTGGGTTTCCGTATGGGGCTTTCGCTTTTTTGTAACACTCGGGGTGGAAGTGTTCGACACGGTCCCATTTGTTGGCCACGTAGACATTGCAAATAATTTGGTCGGCCCGAATTCGAGCCCGGAACTTGATTAGTTCGTCACAGACGGCGCAATAGGCTGAATTTCCAGCGTCGACTGTTCTTGTGACCGCCCTGCTTCGCCACTTCTTCTTCGTCTTTGTTGCTGATTTGGTGGCCACGCTTTATCTCCTATTGAGAAGTCACTATGAGTGCGAACGGCAACTTAGTCACTTATCGCGCGAAAGCGGTGGATATTCGCGCGAATCGCGCGAATTTCTCGCGCGGATCGCGCGCATAAGGCTTAAATTCGCGCGAATAGCGCGGTTCGTCGCGGGCCTACATGGAGCCTTGCAGAGTCAATTTCGCGCGGATCGCGCGATTATCGAGCTAACGGCTTGTATTTAATTGGCTTCGGTCCTACCTCATCACCGAATTCACGTAGGCGAAATTCTTCGTATTCGGAGAAGTTGCCTTCAAACCAACGAACCTGACTATCCCCTTCGAAGGCCAGCACGTGTGTGGCAACGCGGTCAAGGAACCAGCGGTCGTGACTGATCACCACGGCGCATCCAGGGAAGGCTTCTAAACCCGCTTCGAGCGCCCGGAGAGTGTCCACGTCTAAATCGTTTGTGGGTTCATCAAGAAGCAATACGTTGCCCCCTGTTTTAAGTACCTTCGCTAACTGGACCCTGTTTCTTTCGCCCCCTGATAAATCTCCCACTTTCTTTTGCTGATCCGGACCCTTGAAATTGAAAGAAGCGACATAGCTGCGGCCGTTAACCTCCTGATTTCCGACTTGGACGATGTCCAGGCCATCAGTTATTTCCTCGTAGACGGTCAACTCAGCCCGCAACTCATCTCGAGATTGATCGACATAGGCCAAATCCACTGTGGTTCCAATAGTGATGTCGCCCGTGTCAGCTTGTTCCTCTCCGGTGATCATGCGGAAGAGAGTTGTCTTGCCAGCGCCGTTTGCCCCCACCACTCCAACGATTCCGGCTGGCGGCAGAATGAA
>Ga0114933_10005042_pt1 | contig 12128 bp, 10 predicted proteins | sample 4SBtaG_FD_89691 | JGI IMG/M metagenome (GOLD analysis project Ga0114933, IMG submission 89691) | Deep subsurface microbial communities from Kolumbo volcano to uncover new lineages of life (NeLLi) - 4SBTROV12_W25 metaG | ecosystem: Environmental > Aquatic > Marine > Volcanic | place: Kolumbo...
AAGCACTTCTAATTCTCTATTCTTAATATTATCTACTAGCTCTTGCTTGCCAACAAGTTCCTTCGTGTCGCAGGTAATCTTACTCAGCAACATTTTTGAATCTATACCCGGTATAGGAAGCTCTCTAGCTGGATAGATATCAAGCAGAATAACTTCGTTTAAAAGGCCTAGACTTTTTGCAAACTCATCTGCAAAATCTTTCGTTCGGCTATATAAGTGCGGTTGAAATATGCCTGTTAATTTCTTATTTGGGTACATCTCTCGAACAGACCCAATACATGCCGAAAGCTCGGTAGGATGGTGAGCGTAATCATCTATATAAACTAGATCCGATTGATCGATCTTATATTCGAACCTACGTTTCACTCCTTTGAAAGAATTTAATCCTTCCTTAATTTGTTCAAGGGTTAACCCAACCTGCATCACAGCTGCCGCAGCTGCTACTGCATTCTCCACATTATGTCTTCCGGGTATACCTAATTGAACCTGTCCAACTACTCCTTGCGGAGTAACTAGATCGAATATGTATTTACCATTTTCGACCTTAAGGTTTCGTGTAGTGTAATCTGCCTCTTCTTCGATAGCGTAATCCACCGTATTAGCATGTGTTGCTGAAAGCCCTTTCTTACGGATCAAGATTCCATTGGCCGGAATTAGATCGACAAATTGTTGGAAGGACTGATTCATATAATCGTGATCACCATAGATGTCTAGATGATCCGCATCCATAGAAGTAACAATTGCCACATCTGGGCTAAGCGTTAAAAATGATCGATCATATTCATCTGCTTCCACCACTGTCGTTTCAGCATCTTTGTTTAACACAAAGTTGGTATTGTAATTCGTTGATATCCCTCCTAAAAATGCATTACATGAAAAGCTGCTATATTCTAAAAGGTGAGCTACCATGCACGAGGTTGTCGTCTTACCATGTGTTCCGGCAACTGCTAATGTTTTAGTACCGTTGGTAATCATACCTAGCACTTCAGATCTCTTATAAAGCGTTAGACCAATCTCACTTAAATGATTAAACTCTGAATGATCGGATGGAATTGCTGGAGTGTATATAATCAGTGTTGTAGATTGATCCATACACCATTCCGGAATTTGATTGGTATCATCTTCATAATGAATTACCGCTCCTTCTTCTGTTAAAGCATGCGTAAGGGCAGTAGCCGTTCGATCATAACCAGCCACACGTTTATCCTCCGAAAGGAAGTAACGCGCCAAAGCACTCATACCGATGCCTCCGATGCCGATGAAATAAACGCTATTTATGTTTTTCAAATCCATTACGATTTGCCAATAACTGCCATTACTTGTTTAACAATGTCTTTAGCTGCATCGGGCTTACCGAGCAGCGTAATATTTGCACTTAAAGCATCCATTCGTTGTTGATCATCGAATAGAGTAAGTACAGTTTGCACTAAGTTCGCTTGTGCATCAACGTCTTTCACTAGTACTGCTGCGGACTTATCAACAAGCGATTTTGCATTTTTCGTCTGATGATCCTCTGCCACATTAGGCGATGGAACCAAAATACATGGCTTTTTAACCAAGCACAGTTCACTTACCGAAAGTGCCCCTGCCCTACTGATAACAACATCTGCAGCAGCATACGCCAAATCCATTCTTGAAATAAAAGCCATTGGTTTGACATCTGGATTACCAGCAGAATTTGCTGCTTTCTCCATTTCGTCAAAATAAATTTTTCCGGTCTGCCAAATCACCTGAACGTTGGCCGGCCCGAATTGATCTAATCCAGCTTTAATACTGTTATTTACTGTTCGGGCCCCAAGGCTTCCTCCGATAATGAGGATTGTTTTTTTGTTTGGATCAAGTTTAAAATGGCTAATTGCTTCATCCTTTTTACCGCTTACATCGAGGATATCACTTCGAACAGGGTTACCCGTCATTACGATCTTATCTGCTGGAAAGAAAGCTTCCATATTATCGTAAGCAACGCAAATTTTATTCGCCTTTTTTGCCAATAATTTATTGGTCATTCCAGCATATGAGTTCTGCTCTTGAAGCAGCGTTAGAACACCCGCTTTACCTGCCATTTTTAATGTAGGGCCACTAGCATATCCACCAACACCAATGGCAATATCAGGTTTGAATTCTTTTACTATTGTTTTAGCCGCCCTAAGGCTCTTCATCAATTTAAAAGGGAAAGAGAAATTCTTCCATAGCTTCTTACGATGAAAGCCTACCACATCTAATCCTTTAATTGGATAGCCAGCAGCTGGGACCTTTTCCATCTCCATCTTTCCATTTGCACCTACAAATAGAATATCAGCATCTGGATGCTCTTCTTTAATTTGGTTCGCTATAGCTAATGCCGGGAAGATATGACCTCCGGTTCCACCACCACTTATGATTACCTTTAATTTACTCATTGGCGAATTCTTCGTCTTGATAGACAGTTCGACTTATGTTGAGGATAATCCCGATCGAAATACACGTAAATAGAATGGATGTTCCGCCCATACTTATTAGCGGCAATGCCTGACCAGTAACAGGAAGCAAACCAACACCTACCCCCATATTTATAAGCGCCTGAAACACCAACATAAAGCTCAATCCAAAGGACAAGTAACCTCCGAATTTGCTATCTGTTTTATTCATGATTTTAATGGATCGATAAAGGAATATCACATATAATAGTAACAGACCGAGGCCTCCTAATATTGAACCGAAATCTTCTATTACTGAAGAGTAAACAAAATCACTTTGCGATGAATACTGTTCATTCTTAATGGTTCCCTTACCAGGGCCTTGAGGAAACAAACCACCTTCTACGAGCATTAACTCAGACATGTGCGCCTGATAGTTATCTACTTTATCGTTAGCTGTTTCTTCCCTTGGGCTTCCACCAAAGAAGCTTACCATTCTTTTTTCCCATGTCGCTGCTCTCGGAAATATGCCAGTCGCCTTATTGACCATAATTAGCATCATAAAGAGCACTATCATTCCTAATAGTATTGCGCCTAAGTGTTTTAGCAATACCCCTCCAACATACATCAATACAAAACAAACTACCAACAGTAATGCTGCTGTGGAGAAATCTGCAGGGAGAATCAAAAAACAAATGGCACCTATAGGAATAAGAATAGGCAATACCCCTTCTTTAAAATTGGTGATCTGACCAGCTTTAACGGTAAGCATTCTGGCAACGTAAATTACCAAAACAATCTTTGCTAAATCGGATGGCTGAAAGCCCATAATCCAGCGATTCGCTGAATTTACGCTTCTACCAAAAAGCAAGGTCACTAATAAAAGAACCGCTGCTACCCAAATTCCCATTTGAGATAAGCGGGATAAATATTTAAACTTAAAATGCTGGAAATATATAATGCATACGATTCCTAATACCATTATGAATGTATGCTTAAAGAGATAAGGCGTGGCATCACCATCGGATAATCGATAGGCCATATTCGAACTTGCACTATACGCCATTACCACTGAAAACAGTGATAAGATGATAATGATAGCCCAAATGACTTTATCCCCTTTTAGATATTTCTCAACAGAGATTTGCACTTAAACCAAGTTTCGAACTAAGGTGTTAAACGCATCTCCTCTTTGACGGTAATCATCCCAAGTTGGCCAGCTTGCGCAACCAGGTGAAAACAATACTACATCGTCTGCTCCAGCCCATTCCATGGCTGTTGCAACCGCGCTTTCTAATGTATCTTTATGCGCGTATCCGTCAACTATTCCGGCTAAAGAATATTTGATTTGAGTTTCGTATTCCCCAAAGCAAATTACATTCTTCACCTTGTATTTTACCAGCTTATCAAAGATGCTATAATCAGCTTCTTTATCATTAGAACCTACCAACCAGATTACTGGCTTATCCATAAGCTCTAAAGAGTAATAAGACGAATCTAAATCTGTTGCCTTAGAATCGTTAATCCACTCTGCGTCATTAATTAAATCAATTGTTTCTAAACGATAAGCAATATCTGAGAACAACGAAATACTCCGCTTTCTCGCCTCTAGCATCTCGTGCTTAATGCTCGTTAATTTCTTCTTTTCCATTCTTCGTTTGTTGTTCGTTAATAGTTTAGAGTGAACGTACAGCGCGCTTAAATTGATTACCTCGATCTTCGTAGTTCTCGAACAAATCGAAGCTCGCGCAAGCCGGTGAAAGCAATACGTTATACCCTTTTTTGGCAAGACGATACCCTAACCCTACAGCCTCTTCAGCGGTAGTTGCATCCCAGATGTCTTCTACAACATCTCCAAAAGCATCATGGATTTTTGCATTGTCTTTTCCAAGGCACACGATCCCTAATACCTTTTGCTTTACTAAGCCTTTAAGGAATTCGTAATCATTACCCTTATCTACTCCTCCAGCGATCCAGATAGTAGGTTTTTGCATGCTCTCGAGAGCATACCATGTAGAGTTTACGTTTGTAGCTTTAGAATCGTTGATGAATTCGATTCCATGTACTTTAGCTACAAACTCTAATCGGTGTTCAACGTTTTGAAAATCAGAAAGGCTCTCACGAATGATCTCTTTCCTAATCTCCAGCACTCTTCCGGCAATTCCGCTTGCCATCGAGTTGTAGGCGTTATGACGCCCTTGTTGTGCTAGTTCATGTATTGACATACTTGTTTGTTGGTTGTTTATGTTTGTTTTTAATTGTTCTTGTTCTATCCAAGCTCCTTCAGCTAATACTTTCTCGTGCGAGAAAGCCAGCATCTTGGCTCTTGGGTTTTGTTTTTTTAGTTCTTTTTGAATCCATTCGTCATCTGCGTTGTAGATGAAAACATCCTTGTCCGTTTGATTTTGAATGATTCGAAATTTGCTTTCGACATACTTCTGCATGTCGTTGTCGTATCGATCGAGATGGTCTGGTGTGATGTTGAGTAACATGGCCACTTCAGCTTTGAAATCGTACATGTTATCCAATTGAAAACTGCTTAACTCCAACACGATATAGTCGTGATTTTCTTCAGCTACAATTCGGGCGAAACTTGCTCCTACGTTTCCTGCGACTGCCACATTTAAACCTGCTTTTTTAAGCATGTGATAAGTCATAAGCGTTGTAGTGGTTTTCCCATTACTTCCGGTGATGCAAACCTTTACGGCATTGGTGTACCGCGCTGCAAATTCTATTTCGGATATAACTCCGATATCTTTTGACATTATCTCTTTGATTATGCCAGCCGTATCGGGAATACCAGGGCTTTTTATCACCTCATCGACCGCAAGGATTCTCTCCATAGAGTGACCTCCTTGCTCCCAATCAATTCCAAGATTTGAAAGAACTTCTTCGTATTCTTTTTTCACTTTTCCGGCATCCGAAACAAAAACCTCTATTCCTTGTTTCTTTGCCAGTATTGCAGCCCCAACTCCACTTTCTCCTGCTCCGAGGACTGCTATTTTTTTAATCTCGCTCACTACCTCAGTTTGAGCGTAACAATCGATAATGCTGTGAGCATGATTCCGATAATCCAGAACCGCGCAACAATTTTCGACTCATGCATTCCTTTCTTCTGATAATGATGATGAAGCGGAGCCATAAGGAAAATCCTTCGACCTTCACCATATCGCTTTTTGGTGTACTTAAACCAGCCCACCTGAAGCATTACCGACACGTTCTCTATGAGGAAGATTCCGCAGAAAATTGGAATGAGTAATTCTTTTCGAATCGCTATTGCGAATGTTGCGATAATACCACCTAGCGCAAGGCTACCCGTATCACCCATAAATACTTTTGCAGGGTATGAGTTGTACCACAAGAATCCGATACACGCACCTATAAATGCACTGATAAAGATTACCAGCTCACCTGCGTTGGGGATATACATTATATTCAAGTAATCTGCGAAAATGGCGTTACCTGAGAGGTACGCAAAGATGGCCAGCGTTGTACCTATTATAGCCGAAGTCCCGGTGGCGAGTCCATCTATCCCATCGGTCAAATTGGCCCCGTTGGAGACGTTAACAACAATGATGATAACAATAAGGATGTATAAAATCCACGTATAGTCTCCCAACCCAAACCACTTGTAATCAAACTCATTGTTCTTTATAAATGGAATGGTTGTAGTGGTTGCTTTTTGCTCTTCCCAGTGGTAGTATGTCTCGTTGCCTTCAGCATCAAACTCTACCTGTTGATTTTCGATTGCCAAGTTTGGACCCTCATCTAAAATCTTCTCTTTTACAACTACATCATCGCTGAAGTATAAAAGCGATCCTACGATAATCCCTACTCCAACCTGACCTACAACCTTGAACTTACCTGCTAGACCAGCTTTGTTCTTTTTAAACACTTTGATGTAATCATCTAAGAACCCAATAAGCCCAAGCCAAACTGTTGCCAACACCATGGTAATGGTGTAAATATTATCAAGCTGAGCAAACAACAACGTTGGTATTAAGATCGCAGCGAGGATGATAAGACCTCCCATTGTTGGAGTACCCGCTTTTTCTAGCTGGCCATCAAGACCAAGGTCACGAATAGATTCACCAACCTGTTTACGCTGAAGCATTTTAATCAGCTTCCCGCCAAACATCATCGAGATAACCAACGATACAAGCAGCGCCATGCCTGCCCGAAACGAGATGTAGCCAAATAGGCCAGCTCCTGGAACATCGAGTCCTTCAAATAAGTGGTACAACATTATTTATTCATCATTTTTAGTACATCGTTAATCACCTCCATATCATCGAAAGGCAGGGTCTCCTCATTAATGATTTGGTATTTTTCGTGCCCTTTACCGGCTACCAAAAGGATGTCTCCATTGTGCGCCATACTCACGGCAGTCTTAATGGCTTCCTTTCGATTTGTTATTGCTAATGTTTTCTTAAAGTCTTGAGGCGGAACACCAGCTTTCATCTCCTCGATGATCGACTCTGGGTCTTCCGTTCTTGGATTGTCTGAAGTGAAAATCACCTGATCGCTCAGCTTGCAAGCAATCTCTGCCATGAGCGGACGCTTGCCTTTATCGCGATCACCACCACATCCCACAACAGTTATTACCATCTCGTTTCCGGTACGGATATTCTTAATGGTGTTCAATACATTTTCTAATGCATCTGGCGTGTGAGCATAATCGACAATAGCCGTTATGTTTTGTTCTGATCTAATGTTTTGGAATCGTCCTTCTGGCGGATTAAGATTGCTTAGCATGGTAAGCACAGTAAGCTTGTCGTGACCTAAAAGCACACCAACACAGTACGCCACTAGAGCGTTATATGCATTGAAATCTCCGATCAGTTTTACGAACAGCTCACGCATATCGAATTCCAAATGCAAGCCATCAAATCGGTTTTCAATGATCTTTCCTTTGAAATCTGCCATATTGGTAATCCCGTACGAATGCCTTGTGGCTTTAGTATCGTGAACCATGATTGCACCTTGTGGGTGATCTGCATTAACCAATGCAAATGCATTACTTGGCAAAGCATCGAAGAACCCTTTTTTAGCGGCTATATAATTGTCGAATGTCTTATGATAATCGAGATGATCTCGTGTGATATTCGTGAAAACACCACCAGCGAACTTCAACCCTGAAATTCGTTTTTGATCTACGGCATGCGAACTTACCTCCATGAAGCAGTACTCACATCCTTTCTCTACCATTCTCGCTAAAAGCGCATTTAGATCGAGCGCATTTGGTGTCGTATGGGTTGAATCTACTTTCTCGGTATGAATCTTATTTACAACTGTAGATAAGAGCCCTACTTTGTGCCCTAACAATCGGAACAAATCATACAATAAGGTTACTGATGTTGTTTTACCATTGGTTCCGGTAACACCAACCATCTTTAATTTCTCAGAAGGATTATCGTAAAAATTGGATGCAACAACACCAAGTGCTTCAGCAGAATCTTCCACCTTAACATAGGTAATACCCTCTTTAATTTCGGATGGGAATTCTTCACAAACAATACTAATTGCCCCGTCTTCGATTGCCGAATCGATGTAGTCATGGCCATCTACCTGCGTACCACGCAAAGCAACAAACATGGTAAACTGCACTACGCTCCTCGAATCGTAAGCAATCTGCTCTACAGCCACATTAGTGGACCCTACAACATCTGTAATCCTAACTCCGTATATTATGTCTTTAAGCAACTTCATTTGCTATATCAATTCGATGGTTATTAATTGTCCTTTGTAATATTCTTGCCCGGGGTCAATGCTTTGATCCTTCACGATTCCACTTCCGCGAACCCTAACTGTGAGCCCTTGATTCTCGAGCAAATACAAGGCATCCGTGAGCCCCATCCCAACTACATTTGGAACTTGATCGTGAGAGATTAATCGATTTTGAAATTCTACCCTTTGCTTACCCGTTTTAGTCACCACCCATTCGGAATCACGTCCGTTGTCGGTTACAGGCACATTCATATCCTTAAGCACTTGAGCCAACTTCAATTTGTTACCATGTTTCGAGAATGGGTAGTTGTATTGAGTAAGATCTATCTGCTCCTGGTTTGCGCTTTCGTATCCACCAGCGTAAACTTTATCCGCAATCTCTTTAAACACTGTACCCGACACAGATGCTCCATAGATATCTTTTGTTGGCCCTTGAATAACTACAACACAAGAATACTTAGGCTTGTCTGCAGGGAAATACCCGCAGAACGATGCTTGATACTCGCTTCCGTAACCCGTATTATCCACTGCAATTTTTGCTGTACCCGTTTTACCTGCTATATCAAACCCCCTGGCCTTAAGACCTTTTGCCGTCCCATACTCAACAACTTTTTCCAATAGTCGCTGCATGGTTTTAATGGTATTGGTAGAGGCTATTCTTTGATCTAACACAACAGGCTTGTACTCCTCTAAAACTTCATCCCCTTTACGGATCTCTTTCACGAATTGAGGCTTCATCATTTTACCATCATTCGCAACAGCATTGTATAACGCCAATGTTTGCATTGGCGTTTGCTGAACCTCATACCCAATTGCCATCCACGGAAGTGAAATACCAGAGAAGGTTTCGTTATCCGCATCTTTTATAAATGGCTTTGCCTCACCAGCAATTTCAACACCCAGCTTACGGTGCAATCCTAATTTCTTAAGACCATCTATATACTGTTGTGGATTACGCTTGTAGGAATCATTAATGATCTTAGCCCAAACATTTGAGGACTTTGCAAAGGCATATTCAATTGTGTTTTTTCCATACCCCCATGAACGAGAATCATGAAGAACCACATCATAGAACTGATATCGCCCAGGCATATCTACACTATCTGAAACCCTGAACTTCCCATCTTCCAACCCAACAATTGCTGAGGCCAATTTAAAAGTAGAACCAGGCTCTGTTGCAGAACCTATTCCATGATTAAACGACTCGTAAAAATTGCCATCTGCGGTATCCATCTCAAGATTGGCGATTGCCTTGATGTACCCCGTTTCTACCTCCATTACAATAGCAGTTCCCCATGCGGCCTTCTGATTCTTGAGCTGTTTTAATAATGCTGATTCCGCAACATCTTGAAGATTCACATCAATAGAAGTATAGATATCGCTTCCTGGAATTGGCTCTACCGAATAATCGCTTTCGATTGGCTTCCATTCGTTTCCACGTATTTTCTTCATTAGCATCTCACCATCTTGGCCCGCTAAATACTTATCATAAGCATACTCCAAACCAACACCTATCGTATCGGCCTCACCGCTGTTTGTTTCATCAGCAGTTCGATGACGAACATATCCTACGATTCTCTTCGCGAGCAGATCATAAGGAAGAACTCTTTTGTTCTCCTTCACTTCTATATACCCGCCCGCGTACGGACCTAAGCTCAGAATTGGAAATTCAATCAATCTGTTTAATTGATCATTGCGAACGTTAGACTTTATAAGGTAGTAGCGATTCCCATTTTCTCTTTGCGTGGTCAAATCAGTCACCCACTGCGAAGCCTGCTTCGTGTCGAACAACGATTCGAGACTATCTGCCAACTCTTCGATGTTATTGTCAAACACCTCATCGCTTACGGTAACTAAATCAATTCGAATTTGGTAGCGCGGAACAGAAAGCGCTAAAGAAGTTTTATGCTCATTATCTGCATAAATATTTCCGCGAGGCGCTTTGATGGTATGCATGGAGAGCACTTTCTCTTTTGCCTCCTCTTTTAGCTCCGGCCCTTTAATGAATTGGACGTTAACTGTTTGGCCAACAACGAGCGCAGCAAAGAGTAGTATACCCACGTACACCAAATAAACCCTAACAACAGTCTCTTTTCTAGTCTTCACTCGCTGTATAAAAATCGTCTCTCACCCAAATCACTCTGGGCGGATCTTTGGTTTCAAATAATCCTAGCGGCTTTACTTCTTCCGCCACTTCACTTTGCAAACTTTCTTGGTCATAAATCTCCAATACCGACTGGAGCTCGGAGTACAACTCCTCTGCTTTGCGCTCTTCATTGGCAATGCTTCGAACGGTATTATCCACGTAATAGCCGTATCCGATATAGACCACCATGAGTCCCGTTACAAAAAGAAGGAACGGCAAGTTGGAGGTCACACCACCTTTGCCCAGCACATCGCCAGAAACCAAACCTTTAATTGGATTACCCAATTTTCGTTTAGATCGCTTTTCTTGCGGCTTTGCGTTGCCTGCTTTACCAGACTCCTCTTTGATATTTTCTTTTATTTTATTCACAGTTTCACTGCCATTCTCATTTTTGCACTTCTTGCTCTGCTATTGCGTTCGATCTCTTCATCCGTTGGAATAATCACCTTTCGATTAATTGCATCGAACGGCTTTAACACATTTCCGTAAAAATCCTTTTCAAGCTTTCCATCCAGATTTCCAGATCGGATGAAATTCTTCACCATTCGATCCTCTAAAGAGTGATAGGTTATCACAATCAATTTTCCTCCAGGCTTCAAAACCTCAACACATTGCTTCAGCAAATCGGCCAACACTTGCATTTCGTCATTCACTTCTATTCGAAGCGCCTGAAACAATTTGGCCACGTATTGATTTTCTCGTCCTTTTGGGAGGGCATCTCCGATCGCATCTTTCAGATCTCGGATAAACACCAAGCGTTTTTGATTTCTAGCCGCAACCACTAATCGAGCTGCTTTTCGTGAATTTTTGATTTCACCGTATTGCGAAAACAATCGAACCAAGCTTTCTTCTTCGTAGGTATTCAGAACCTTTGCTGCAGTCAACTCCACATCTTGATTCATCCTCATATCGAGCTTAGCATCAAACCGAAAGGAAAACCCTCGGTGGGCTGCATCGAAATGATGTGATGAAACACCTAGATCAGCCAACACCCCATCAACTGGAGTATGCCTCAACATTCGAAGATGATTCCTTAGGTAGGCGAAATTGTGCCGAACAAAATGGAATCGTTTATCATCGGGAATATTCGCTTCGGCATCTTTGTCTTGATCAAACCCAACCAACACACCGTTGTCGCCAAGGCGATTTAGAATTTCGGCCGAATGACCTCCTCCACCGAAAGTAACATCGACATAAGTGCCGTTCACATCCGTGATCAAACCATCAATAGCATCATGTAAAAGAACTGGTATGTGGTAATGGTCATTCGCCATTATTGGAGTCGCCCATTACCTCACTTGCTAATCGCTCGAACTCATTCCAGTCCTCTCCCATGAGTTTCTCGTAGGATGACTTATCCCAGATTTCCCATAGATCAACATTGGCAACAATGACAATCTCCTTTTTAATACCAGCCCATCCTAACAGCCCTTTTGGAAGTAAGATTCTGCCGTTAGAATCAGAAGCCACCTTAGTGGCACCTTTTTGAAACATACGGGCAAATTTTCTGTCCTTAGCCTGAAATCGATTGAGCTGACGAAGCTTACTCATCACCGTACCCCATTCGGAGCTAGGATAGAGCGTAAGACAATCATCAACACCTCTGGAAATCACGAAATTCTCTTGGTCTTCGGGAGCCAACTGCTTACGCATGTCGGATGGCAAGGACAATCTACCCTTGGCATCTAACTTACAGTGATATTCTCCTAAAAAGCCTGTCATTTCTCGTGTTCGCGCGATTAAGGCGTAAAACTAACTAAAATTAACCCACATTTTCCCACATTTATTCCTGTTGTGGAAAACTTGGTTACGTAAACGAAAATACTAGGGTTACACGAGACTACCACATTCTTTTGTAA
>Ga0114933_10005043_pt1 | contig 12128 bp, 9 predicted proteins | sample 4SBtaG_FD_89691 | JGI IMG/M metagenome (GOLD analysis project Ga0114933, IMG submission 89691) | Deep subsurface microbial communities from Kolumbo volcano to uncover new lineages of life (NeLLi) - 4SBTROV12_W25 metaG | ecosystem: Environmental > Aquatic > Marine > Volcanic | place: Kolumbo...
AACTCTATCGCGGTGTACTAGACGAAAAGTCTAGAGGTGTAGCTCAAGCCCAAGTAAAAGTTGCTCAAAATGCACAAAAGACTGATGCAGAACAGTTATTAAGAACAATACTTCTATCTCCTTCTGCAGAGATTAAAGCAAAACCAGAATTAGAAATTTTTGCTGATGATGTTAAGTGTAGCCATGGGGCAACATCTGGTTCATTAGACAGTGAATCTCTTTTTTATTTACGGAGTAGAGGATTGTCAGAGGCTGGTGCAAAAAAGTTACTTATCTTGGCTTTTATGAATGAACATTTCCAGTTAATTGATAATGAAAGTATTCAAAATCTTATGAGCAATGTTGTTAGTAAATGGCTTTCTTCTGGGAAAAGGAGAAATTAATTATGATAAATTTAGAGACTAATTCTATCAACTCAGATTTAAACCCATGGAAATCAGATTTTCCCATTTTTGATAATAATTTATCAGAAAAACCTCTTGTTTTTTTAGATAGTGCTGCGAGTGCTCAAAAACCAAATATAGTTATAAATACAGTTCGGGATTTTTATGAATCAGAATATGCAAATATCCATAGGGGTGTTTATAGTTTGAGTGCAAAAGCCACTGAATCATATGAATCAGCGAGAAAAAAAGTTTCTAATTTTATAGGTGCATCAAGAGTAGAAGAAATCATTTTTACTAAGAGTGCTACTGAATCTATAAATTTAGTTGCAAATAGTTGGGGAATACAAAACTTAACTTCACAAGATGAAATTTTAATCACTACAATGGAACACCATGCTAATATAGTGCCATGGCACCTATTACGTGAACGTACCGGTGTGAAAATCAGATCCGTAAAACTCGATAAAGAAGGCTATCTTGACTTAGATCACTTTCATGAACTTTTAAATCCAAAAACAAAATTAGTTGCTATTACACAGACATCTAACGCATTGGGAGTTAATAATCCAATTCCTGATATTATTAAAGCAGCACACGCAATAAATGCTCGCGTTCTTGTAGATGGTTGTCAGGGAATAGTTCATAATTCAGTGAATGTACAAGAACTTGATGCTGACTTTTATGTATTTTCAGGTCATAAGCTTTATGGTCCAAGTGGCATTGGTGTTTTATATGGTAAATATGAACTTCTTGAATCAATGCCACCATATCAAGGTGGTGGAGATATGATAGTTACCGTAACTACTGAAGAAAGTACGTATACTGTTCCACCGTTTAAGTTTGAAGCGGGAACACCACCTATTGCAAGTGCAGTCGGCTTAGGTGCGGCAATAACTTTTATAGAAGAAATAGGTATAGATGTTATTGCAACTCATGAAAATAAGTTACTCAAATATGCAACAAGCCTATTGCAAGATTCTAATTTAATTACCTTGTTTGCTCCAACAACTAATAAAGCTGGTATAATTTCTTTTATCTATGAAGACATTCATCCACATGATATTGGAACCATTCTAGATCAAGAAGGTATAGCCGTTAGGGTGGGACACCATTGTGCACAACCAACAATGCAACATTTTGGCATTACAGGTACAGTAAGAGCTTCACTTGGGCTTTACAATACAATGGATGATATTGACTCATTAGTTAATGGGTTGGACAAGGTAAAGGAGATTTTTTCCTAATGACGGATTTACGTGATTTATATCAAGAGGTTATTTTAGACCATGGGAAATCTCCTCGTAATTTTGGATTGTTAGAGACAAAAACTTCAGATGCTCATGGGCATAACCCACTTTGCGGAGATACTGTAACAATATATATAGAAGTTGATGGTAAACTTATTAAAGATGTTACTTTTGAAGGAAAAGGATGTGCAATCTCTATAGCTTCAGCTTCTTTAATGACTGATATACTAAAAGGCAAACAAATAACAGAGGCTCAGAAGTTATTTGATCTTTTTCATGCAATGGTTTCTGAAGATAGTAAGGATATCGACTCTTATACACAAACAGAAGATTTAGAAAAATTAAATGTTTTAGCAGGTGTTCGTAATTACCCTATGAGAGTAAAGTGTGCGACATTACCATGGCATGCATTTAATGCTGCTATAGCAAAAGGCTCTAAAGAGGTTACCACAGAATGATAAATGCAATACGTAATATATTTTCTCAATCTAAAGACAAAGATGAGGTTGATAATCAAAAATCAAAAAACTCAGATTCGTATGCGTCTTGGAAACCAGAAGAAGATATAAAAGCTTCTATGAAAAAAAATAATGATTCACACGATAACTTAACTCTTAATCCAACAAATAATGCTGAAGCCAATGATCAAAACTCAAATTATGAAAATAACAATAGTCTTTCTCCGCCTGATATAGAACCAACTAGTCTGGAAGCTCGTGTTATTGATGCGATAAGGCTAGTTTATGATCCTGAAATTCCTGTTAATATTTATGAATTAGGTTTAATTTATGACATCAATATTAGTAATGAAAATATAATAAATATTAAAATGACTTTAACTGCTCCAGGATGTCCTGTTGCAGGTGATATGCCACATTGGGTTTCAGCAGCTGTAGAAAGTAATATAAGTGAAGTTAATGAAGTTAATGTTGAAATTGTTTGGGATCCACCTTGGTCATCTGATATGATGTCAGAAGCAGCCCGACTTGAACTAGGATACTTATAGTATAAGAGGTCTTTATGTCAGATCTTATAAAAATTACAGATTCTGCCCGTGCGCGTATTCAAAAACTTATGACTATAAACGATGATAAATCAGTTATAGGGATACAAATTGGCGTCAAAAATGCTGGTTGTTCTGGCATGAGTTATACAATGGACTATGCCAAAGAGATAAAACCACATGATGAAGTTTTAGAGATTAATGATATTAAGATTATAATTGATTCTACAGCCGTTATGTTTCTTGTTGGAACTGAGCTTGACTATAAAGATGCAAAACTAGAAAGCACATTTGTATTTAATAACCCAAATGCCACCAGCACTTGCGGGTGTGGTGAAAGCTTTGCCGTAAATTAATTTTTAAAAAATTAATAGATACGTTAATTCCAATCCAAGCAATACCTAATCAAGAACTATAGTACATTTCAAATTCTACAGGGTGAGGTGTTAGATCGTATCTCTCTACTTCTTCGTACTTTAATTCAATATATCCATTTATAAGATCATCAGAAAATACTTCCCCCTTTTTTAAAAACTCCCTGTCATCATCGAGTGCAAATAGTGCCTCACGTAGGCTGCCACTAACTGTGGCAACATCTTCAAGCCCTTCGGGAGGTAAGTCGTAGAGATTTTTATCCATAGCATCTCCAGGATGAATTTTATTTTCTATCCCATCTAGGCCTGCCATTAGCATTGCAGAAAAAGCTAGATAAGGATTTGCTGCAGGGTCAGGAAACCTAACTTCAACTCTTTTGCCCTTAGGGTTTGAAGCGTGCGGTATACGACAAGATGCTGATCTATTCCTAGCTGAATAGGCTAGTAGAACTGGTGCTTCAAATCCTGGAACTAATCTTTTATAGCTATTTGTAGTTGGATTAGTAAATGCATTAAGTGCTTTTGCGTGTTTTATAATTCCCCCTATATAATGAATAGCCATTTCTGACAGATCAGCATATCCTGTACCAGCAAATAAAGGCTTCTTTTCTTTCCAGATTGATTGGTGAACATGCATCCCAGATCCATTATCACCCAATATTGGCTTAGGCATAAAAGTAGCTGTTTTTCCATATGAATGGGCTGTCATTTGAATTACATATTTATATATTTGTGTATGATCAGCAGTTTTCAACAAGGTATCAAATGTAAAGCCAAGCTCATTTTGACTTGGTGCAACCTCATGATGGTGTTTTTCAACACGCATTCCCATAGCTATCATATGACTAACCATTTCTGCGCGCATGTCTGACATAGAATCAACTGGCTGAACTGGAAAATAACCACCTTTTATTCCTGGACGGTGCCCGGTATTTCCACCTTCGTACAAGCGATCTGTATTATATGAGCCTTCTTCTTGGTCAATATTATACCCTGTATTATTCATTGAGACCTTGTAGCGCACATCATCAAAAACAAAAAACTCTGCTTCAGGACCGAAGTAAGCTGTGTCTCCAATACCTGAATATTGCAGGTAAGCCTCTGCTCGCTGAGCAACACCTCGAGGGCAACGAGAATAGGACTGACCAGTTGAAGGTTCTATTACATTACAAGTTATTAAAATTGTTGGTTGTGCTGAAAAAGGATCAAGTGTAGCCGTTTTACAATCTGGCATTAAAATCATATCTGATTCATGAATTTCTTTCCATCCAGATATAGATGACCCATCAAACAATAGACCATCTGTAAGCATGTCCTCATCTACGGTATCAATATATTGAGCTGTGTGATGCCACTTTCCGCGAGGGTCTGTAAAACGAAAGTCTACGAATTGTGCATTACTATTCTTTGCGATTTGACTGAATTTTTGAAAATTATTCATAGCGCTTTGCCCTTTATATCAAAACCATTTATTACAAATCTATTATCTTTAATTGATTGAGCAAGATATAAACTCAAATTATTGGTAAATGTATGCCCACTTTATTTTTTTATATTGCTTCTTTCCCTCTTTCACCAGTTCGAATTCTTATTGCTTCTTCAACAGAAGATATAAAAATTTTACCATCACCAATTCGACCAGTTTGTGCTGTTGTTTGAATCGCGGTTATAGCTTGTTCAACGAGATCGTCATCAAGAATAATTTCAATTTTTACCTTAGGCAGAAAATCTACTACATACTCTGCGCCCTTATATAGCTCAGTATGACCCTTTTGCCTGCCAAATCCCTTTGCTTCGATTACAGTTATACCCTGCAAACCTATTTCATGAAGGGCCTCTTTTACTTCATCGAGTTTAAATGGTTTTATAACTGCTTCAATTTTCTTCATATAATGTTCACCAAATTAATTTTTAAATAAATTTTTGTGTCTAATAGTCGTTATTGTTAAAACATCATGAAATATTCATACAAAATATTATAACAGATAATAATAAATAAATTTATATTTAAATATTCCTTGTAAATAATACTAGACATGAAATCACTTAATTATTTGGTTGCTAATTAAAGTGTATAAATTAAATTATAATTTAATTTGAGTAGGCTAAATTTTATATAAAACGTATATTATGAACTAGTTCATAAAAATATTTATACATGAAGGTTTTCCGTGGAAGTAGCAAACCGAATAAGACATTTGGGAACAGAATCAGCTTTTGAAGTTCTTTCAAGGGCTAATGAATTAAAAAGCCAAGGAAGGTCAATTATCAACCTAGGTATTGGTCAACCAGATTTTCGTACTCCAGAAAATATTGTGGAAGCAGCAATAAAGGCTTTAACTGATGGTCATCATGGTTATACACCTGCAAATGGAATTTTAGAACTTAGGGAAGCAGTAAGCAAAGATATATCTCTTCGTAGGGGAGCAGATGTTAATCCTGATGATATAATTATATTACCGGGTGGAAAGGTAACAATATTCTTTAGCGCATTAATTCTTGGCGAACCTGGTATAGAAATATTATATCCTGACCCTGGTTTTCCAATATATAGGTCAGCAATAGAATTTTCAGGAGCTAGAGGAATACCTATTAAAGTTGATGAGAGTAATGATTTCTCGTTTAAAGCAGAACAAATATTAGAAAAAATTACACCTTCTACTCGGCTTATCATTCTTAATAGTCCTGGAAACCCAACAGGTGGGGTTGCAAAGCAACAAGAAGTTGATGCTCTAGTCAAAGGCTTAGAGGATTTTCCAGAAGTTTTTATACTAAGTGATGAAATTTATTCTCGGTTAATTTATGGATCGACCAAACATATTAGCTTACTTTCTTACCCCAGTATCCGTAATAGATTGATTCTTCTTGATGGATGGTCAAAAACTTATGCAATGACTGGTTGGCGAATTGGATACAGTGTTTGGCCTAAAGACCTTATTGAGATTGTAACTCGGTTAGCAATTAATAATCATTCTTGTGTCAATGCACCAACCCAATTTGCAGCGATAGAAGCCCTAAATGGACCTCAAAAGTCAGTTCAGAAGATGATTAGTGCTTTTGAAGAGAGAAGAAAAATTATTGTTAAAGAGCTTGCTAAAATTAATGGTTTTAACTGTTCAAATCCTGCTGGTGCCTTTTATGTTATGCCAAGCATTGCTGATACAGGTTTAAGCTCTAAACAATTACAAGATGGTTTACTTGAAAAAGCTGGAGTTGCAACAATTGCAGGAACCAGTTTCGGTGAATATGGCGAGGGTTTTCTAAGATTTTCATATGCTGCTAGCAAAGAACAAATTCTTGAGTCTATGAAAAGAATTAATGAATTCCTGAATAATTTCAATTTAGATCAGACAAAATAACGGCATTTTCTTGACGGCTGCTTATCCTTGCATTAATCAATATTGAGTGGATACTAAATTTGTTTAGGGCGGGCGTAGCTCAGTTGGTTAGAGCACCTGGTTGTGGTCCAGGGGGTCGTGGGTTCAAATCCCATCGCTCGCCCCAAATTTTAAGCCCTTTGAAATAATTAAAAGTTAAGCATATTTTAAAATCTTTTATTATTATATAAAAATTTAACCATCTGATGATAAACAGTAAAAGTTTAAATAATATTAATCATTTTGATTTTATAAACTCCTTCTCTAATGAAAAGTTGAGTTTAACAAAGACTTTAGAGGGTTTCTTCATAGTAAACACTTCTAATAATGAAAAAGTTGGGCCTTTTACAGAAATAGAAATAACAGAAATTGTAAATAACCTTACGTTTCAGGTTAAAGGTTGGCCTAATATTATAAGTGAAGGTCTTCTTGTAGATAACTCTAATATAACACTATTTCCTGAAAATGAAGCTGGGGTTATTGAAACCATAGAAGGAACTGTCACGGCTACACACATAGACGGAGCTAGTCGGACATTAATTTCTGGAGATACAATCTACCAAGGGGAAATAATTAATACAGAAGAAGATGCTTCATTAAACATAAGTTTTTTTGATGGCTCAGATTTATCTTTAGGCGAAGAGTCCGAGATTATCATTGATGAATTTATTTATGATCCCGATGCAAGCACTGGATCACTTGGTCTAGATATTATAGAGGGTGTTTTTGTTTTTGTTAGCGGAGAAATAGCAGAAAATGACCCTGAAGGAATTATCCTAAATACTCCAACAGCATCTTTAGGAATTAGGGGAACAACAGTAGCAGGTAGAATTTCTTCAGAAAACTCTGGAACAACAATCTCATTATTAGAGGATGCAGATGGCGCAGTAGGGCAAGTGGTAGTAACTAATGACGCTGGAAGTGTAATACTTGAGCAGCCAAATGCCACCACACATGTCCTCTCCTCAATCGCCACTCCACGTGAACCAATTGTTCTTCCAAATAAGGCAATTGGTATTTTATACCAATCATCCCTAAGGTCATCAAACCCTGAAAATAGAGCTGAGGAATCTTTAGAAAACACCAGAGATCAAGATAACTCTGATGATCCAGCGCAGATAGCATCAGATGAAGTTAGTTCGAATGATGAAGTCTCTACTGAAGGGCAAGATCAAGGTCCAAGTTCAGGAGAAAAACTTGGGCCTGGTGAAGAAATACCTCCTGATTTAGAAGTTGCAATTGAACAAATAAGTGAAGGAGCCGAATTTGTTGGTTCAGCAACATTTGATGATGAACTGAATATTGATGACGCAGCTATACAAGTTTTTTCAGTCGAAGGTAGTGATAGATTTAATGATGAAGATAGAGGACCATTATCAGAAGATGAAATTGAGGAGTTTAAAGAAGATGCTGAGTGGGAGGCAAGGGACAAGTTATATGATGCAATCGACGGTGAAGCCGGATTGATTGTTGCAGCTTTAGCAGACAAATCCGCTGCCCCAGAAGCAATATTTCAACTCGTAGAATCATCGGCTGAGCGTCTATCTGTAGAAACTGGCTTTTCAGTTGAAAATCTAGAGTTAGGTTCTTTTGAAAAATCTTTTTATGGACCTGATAATGGATTCGGTCCTGAAGAGTGGAATGAAGAAGAAGGACCTAATCCTGATAAATCTGATAACTCAGAGAGAGATAGAGATGAAATTTCTGATGATGAAGAATTTAATCAAGAAGATAGAGTGGCGGATCAAGAACCATCTGTTGCAGAAGTTGCATCCCATATTAAAAGTGCACTTATAGCTGAGAGCCTAACAGGCATTGATAAATTAAATTTTGGGGGCCCTCTTTCTGTAGATATAGAAAGGGAACTTGAGTTTTTATTTCGACTCATCTCAGGTGATGAAGATTTTGACGATGGAATTACAGCAGCTGAAGATGAGGCACGTGCAAGAGAAGATGACAATTTTGTACTTAGTGGAGATGAGTTTGATGTAGACCTCATTATATCAGGCACAAATGGAGTAGATATTATTAATGGCACTGATGCAGGAGATGGAATTGATGCAGGTGCAGGGGATGATACTATTTCCTCAGGATTAGGTGATGATGCAGTTCTAGGAGGGCTCGGGGACGATACGATAACGTTAGGTGATGGTGATGATAGAGCAGCAGGAGATGGAGATTTTTCTTTCCCAGCTGGAAGCGCTACATCTTCGTTAAGTGCGGCAATAATTAGCATTACAGAAAGTGCAGGCGATGGTGCTGACAGCATAGACGGTGGGGCTGGAAATGATGATATTCTTGGACTTGGTGGAAATGACTTCTTAGTAGGTGGAGATGGAGATGACGTCATAAGTGGAGGGTCTGGCGATGATCAAATTAACTTAGGGAATGGAAATAATGAGGGTGATGGTGGTGACGGTGATGACACTATAACTGGAGGGACTGGGGATGATGAAATTATTGGTAGAGGTGGAGATGATACTCTAACGGGAAATGGGGGCAACGACAATATTTTTGCTGGTACTGGAAATGACATACTAGATGGTGGAGATGGAGGTGATGAGCTCGACGGATCGGATGGTAATGATACTATAACGGGTGGCGCTGGAGATGATACACTCTTTGCTGGTAGTGGCACAAACTCACTTAACGGTGGAGATGGGGACGATATAATTTTTACAGAAAACGACACCTCTTCAAGAAATACAATCGAAGGTGGAAGTGGTAATGACACTATTAACCCTAGTGGAGGAGTAGATATAATAGACGCAGGAATCGGCGATGACTTTGTAGATGGGTCAAATGGTAATGACACAATAACAGGTGGTAATGGATTAGATCAATTATCAGGTGGAAACGGGGAAGATACTATTATTGGCGGAAGCGGGGAAGATACTATAAGTGGCGGTAACGGAGCAGATAATATAAGTGGTGGCGATGATGCAGACTTGATAACAGCAGGTGATGGAGCTGATATTATTGATGGAGGTGCAGCAAACGATATTATTCAAGGTGAAGAAGGAGCAGATACAATAACTTTAGGGACCGGAGATGATACACTATTCTATAAATTTAATGACAAAGCACTAAATGTAAATTCAAACGTTACAACAGCTGCTAACTCCAGTGATAAAATCCTAGATTTTGGAACCGGAGATAATAACTTTACTTTTTCAAATGCAGACTTCTTAGGAGGGGAACTATCTACTGGTACTCTATCAAGCTCTTCGTTTTTTTCTATATCACAACAATATGATGGAACTAATTCTGGAGCATCATCATCTCAGGGTGTATTTATCTTCGACTCAGTAAAAAATCTATATTTTGACGAAGACACAGCAAATAATGCAGGCTACACATTAATTGCAACTGTAGAAAACTCAGCTACCATAACGAGTAATGATATAATTATAATAGCCTAAAAACCAGTCCATATAAGAAAAGATCTAGAAATAACTAACTCATTAAAGAGCTAGTTATTTCATGACTAATATTTTTTAAGATATATTAAAAATCTAAAACAAATCATTATTCAACATTTTTGACTGACCAGTCTAAAAACTGGACGAAAATCAAGTACGTCTGATAATCATTCTCATAATTAATACAAGTAAATTGTAATATTCGTTAAAATATTTTAGTAGAATTATTTAAATTTGATTTTTTTGAATTAAGTATGTTGATTACGCGAAAGTGTTTTTTCATTTATAGGTAAATGGATTATTGCTGCAATTATTCCAAGTCCAATAGAAATATACCAAGTAAGGTCATAAGATGATGTAAGTGTATATAAACTACCTCCTACCCAGGCTCCAAAGAAACTACCTATTTGGTGACTGAAAAATACTATTCCAAATAAAGTTCCTAAATATCTAGGTCCAAAGACCTGAGCCACTATTCCGCTAGTAAGGGGAACTGTGCCAAGCCATAGAAGACCAATCAATCCTGAGAACAATAGTACAGAAGTTTCTGTTTTTGGTGATAAAACAAAAAAGGTAATTACTAAAGACCGACAGAAATATAAACCACTTAACAAAAGCTTTTTACTAAATCTGCCACCAAGCCAGCCAAAAGTTAGAGTGCCTAATATATTTGCTAAACCAATAAGGGCAATAGCCTTGGAGCCTAATGTTGAGTCTAATTTAAGGTCAGATAAATAAGAGGGAAGGTGCGTCCCTACAAAAGTGACATGGAAACCACAAACAAAAAAACCTACAGTTAAAAGCCAATAACCTTTATGATTTGCTGCTTCATTTAAAGCTAACTTTAAACTCTGGGCTGATTCAGAAACTCTTAAAGAATCAACATTTTTTAGTCCGAACGCTAAAATTATTGCAGTACCAGTAATTCCGGCAATAATGAATAATGCTGTAGACCATCCTTCTAAAATGATTAACCAACCACTAAGTATAGCTATTGAAAATTGACCAAAAGAACCTCCGGCTGTTGCTATACCTAACGCAAGGCTTCTTTGTTTATTTGATACTGTCCTAACTACTGGCGCTAAAACTATTGCAAAGCCCATAGCGCTTGTGCCTAAACCAACAAGACATCCTGCTCCTAAATAAAGATCTATAGGGTTAGTAGCAAAACCCATCATAACTAAGCCACTAACATAAAGTACTGCGCCAATTAAAATAATTTTTCTAGTACCATAAAGATCTGCTAACATACCAAAGAATGGTTGTCCTATGCCCCATGCCAGCATCTGAATAGCTATAGCAAAAGAGAAAATCTCACGACTTATCTGTAAAGAATCTGTGACGGGGGGCATAAATAGCCCAAAACTACCTCTTACACCGATACTCAGGGTTAAAATAATTGTTGCAGATGTTACAACTAGTAAAATATTTAAACTTTTAATTTTATGGGAATTCGCCATCACAGGTATCTTGTCATTAGATTAAGTTTTAAAGGTTTTATTCACATAATCAAACAAAACTAGGTCATGCTACCTAGAATAAAAGTTAACATTATTTGTTACCCGCCAGATAAGTAATATAGAAATAAAATATTACACAAACCTATATATAGTTGTTTGCCCCTTAAACCTGCACTATACATGGATTATTATAATACATTCAAAATAGTTGAGTAATAATAATCATGTCCAAGACCTTAGACCTTTTTAAAAAAAATGAAGATGCAATAGAAAATAAATCTGTAAAGCATTCAAGTAAAGAATATCGTCTTGAAAGTAAGAAAAAAAATAAAAGGGCATATACTGCAAAAGATATTGAAGTATTAGAAGGCTTAGAACCTGTTAGAAAACGCCCAGGTATGTATATTGGTGGAACTGATAACCATGCTCTTCACCATTTATTTTCTGAAGTCCTTGATAATTCGATGGACGAGGCAATTGCAGGTTATGCTTCAGTTATTGAAATTTACTTGCACCCCGATGAATCTATTACTGTAAAAGATAATGGTAGAGGAATACCAATTGACCCACACCCTAAGTTTAAAAATAAATCAGCCTTAGAAGTAATCATGACAACACTCCATTCAGGAGGTAAGTTTTCAAATAAAAATTATACAACATCAGGTGGTCTTCACGGAGTTGGAGCATCAGTTGTAAATGCCCTTTCTTCTTTTTTAAAAGTCCAAGTTAGTCGTGGAGGAGTTCTTTACGACCAAGAATTTTCAAAGGGATTACCGACAACAAAACTAAATAAAATAGAGGCAACAAAAAAACCCAACGGAACTAGCATTTTATTTAAACCAGATACAAGTATATTTGG
>Ga0114933_10005044_pt1 | contig 12126 bp, 9 predicted proteins | sample 4SBtaG_FD_89691 | JGI IMG/M metagenome (GOLD analysis project Ga0114933, IMG submission 89691) | Deep subsurface microbial communities from Kolumbo volcano to uncover new lineages of life (NeLLi) - 4SBTROV12_W25 metaG | ecosystem: Environmental > Aquatic > Marine > Volcanic | place: Kolumbo...
CACGCCACCGGGCGCGACCTTGCCCTCGGGAATCTTGTCGCCGAACTTACCGGCCGTGGCAGTAAGGCCCAGGTAGTGGGCCGTGCCGCCACTGCCGCGGATGAGATAATCGTGGTGTCCGCGCAGCGAGACCTTGGAGTACAGGCAGTCTATGTTGTCCAGGCCCCACTTGACGCTGGTGTCCATCAGGCGGCCGAACTCCGGGTAGTCGGGGTCGGCAAACTCCACGAACATGGTGAGCGCCGCGTTGACCAGGCGCGTTAAGTAGCGGTAACCCTCGGCACGGTCCACGGGCGAACAGGGGACGTGCGCAGCGGTGACCACGCGGCCGGCGTCGGCAATGGCATCAACGAATGCCTGCCAGGCTTCACCGTTCTCGACCGCGGGGCCGGGCGGACGCAGGCGGGCGGCAAAATCAGCGGCAGAAGCGACGTCGGAATTACTCACTGGGCTTACTCACTGGGCTGCTCGCTCGGGACGTCTGCGCGGAGAACCGGCCAGCCGAAGCGCTGGTACAGCTCCCCCAGCTCTTCTTCCAGTCGCGCGGGCGTGAGGCCGAACTCCTCCAGGCTGTAATCGTGGACGGCCTCGTGCCCGCGAACACGCTGCTCATTATCCCCCAGCCAGTCCCGGTATTCCTGTGTAATCTCCATGCCCAGCTCGCCGTACACCTTTTCTACTGTTGCCAACGGCGACGCCACTAATTCGTTGTAATCAACCAGCGAGCGCAAGGTGTCGGGGTGACGATCGAGTGCTGCCAGCGGGTCGCGGTAGCTCGCGAACGAAATGCCCGTCAGCGCGCGCAAGGAACGCTCGCGTTGCTGGCGACTCCAGCCCGCCCGCGCGAGGCTGCCCTTGATGAGCTTGAGCAGGCTGGGAATGGCCTCGGCCGGGTCACGCAGCGGGACGACGAAACGTGCGTCTGGAAAAAACTCGACGAGCGACTCCACTCGACCGGCGAAAGTGGGATTCTTGCTGCAGTGCACGTGCCCCGGACCAACCGCGTAGAGCTGGCGCCGCAGGCAGGCGCGGTAGTACCCGAGCAGGCGCCGCCGACGGCGATCGGGCCAGCGGTCGACGTGATAGGCATCGAGCTCGGCCATGAAGGGAAACAGTACCATCCAGAAGCCCGAAGCGCAGGACAAGGCGGCCACGAAGTCGTCCTCCTCGGGGCTGCGAAGGCCGGTGGCGTGTACGCCGGTCGCGGGGTCGACCAGTCCTCGCTCACCGCGCAAAACAGCACGCCCGACGCGCCCGCCCAGGAACAAGCGGTCGGCGGTGGCCAGCGACTGCAGCAGGCGGCGCGAGAGCAACGACGGAAACGCCATCTCCCAGGCCTTGAAGTAACTGAAGCGGTCGGGGTCGCTCACCATCAGGCGGTGCAACAGCGTGGTACCACTGCGTGCGTGGCCCAGGATGAACACCGGCTGTTTTATCTCGACCCGGTGCAGCCCGGGGAACAGGATGTTGTCGAGCGCAAAGCAGAGCGCCTGCAGCAGCGCCAGCGGCGGGATGACCAACAGCACCAGCACGAGCGCCATGCGCCGGGCGCGACCGCGCTCGGCCGCCCAGCCCAGCCGCAGCATCAGCCACCAGTTGCGAAACGAAAAATAGAACACGCCGCCCGCTCAGGCTATGACTCTACGCGCCTCGGCCGCGATTTTTTCGAAGTGCTGCTCCAGCGCGGCGTTGGTGCCATGTGGCAGGTTGGCCACTACCTCTGCCGCCCAGTCCACGTAATTGAGCCGACGCTCGGTGTCCCAGCCCTCGGGCGGATGCTCGGTCACGTCGCGCACGTTGGAGATCTTGTCGCCCAGCTTTACCAGGGCCGCGCCCGGCGACAGGGTCGACGCGCGATTGAGCTGCTCCTGCTTGCGTTCTTTCTTGGGCAGCTTCTTGTCGTCGGTAACTTCTTCGACCATGCCGCTCACCCCCTTGCCGAAGAGCTCGACCAGCTCGGCCACCGTGGTCTCGGTGTCTTCGAGGGTATCGTGCAGCAGGGCGGCGGCCAGCGTTTCCTGGTCGTCAACGCCACCCACCCGGGCCAGTAAGGAGGCTACCTCGAGCGGGTGGTTGATGTAGGGCGACGCGTCGACTCCCTTGCGCTTCTGGTCGCGATGCTTGCACGCGGCGAAATACGCCGCCTCCAGTACAAGGTTGTTCATGCTGTCAGCCCTGTCACTTGCTCTCTCCGGGCCACTCCTGCCCCACCCCCCGGCGGTCCGTTGGCCATGGGACCGGCAATCAGTTCTGCAGGACGTTGCCCAGTCTCGAACTGATCAGGGTTTCGGCCTCCGACATTATGCGGTCGATCAGCTCCTTGCAGGTCGGGATGTCGTGGATCAGGCCCGCTACCATGCCGCAGGACCACGCGCCCGCGTCCATGTCGCCCTCGGACATTATGCGCGGGTACACGCCCGCCACCTCGTCCATGATGTCGCCGAAGCCCAGGTTCTCGCCAAGCTCCTTCTCTTTTGCCAGCAACCGCTCGACGGCCGGGTTGGTGAGCACGCGCTCGGTGTTGCGCAAGGGGCGCATGATGAGCCGCGTATCGAGTTCGCTGGCGTCTACGATGGCCTGCTTCACGTTCTCGTGCACCGGGGCTTCCCTGGTGGCTATGAAGCGCGTACCCATGTTCATTCCCTCGGCTCCCATCGCGAGTGACGCCACCAGCGACCGTGCGTCGGCCATGCCGCCAGACGACACGAAGGGTATCTCCAGCTCGTCGGCCGCGCGCGGCAGCAGTATCATGTTGGGGATGTCGTCCTCGCCCGGGTGGCCGCCACACTCGAACCCGTCTACCGACACCGCGTCGCAGCCAATGCGCTGGGCCTTCAGGGCGTGCCTTACCGCGGTGCACTTATGGATGACCTTGACCCCGGCATCCTTGAGCGCTGGCAGGTATTCCTGGGGGTTGTTGCCCGCGGTTTCCACGACCTTGACACCGCCGTCGACTATGGCCTTCACGTAGCCCGGGTAGTCCGGCGACTGGACGATGGGCAGAAAGGTAATGTTCACGCCGAAGGGCTTGTCGGTCATGTCGTGGCAGCGGGCGATCTCGTTGGCCAGGTCGGCCGGGGTTTTCTGCGTGAGCCCGGTGATTATGCCCAGGCCGCCGGCGTTCGATACCGCGGCGGTCAGCTCGGCAAAGCCCACGTAGTGCATACCGCCCTGTATGATCGGATGTTCAATGCCAAAAAGTTCAGTGATCCTGGTCTTCATGCTTTTCTCCCCTGTAGTTTCAGACCACGCTCGGACGGCTCAACGACGCTCGGCCGACACAGAGCTAATCCAAAACCCCGACCTTGTCGAGCGAAACGCCGTTACCTGCCCTGCCAGGCTTGGCCTTTGTTGCGCGGTTGCGCCACACTGCCGGGCTGGAGATACAAAAACAATATGCTCAGACTTCATTTTGCCCCCAACTCCCGCGCCGTGCGCATACTGTGGCTGCTCGAGGAACTCGAGCTTCCCTACGAGCTCAACAAGATGGATTTTCATCCCAGGGACCTTAAGTCCGACGAACACCGCGCCCGCCATCCGCTCGGGCGCATCCCGGTGCTCGACGACGGAGACATCACCCTCTGGGAGAGCGGCGCGATCACGGAGTACATCCTCGAGCGTCATAAAAACGGCGGACTGAAACCTGCTGTCGACGCGCCGGAGTACCCGGCCTACCTGCAATGGTTTCACTACTGCGAGGGCATGGTCATGCCGCCGGTCAATACCATCGTGGTGCACACGCTGCTGCTTCCGCCCGACCGCCGCGACGAAACCGTGCTCGGCCAGGCCCAAAGGCTGCTCTCCAGGTCGCTGGCGCCGGTAGACGCGACCCTGGCCGACAAGGACTACCTGGTCGGCAATTTTTCGGCTGCCGACACGATGCTCGGACACTCGGCCGTGATGAGCAACCGCCTGGGCTGCGTGCCCGACGAAATGGAGAACCTCAAGGCTTACTGCGCGCGCCTCGAAGCGCGGCCGGCATTCCAGAAAGCTGACGGGCTGAAATAGGAGCAGCGCGAATGGACTTGTACAGGATAAAAACAGCTTTCGTCGGCCTGCAACGCCTGGCTACCTTGCCCGAAGAAGACAAGCAGGCCTGCATCGACGCATATAAATTTTTCCAACGCATGCAGGCCGGCGAAGAAACCGAAACGGCCGACGAGACCAGGGCGGTAGCCGACTACTACAAGGTCTTGAACAACATGCTGTCGATCTTCGACCTCGAAAAACTCTACATACCTCCACAGCTCGACGAATCGCTGGGCCTGTACGGCAACCAGTTGTTGTGCGAGCAGGCCGTGCTGGAGGAACTCGACCTCGACGAACCCGACGAATCGCACCTTCTGGACATGGGCTGCGGCAGGGGGAGAATTTCGCATTACTTTGCCTCCATGACCGGCGGCCAGGTGTCGGGCTACAACATCGACCCCGACCAGATCGAAAACGCGATCGACTGGGCGGCGGAATGCGAGATGAGCGACCAGTTGCACTTCAAGGTGGGCAATCACCACGACCCGCTCGAATACGAAGCCGGCACCTTCGACGGGTGCTTCTCCTTCCAGGCGGTCTGGCCCTTCTTCAAGAAGGAAGAGCTCGACGATCACGCGCAGGAGATGTACCGGGTGTTGAAACCAGGAGCCCGCTACGCCTGTTCAGAGTACCTGCTCACGCCGTATTTCGATTGGGACAACGAAGAACACGCGGCGCTTCACAGGAAATTTCTGCCGACCCTGGCGGCCACCCAGTCGATGTATCCGGCAGACGTCGGCGCGGCGCTTGAACGAGCCGGCTTTGAAATCCTCGTTTCGGCGCCTTCGAAGAGCGAAGCCTGGCCGCTGTGCGAGCAGAAGCGCAACTTGATCTTCATGGGTCGAAGAGCCGTCAGGGCCCTTGAGGCCATACGCGTTCTGCCCCCGTGGGTCGAAGAATCGCTCGACCTGCTGCAAACCGGTGGCGAAGCCTGGACGACTGCCGAGAAAGCCAAGATCGCCGACCTGAACTGGAGGATCGTGGCCAGGAAGAATTAGTTCCGCAACGCTTTCAGATCGTGGAGGCGGGGGAATCGAACCCCTGTCCCGTGTCCTGCAAGTACGCTATCTACAAGGGATCTTGGTGCAAGCGAGGCGCCTCGTTGTACTGGTCGTTGTACTTAAATCCGGCACGAAGAGACGCTGGATGACGCTGACTGGCACTCAATCGCAGATGCCTGGCCACGACTGCCCGAATAGTTTCCGTCCGCCGTTGCGGCGTTGGTTCGGGCGTACAAGGCGGTATAGGACGCTGCTCGCGCTGGCCGAAAAACCCCGAAGCGAAGCTGCGGGCTCAGCTGCCCGGACACCAGCCGCGCGCTGAAGGGCTGCATCCAAGGGCCGGGAGATCACGACATCGGCACCAGGCCCGCGCTATCCGGGCAGCGATTCACCTCGACCGTCGCGTGATCGAGCTGGACTACCTGCGAAAACGAACGCGCGAATGCGTCAGGTGCGTTGGTGGGCCGAGTCGTTAGCATCCGCCTTGTGAAGTGCGTGGTCCGGTATCGGCGCGCGGATCTCGTCAACTGCACCGGCGGGCAGCCTGCCCCGTCTCCCGTCGCGGTGTCGTATTCAGGTTGCAGAGCATCCGAACATAATACTATAGTGGGGTATAGTACCAAGAAATGCTACTTGGGCAAGAGGTAGGTGTCGTGGGGCATACCGTTCGAGACAAGAAGAAACTTCTCAACCGCGTTCGCAGAATTTGCGGCCAGCTGAAGGCCGTGGAGAAGGCGCTCGAGGAGGAGGCAAACCCCTCCTCCATCTTACAGACGATTGCGGCTGCTCGCGGCGCAATGAATGGCCTCATGGCCGAGGTGCTCGAAGGCCACATTCGCCTTCACGTTCTAAGTCCGCACCATAAGATCACCGCGAAGCAGGATGAAGCCGCAGGTGAACTGGTCGACATCATCCGGGCGTATCTGAAATGAACGACCCGTTCGTCGTAGCCTTTCTGGTGGCCGTTGTCATCAGCTTACCAGCGACAGCGATCGCTCATACAGGGCCGGCCGAAGAAAGCCCTGCCCTGATCGAAGCCGAGGCCGTTGCGATGGGCCTATCACGCGAAGACGTCGCAGATGTGCTCTCCGGGATGGTTCAAGGTGCAGCCGCCGACCTGAAGACAGCGCGGCTGTGGCCCAATCCCAGCATCACCTACACACGCGAGCAGGTCGACGCGGGACCCGCGGAGTCGGACGAGAATTTTCTGACCATCACGCAAACGTTCGATTTATCGGGCAGGCGTGGCCTTCGAACGCGTGCAGCCCAACGCCGACTGGAAGCTGCGGAGCACCTGGCGCTCGGACGCCGCCTCGACATCGAGGAAGAAATCAAGCTCCGGTTCTACGAAACCCTCGTGCGCCAGCGCCGACTCGAAGCGGTCGAAACCTGGTCGGCACGCATGGCAGAGATAGCCGACACGATAGCCCGTCGGGAGGCGGCTGGAGACGTTTCGAGCTATGACCGGCGCCGACTGGAACGCGAAACCGCAAGTGCGCTTGCCCTCCACTACGTCGAGCATGCCCAGCTGGAGCGCGAACGCCAAGTCCTCGCCTCACTGCTCGTAAGCGGTACCGCCTACATCCGCACCGGCTGGCCCAAGGTGCGGGGAACGATGCTCCCAGAGACACAGCCCCGCTCGCTCGAGACAATGCTGGCCGCCCTTTCCAGGCGACCAGACTTAGCGGCTCTCGAGAGTGCCGAGAACGCAGCGATGCAAGAGCAACGGGCGGCCCGCCGTTGGTGGCTGCCGGAAGTGACGCTCGGCGGTGGCGCCAAGAGTGTCGAGGTGGACGGAGAACGCGAGACAGGGTTCATCGTCAGCGCTTCGATGCCGCTACCTGCTCTATCGCGAGACCAAGACAAGGCGCTGCGAGCCGCCTCCGAGCTACGAGTTGCCAGCGGCGAGCGGAGCCTTCGTATGTCAGCTGCCATGGGACAGGTACGCGGTTTGTGGGCTGAGGCCGCGCAGCTCGCGGACGCGGCGCGTGAGGTTCGACCGAAAGCCATCGCGCCCTCGGCCAAGCTCGTTCGCACGGCAGAAGCGGCGTACCGAGCAGGAGAGATCGGTATTCTGCAGCTGCTCGACGCATACAGTAGTTCGTTCGACGCAGAGATTCAGGCGCTAGAGCTTGAAATGGGGGCGAGACGCGCGCGCATCAAGCTCGAACGAGCAAGTGGAGAACCTTCATCGTGAATACGATTGTTGGTCTCATAGCGGCGGTGCTGGTGACAACCACACTTGGCTGCCAATCGAATGGACAAGGAGCGAATCACGGTCACGGGCACGGCCATGGTCACGAGGACGCGGAGCGGCCGGCCGAGGTCGTTACGCTATTCAGCGCCAGTACCGAGCTGTTCGTCGAATACCCTGCCCTCGTCGTGGGCAAGGAATCTCCGTTCGCGGCTCACCTGACGTGGCTGAGTGATTTCAGGCCGGTAGCCTCGGGACGCGTGAGCGTCGTACTGGCCGGCGCGGATGGAGCAGAGGAGCGCTTCGAAGTCGGCGAAGCGATCGTTCCAGGAATCTTCCGTCCGGTTGCCCGACCGAAGGCGGCCGGGAAGTTCACGCTTACGATCGAGCTGGACACCGGCCACAAGTCAGACCGCCACGACCTGGGCCAGGTCACGGTCTACCGCACTGTCCACGGTGCCGCCCACGCCAGCGAAGAAGACGATGCCGACCAGTCCGGCGGGATCAGTTTCCTCAAGGAGCAGCAATGGCAGGTGGACTTCGGCACCGCCCCGGCGCGAGCGCGGGTTCTGCGCGCTTCGTTAGTAGCCAACGGCGTATTGCGCCCCCACCGTGATGGCGAAGTGCGCGTCAGCACGCCGGCCTCCGGGCGTCTGGTTACCAGCGGGGAACGCTTTCCGTGGATCGGGATGGAGGTCGAGCGCGACCAGGTCCTCGTCGATATCGCGCCGCGACTGGCCGGCGACACCGATCTCGCCTCCCTGGAGCTTGCGGTGTCGCAGGCCCAGCTCTCGCTCGACCACGCCGAGAGTGAGCTCGATCGATTGGAGGCCCTTTACAAGGAAGGGGCGGTACCGGCCAAACGTCGCATCCAGGCGCAGCACCATGAGGCCGCGGCGCGTGCAGCTCTTGCCGCCGCCAAGAGTCGCCTCGCACAATACCACGGCACACAGCGCGCCACCGGCGGCCAGGCGGCAGGCCGCATCGCCGTTCGCTCGCCGATCGCGGGAACCGTCGTGCAGGTCTCGGCCACGCCGGGCGCCTTCCTCGAAGAGGGCGAGGAGCTGTTCTACGTCGTCGACCTGGAACGTCTCTGGCTGGAGGTGCAGATTCCCGAGGCCGACATCGGTCGCGTGCGCGGGACCACCGGCGCTTGGTTCGAGGTCGAGGGCTTCGACCGCCGCTTCGAAGTCAACCCGGAGACCGGCGGCCGGATCGTAAGCCTCGGCGGCGTCGTCCATCCGCGCCGCCGCACGGTGCCCCTGGTTCTCGAGATTCCCAACCCCGATCGCGCGCTTCGCGTAGGAATGTTCGCCCGAGTGCGCGTGCTCACCGGGCAGTCGCACGGTGGCGTTGCCGCGCCGATCTCCGCCGTCGTCGATGAAGACGGCCGAGACGTCGTGTACGTCCAGAGCGGAGGTGAATTGTTCGAGCGACGCTTCGTGAAGCTCGGCATTCGCGACGGAGCGTTCGTCGAAGTGCTTCGAGGGCTCGATGCGGGCGATCGCGTCGTGACCGATGGAGCGTACCTGATCCGGCTGGCGGCCGCTTCGACGTCACTGCCCGCGCACGGCCACGCGCACTGAGGCTGCCATGGTTGACGGCGTTATCCAGTGGTCGCTTCGCAATCGGCTCTTCGTACTGGCGGCGGCGGCCGTGTTGCTCTTCTGGGGCACCTACGAAGCCGTGCGAATGCCCGTCGATGTCTTTCCGGACCTGACCGCGCCAACCGTGACCGTCATCGCCGAGGCTCACGGAATGGCGCCGCAAGAGGTCGAGAGCCTGGTCACGTTTCCGATCGAGACCGCGCTCAACGGTGCTCCGGGCGCAAGACGCGTACGCTCATCGACGAGCGTCGGCATCTCGGTCGTGTGGGTGGAGTTCGATTGGGGCGCCGACATCTACCAAGCACGCCAGATCGTCGCCGAGAAGCTGCAGCTCGCACAAGAAGCGCTTCCGCCGGAGATCGAGCGTCCGGTGCTCGCGCCCATCTCGTCGATCATGGGCGAGATCATGTTCATCACGATGACGTCCGACAAGCACTCGGCCTTCGAGCTGAGAACGAGTGCCGATTGGGTGCTGCGCCGGCGTGTGCTCGCCGTTCCGGGAGTCTCCCAGGTCATCCCGATGGGCGGCGAGACCAAGCAATACCAAGTCGTGTTGAACTCGGCACGGCTTGCCGCCTACGAGATTGCCTCGGATGAGGTACTCGAGGCGCTGGGCGAAACGAACGAGAACACCTCCGCCGGGTTCTACCGCGCAAGTGGCCAGGAGTACCTGATCCACGGAATAGGCCGTGTACAGCGGCCCGCGGACATCGCCGAGACGCTCGTCGCGGTGCGAGACGGTGAACCCGTGCTCGTCCATCACGTCGCGGAGGTGAAGATCGGCGCAGCGCTCAAGCGCGGCGAGGGCTCTTACAACGCAACGCCGGCCGTCGTCCTTGGCATTCAGAAGCAGCCCGGCGCCAACACGCTCGAGCTGACGCAACGATTGGATGATGTGTTGGACGACATCCAGGCCTCCCTTCCGGACGGAATGACGATCCACCGTCACATCTTCAGGCAGGCAGACTTCATCCAGGTAGCCATTCACAACCTGGTTAAAGCTCTTAGCGACGGCGCCATCCTCGTCGTGGTGATTCTTTTCGTCTTCCTCGTCAGCCTGCGACCTACGGCCATCACGGTGCTCGCGATACCCCTTTCGCTTCTGGCGGCGATGCTCGCGCTCAAGGCAGTCGGAGCTACGATCAATACGATGACGCTAGGTGGAATGGCTATCGCCGTCGGCGCGCTCGTCGATGATGCCATCATCGACGTGGAAAACGTTCTGCGCCGACTTCGCGAGAACGCCAAACGACCTCCCGCTGCACGGCGGCCGAGCCTGACCGTAGTCTACGAGGGCAGTAAGGAGATTCGCGGCTCTATCGTCTTCGCCACGATAATCATTATCCTGGTCTTCTTGCCGTTGTTCTTCCTCTCTGGTGTCGAGGGCAGACTGCTGCGTCCGCTGGGATTCGCCTACATCGTCTCGCTTGCTACGTCGCTGGTGGTCGCGCTTACCGTCACGCCGGCGCTCTGCTCGCTCCTTCTGGTGAAGAAGAAGGTGCTTGACCGAAGCGAGGACGGCCCTGCTGTCCGTTGGCTCAAGGCACAATACGAACCGCTGCTCGATTCTACGCTTCCGCATTGGAAAGCCGTGAGCGCCGTCGCGCTGGTCGGCCTTGTCCTGGCGGCGGCGTCCGGAGCATTCGCGGGACGGTCGTTCCTTCCTGAGTTCAACGAGGGGACGCTCACCATCAGCGCGGTGACATTGCCGGGCACCTCTCTCGAGGAGTCGGACAAGCTCGCCGGAGCGGTGGAACGAGTACTTCTCGCGCAGCCGGAAGTCGTCGCTACGGCCCGGCGCACCGGTCGCGCCGAGCAAGACGAGCACGCGCAGGGCGTAAACGCCTCAGAAATCGACGTGGGCCTGCAGATGAAGGACCGGGATAAGGAAGAATTTCTGCAAGCGCTACGGCGTGAGTTCACGCGCATCCCCGGGATGAACATCATCATCGGCCAGCCGATCTCTCACCGCATCGACCACATGCTCTCGGGTACACGCGCCAATATTGCCGTCAAGGTCTTCGGCGACGACCTCTACGAGCTCCGGCGAACGGCCGAGCAGATACGTCAAGCGATGCAAGACGTTCCCGGTGTCGTGGATCTGGCGGTGGAGCAACAAAGCGACATCCCGATCTTGAGCATCAAGTTCGACCGCCAGGCCATTGCCCGCTACGGACTGCGGATTCACAGCGTGGCCGAAGCCGTGAAAACGGCGTTTGCCGGTCAGGTTGTTTCCAGGGTGCTCGAGGGCCAGGCCACGTTCGACCTGGTCGTGCGCTACGACCGATCGGCCCTGGAGGAGCTCGAAACGGCCCGCGGCCTGCTGATCACGACACCATCGGGAGCGCAGGTCCCGCTTCATGCTCTCGCGTCCGTACAGCGAACTCGTGGCCCGAACACCATCAGCCGGGAAAACGTACAGCGCAAAATCGTCGTGATGTGCAACGTCGCCGGCGGCGACCTCACGGGCGTAGTCGAAACGATACGCGAGCGAATAGAGCGCAGCGTGTCCCTGCCGCCAGGCTACCATGTCGAGTACGGCGGTCAGTTCGAAAGTGCCGAGCAGGCCTCTCGCACGCTGCTGATCCTCGGGCTGGCCGTCGTTGCCGGTATCTTCCTCATATTGTTCGTCGCGTTCCATTCGGCACGAGATGCGGCGCTAATCATGCTCAATCTGCCACTCGCACTCATAGGCGGCGGCGGCGGAATCTTTCTGTCCGGCGGTGTATTGTCGGTCGCGTCCATCATTGGCTTCATCACCCTGTTCGGTATCGCTACTCGAAACGGCATCATGATGATCTCGCACATCCACCATCTTATCAGCGAGGAAGGTGTGCGAGATGTCGAGGCCGCCGTGAAACGAGGCGCCATGGAGCGACTCTCTCCAATCCTGATGACAGCCCTGGCATCCGGGCTTGCCCTCGTCCCTCTTGCTATCAGCGGTGGCGAGCCGGGGAGTGAAATTCAAACGCCGATGGCGATCGTTATCCTGTGCGGCCTTATCTCGTCGACCGTGCTGAACATGATCGTGGTTCCGTCTCTGTACCTGCAGTTTGGATCGGCCAGAGAACACGTCAAAACCGCTGACCTCCTTGCTCACGCTCCGGGAAGCGACCCCGCGCTCACGGCATCGTGAGTTTCGGCGCGCGCAGCAGGTGACCGGGGCCGTCAGCCGTAACGCGCTCAGATCGTGGAGGCGGGGGGCGAGGCCGCGAGCTGGCGAGCGGCCGAGAGGCAATCGCCTGCTGAACCGTCACCGTAACGCGCTCAGATCGTGGAGGCGGGGGGCGAGGCC
>Ga0114933_10005046_pt1 | contig 12124 bp, 10 predicted proteins | sample 4SBtaG_FD_89691 | JGI IMG/M metagenome (GOLD analysis project Ga0114933, IMG submission 89691) | Deep subsurface microbial communities from Kolumbo volcano to uncover new lineages of life (NeLLi) - 4SBTROV12_W25 metaG | ecosystem: Environmental > Aquatic > Marine > Volcanic | place: Kolumbo...
GGCCGACCCACAGGCGCCCCAGCCCGCCACGGACGCTAGCCTGGCCTGGCAGTTGAGGGACTTCATCGCCATGGCCGACGTGATTCGCGACGGGTGAGGTGCGGCCGGGTCACGCGGGCGTGATGTCACCGAGCAGGTGGCGTCAAACTCCACGCTGCAGCGGGACAACCCGTCAGCTTGTGCCTCTCCTAACAGGCGCGAGAACAAGGTCCGGGCGATGCCGTCCACGAACACGCCCAGCACTTCGGTCTCCAGGTCAGCACCACGCTCCGCCAGCAGCGGGTCGTCGTGGGCGACGAAGACGGGCTTCTCGATCGAGGGGATGGTGTCCTTGCCGATGCCGTGACTGAGCGCCGCCGGGTCGATGAGCGCGTCGGTCATGTCGAACCACTCGGTGTCGTCAGCCTCTCCGTCGGGGCTGTCGACGAGAGCGCGCTGCCGTCGAGGTTGAGGTTGCTGAGATCCATGAGCTGGCCCTGACTTGACCAGGTGCCGCTGAGCGCGCCGTCGCCGTCGCGGGACAGCTCCGTGGCTGTGGGGATCCCGTTCGGCCCAGCCTCGGTGACCATGGACCACATGCCGGTCAGCGGGTCCCGTGGCTCGGAGTGCGGCCCTGGCTCTGAACCTGCGGGGGATGCCGCGCAGGCAGCGAGGGTGGCTGCGGCGAACACGGTGTCCAGTCGCCAACGCAGGACCGATCGCATCATCTGGGCTCTCCCTTGATGCGTGAGAAGGATCAGGGCTCTCAGCGTGGGGTGCAAGTCCGCAACTGCGTCTGGTGCCTTGAGTGGTGGCGACAGCTCTCTCGCGGATGTGCTGGGAAGGTGGGGCCGCGGTAGAGTGGGTCACATGAAGATTCTCCCAGAGCTCCCGCTATTTCAGTCCTTCCCTTCGGCACTGGCGATCGTCTGCGTCATTCTGTGTACGTCCTGTGCCGTGCGGCAGCCCCTCTCCCAGGAGCCCGACTCAGCTGTACTGCTTGCGGCAGACCGGGCCTTTGCCGTCGCTGCAGCGACAAGCCGGCTGGAGGGTTGGATGGCCTGGTTCACCGAGGATGCGATCAAGCTCGTACTCACCGGCGAAGAGGTGCGTGGTCACGCTGCCATTCGCGAGGCCGATGCCCCGCTGTGGGACGACCCCACACTGACGCTTCGTTGGGAGCCGGACGCAGGCGGCTGGCTGGAGCCCGGATGCACCGGCTACACCCGCGGTCGCTACACCCTGGACCGCGCCGATGACTCGGGGGAGAGCGTGCTCGGCACAGGCACGTACCTGACGCTCTCTGCCGAGACCGGCGGGGAGGCCATGGGGCAACTCCGCTGTCTTGGAGGCGTCGTGGAGTGATACCTTGTCCGGCACCTGGACGTGGCGGGGGCGTCAGCACGAGCATGGAGCCCCATGGCCAGCACTCGCATTGGATGGGAGACACAGCCATGCACACCACCTTGGGAGCGCTTCTCTCCCTCTCGCTATTCCTTGTGGCTTGCTCTTCCACCCCTCCGGCCGGACCGCCCGACGGGGCCACGTCTGAGACGGGCCAGCCAAGACTCTCGATCCGAGGGTTTGATCGCACCCTCTCCGTCCCTGCAGTGGTGCCGCTGCGGGTAGGGCTGTTGATCCCGGAGGCTGTCAGGAGCGAGACCGCTCCCTCGGGCTCGTCCCGCTTGCCCGCCTTGGCCCTCGGAGACGCCTTGCACGACGCCTCCCTCGGTTTCTTCGGCCAGGTCTTCGCGGAGACCTTCGTGGTGGACTCTGCTGAGGACCCTCGCCCCAGAGACGTGCTCATCGAACCCAGGGTCGTGATCTGCAATCCCGCAAGAGTCTGGAACCCGATCTCAAGAACCGGCTTCACGTGCGAAGTGTCCTTGCGCATGGGCGTGGCGGTGTCGGGGGAGGTTCTCTGGGATGGAGAGTATGCCGGCGAGGGCTTCGCCGACCTGTCCGCCCTGCCCTTCCGCGATGCGCGAGAACTCACGGACGCCTGTCGTGGCTCGGTGGCAGCAGCCCTCCGTCGGGCCTTCACTTCAGCGTCAACGGATCTCTTGCAAAAGCCTGTGCTGGTGCAGGCATTCTCGAGAGCCGTTCGTCTTGCGGAGTAGTGGGCCCGCTGGCAAAGACCGATGGATTCGGCCATTCGCGAGGCCGACACCCCGCTACAGGACAGCCCATCGGTGACGCTCCGGCAGGGCCAGGGGCTGGGCGGCTGGCATCGGCGTAGCTCGAACAGGGACGGGGCATGAACCCGGGTGCAGCTCGTCACAACACGCGGGTCTCACCGGCGGTTACGGTGCCGGGATGAAGACAACGATTCTCTGCTGTGCTCTCGTCATCTCCCTCGCTACGGCAGCGGTTGCCCAGTCCCCCGATGCCGACGTGCGTCGGGTGAGCGCGCTGCTCTCGCTGCCCACCGCTCCAGCCTCGGGGCTCTTCACCGGAACACCTCCCCGAGAGCTCTTCCACGAGCTGGGGGACGACAACGTCTCCAGCCTGCTGGTGCACCCTGACTGCGACGGTGACGGCGTGCCCGAGATCGTCACTGGCTGGGACATCTTCAAGAGCGGCGACAACCTGACCGTCTCCAGCGGCGCAGGCTTTCTGCCCGGCCAGCTGGTCTGGGGACTGGAGACCGCCGACGGCATCTCCGGCGGCTATTTCAGCGGACAGGAGACCCTGGCCAGCTACGTGGATGTGACCGGCGACGGTGTCGACGAAATCATCGCAGCCACCGCAGGCGGCGGTCGCGCTGCCACGGTGTACGACGGGGCCAACGGCGCGGTGGTGCAGTCCTTCAACACGTATCTGGGGCCGGACTCGGGCTGGGTCTACGACGTGGCCGTGGTGGGCGACGTGAATGGCAACGGCACCATCGACTTCGCCATCGCCGTGGGCTCCAACGACGACGCGGTGTACATGGTCGACGGGGGCAGCACGGGCACGCACCACAACGAGATCTGGCGCCACCAAGGAGCGGACGTCTTCTACGGCGTCGTGGCGGTGGGGGACGTCAACGGCGACGGCGTGCCAGACGTGGTGGCTGGCAACGGCGACAACTCTGGTACGGCCAAGGCCCTCTCCGGTGCGACAGGCGCCGTGCTCTGGTCGAAGAACCAGGGCGCTTCGAACTGGCACATGAGGGTCTTCCCGGATCTGAACGGCGATGGCATCGCCGAGGTCATCCTGGGCACCTGGCAGGCCGACGGCGTGCGCATGATCGACGGAGCCACGGGTGGCCTGCGCTGGCGACAGGCTGCCGGTTCCACGTTGGTGATGCGTGTCACGCCGACGGACGACGTCGACGGTGATGGTGCTGCCGACGTGCTGGTGGCCGGATCGTCCGGGGGCGCCTCGCTGATCTCGGGCGGCATGGGCGCGATCCTCTGGAATCGCAACGTGGGCTCCAACGTGTGGGCTATCGACCCGGTCCCCGACGTCACCGGCGACGGCGTCAACGAAGTGGCCTTCGGTGACTTCAACGGCCTCACACGTCTGGTGAACGGCAGCGACGGCAGCGATCTGTGGAGCCACAGCGCGGGTGGCCACAAGGTGCTGTCCCTCAGCGGCGCGCCCGACCTGGACGGTGATGGCATCGCCGAGGTGATCGTCGGTGCACAGCAGCTCTCATCGGGTTCAGACAAGCTGCTGTTCGTCCTGGACGCGGACAGCGGTCTGCAAAGCGGAGGCCCTGAGCTGAACCCGTCAGGCGCGCTGACCCTGGGCTCGACCCTGCAACTGGCGCTCTCCGCGGCGACGCCCGGTCACACGGCGTTCACCGTGCTGGGTTTCGACCCGGCGTTGGTGCCGCTGGGAGCCAAGGGCACGCTGGCCATCGACCCGGGGCTGTTCGCGATCCTGCTGACACAAACGGTACCGGGGAGTGGCGGGCTGACCACGGCCTTGGCCACTCCGTCCGATCCGACTTTCGACGGCTTGCTTCTCTACCTGCAGACCTTCGCGCTCACCGGCGCCCCGGCGAGCGGCGCCTCAACGAACCGGGTGGGATACCAGCTCGAGCTGTGACGGCACAGCGCACTTGGCTCCCTTCGACGATTCAGCGCAAGCCGGGGGTTGGGTCAGCGCCGTAAGAGGCAGGGCCCTGGGAGAACAGGGACTCGGCGACTGTCCGTCAGTCGAAGGAGGCCCGCGCTTTGAAGACCCGCCCATCGGACTCGAGAGGCTCAGGGTCGATCTCGTAGTACGGAGTCTGCTGCTTCTCCCGGAGGCGCGTCGTGATGTCGAGTCCGCGCGCGCCGTCCGGGCCGGCGATGAACCCGTGCACGTATCCACGATGGAGCGGAACGAGGTTCGTCTCTCGCGGTCGCAGCAGCTGGTCCTTGGTCAGCTTCAGTGTCGTGGGGCCCTCTTGGCTGAAGTCTTGCTCACCGGTCAGTTCGAAGTTGCGGATGCGCACCGAGCCCTCAAGACCCAGCGTGACCACATTGCCGTAGGTGTGGGCGTGAGGACGAATCACAGCGCCCGGTTCGAGCTTCCAGTGCAGCACCACGAAGCCCTGCCCGCCGGGGTTGACCCCAAGCAGACGTCTGGGCCCTGCGGTTGGACCGAACTCTCTCAGCTCTGGAACAGGCACGCTCCCCAACCGCACCGCGAACGCCGCGACGGTGTGCAGGTAGAGGTCCTCGCCGAACGGGCTCTTGTCGGCGACGAGCTCTTGCGCCACGGGAATCACCTCGTCCAAGAACTGCTCGAAGTCGAGGGGGCCTGACCCCGGTGCCGGGCGGATGCGAGAGGCGGCGGCCACAGGCGCGCTGGCCAGCACGGACGCCGCGAGCGCCATGAAACAACGACGCTGGACGGTGACGCCGGGGGAGACGGCGACGGTCTCGCCGACGGGTAGGTCGGCAGGCTCTTCAGTCATGGCTGAGTCCTCGTGGGAACGGCAGGCAGTGTCCCACGAGGACTTGCCTGTCGACGCAGGGCACTCCAGCTTACCGATCAGTGATCTGCAGTCGCGCAGCTCGGTCCGTTGGCTCTGCTCTGGTGACCGCTCTCGATGGCCCGCTCTGGCCCCTTCTCGTGTCTCTGCACCTCTCGCTCCTGCGCTTGAAGACCTGAGACGCCGCGCCGGTTGATGTTCCACGACCCTCGACAGCCTCTTCACTCTCTGCTCGGATCCTAGTTTGTCTGCAGCAACACTCCAGCCACCCAGTTGTACGTGCCTGAGGCAGTGCGGGTACTGCCTCCGCTCACCGACGAGTACGTGCCGCTGGCCGTGTTGTAGGTGCCGCCACTGACCGACGAGTAAAGGCCGCTGGCCGTGTTATAGGTACCGCCACTGACTGTCGCCCCTTCCATGCCGCTGGCCGTGTTGTCCTCGCCGCCGCTGACGGTCGCAGCGTAGGTTCCGCTGGCGGTGTTGTAGGCACCGCCACTGACTGTGGCTGCGAGGTATCCGCTGGCCATGTTGCCGTAGCCGCCGCTGACCAAGGCGACTGTGCCGCTGGCGATGTTGAACTGGCCTCCGCTCACAGAGGCCCTGAGACCGCTGGCCTTGTTGGACTGACCTCCCGAAACGGATGACAGCTGGCCGCTGGCCGTGTTGAACCACCCTCCGCTCACGGTCGCGTATTTGCCCTTGGTCGCATTGGACTTGCCGCCACTGACCGAGCTGAAAGCCGCCTTGGCCTGGTTTCTCCGACCAGCACTGACGGTGGTGAAGGGGCCTGAGATCGTGTTCTCCCGTCCGGCCACCAGACTGCCGAAGCGCGTGTAGCTGTTGGCCTGGCCCATTACCACGTTGTGTGAACCTGTGCGGTTGTCCGAGGTCGGATTACCCAGCTCGTTGTAGCCGACGATCAAGTTGCCCACGCCGTTCACGACCGTGTTGCCGTTGCTGATGCTCGTGGGATTGTTCGGGTTGCCATTGGACGCGCCGAGGCCGTTCACCACCTGAACGTTGACACCTGTGAAGCGAATCGTTGGGTTGACAAGATTACCTGAGCCGTCGTCCAGGTTGACGAGACTCATGGTGTCGAGAATGGCTTGCTCTGCTGCGGTCAGGGCGATGCCAGGCGGCGGCGGGGAGGCAGGTCCTCCGAGGGCACCCGGGCCGCTCGCTCCGCCAAAGGCTCCAGTGGCCAGGGATGGCATGGCACCATTCCCGGTCGTGTGGCCAGAAGGGCCGGCGAGTGAGCCTGGGCCGGAGTGCTGGCCGATGGCGTTCGTCTGCCAGATCTGCGATCCGAGCGCGACCTCTGGACGACCAACGTCATCGAGGCCGATCACCAGCTGTTCGTTGGGGTCCAGTGCCAGCAGCTCCGCAGCCTGGGCGACCAGCTGCTCAAGGGCCAGCAGGTCTGTGTTGGCCAGGCTTGCAGACGGGTGGTCGGGCGTGATCTCGTCACGCTCGAAGCCGTGGGCTGTGTTCCAGAACAGCACGTCGCCGGCGACGTTGTGCAGCAGCAGCTCACCACCTCCGGGGCCACCAAGAGCGATACGTTCGGCGGAGAGGCCGTGCCCCGAGTCGGTGAGCCCGAGAGCATGCGTGGCCTCAGTGAAGCGACCTGCTCCGTCACCGAGGAGAGCGACGTTGTCACCAGGAGAGACCAGGTAGACATCGTCCAGACCGTCACCGTTGAGATCTCCCACCAGGACGTCGGCGATCTGCACCGGCGAGAGCTTCTGTCCGGAGTCCTCGAACATCCCCGCACCACGGTAGATCGACACGGTAAGGCTGTCCGCTGAGCTGATGAGCCTATCGGCCAGTCCGTCACCATTCAGGTCGACGAAGCGCACGGTGGGTGGACTCACACCAGGCACGTTGACCGGTTGAGCGCGAGCATCGGTGGCCCACAAGGTGAGCAGGCCGGCAAGTGCGAGCGACGAGATCTGTCTCATCCGGCTCGAGCGTGCTCCGGCCGCTGCGGCTGCTGTGGCGCGGGCCAGGCGGGGGCCTGACGTGAGGACGGTCTGGGCGCTGGACATGATGCAGTCTCCTGGCAGACAAGCGGGCTGTCAGGCGACCTCTACAAGAGGGTCGAGAGACCGCTTCGTAGGCGGGAGGTTATCACGATGCAGGACGCGCTCGTAGGCACCTGCGCCTACGGGAGGTCGGGGAGGAACGACCTGCATGGCCCAGTCCTGCGCGGGTCAGAAAGTGTGGAAGCGTCTCTCCCCTTCACACTTCTGGCGCTCCCTGCGAGTCGTTGCGACTCAGCGCGGGAGAAAAACGTGGTACCCCCTCCAGGGCTCGAACCTGGGACCCGCTGATTAAGAGTCAGCTGCTCTACCAACTGAGCTAAGGAGGCACGCGTTAGCCGTGTATACCTACCGCTTCTCCCCTGGCGGATCAAGCTTTTGGACCGCCGCCAGCCAAGATTTGGGCCAGGTGGTCTGGCCTCCGGGGCAGGCCGGCGAAACAGCATGGTGCATCAGGGTTTCAGCGCGGGCTCGGGGTGGGCAGGGGCTGGCCTGCTCGCGGCCTTGCGCTGACCTAGTGGCCAGCTTCTTGGCCTGCAGCCTGGGCGCCATCCAGACCAGAGCTTGGCCTCAGATCGCCGCCCAGCCCCAGGCCCAGCTCAGCGCTCACCGCCTGGGCTTCCGCCTGGTGCTGAGCCAGCCAGCCCTTGCGCAGGGCATCGCTCCCCTCACCTGCCACCTGGTCCGGCAGGGCGGGGACGCCAGCGAGCCCCAGCAGCATGGCCATGGTCAGGGCCACGGCCAGGAAGATGAACTCGGCGCGTACGGCGGGGCCGTCGTCTGCCAGTTCTTTGGTGCCGTGGATGGGGGCCATGGTGGTGCTCACAGGGGACCTCTCTGTCATCGTCCCAGGCCTGTCCCCGACTTGAGCTGCGCCAACACTGCCACGACGCCACGGGCCCGTCCCCGGTCACGCACAGTTCGGTGACATGAACGTGGTCCCATGGCGCTCTCGCTGCGGCCTCTGCCCGCGGCTTGCTCACGTCCGCCCTCTCTGAACCGAGCGTCGCCATGCCTCTGATCGCCGTCTCCCTGCTCGCCGCTCTGGCCTGGGCGCCCGCCCTCGCGACCCTTGCCGCTTCGCCCTTCGCCGCTTCGCCTGTCGCGGCCCCCGTCCCCGCGGTTGTGGTGACGCCCGCGATCGTTGCCGAAGACACCGACGCCCCGCTCATCGACCCCGCCGTGGTCGAGCGCGTCGTCCACGACGGCCTGGAGGACAGCCGGGTCATGGACTGGCTCGACGAGCTCTGCCACACCATCGGCCCGCGGCTCACGGGCTCGGTCGGTCTCGACGCCGCCTGTACCTGGGCCCGGGACGAGTTCGCCGCCATGGGCCTGGACGTGCACCTCGAACCCTGGTCTGAGATCGACTGGGGCTTCGAGCGCGGCCCGAGCTGGGGCGGCATGGTCGCTCCCGAGAAGGTCGACCTGATCTTCATCACCCGCGCCTGGAGTGTGGGCACGGACGGACCGCTGCGGGGGCCGGTGGTGCTGGCTCCATCAGACGACGAGGCCTTGGCTGCTGCGGCCGAGAACGACGGCGCACTCTATGCCGGCGCCTGGGTGCTCGAACCGTCCGTCCCCCGTGACCAGCGCCCCTCGCAGGAGATGCGCGCGGCCCGCACCGCGCTCTACGAGTCTGCAGTCATCGCCGGCCGCATCCTGCCCTCCCGCAGCGGCGAGCTGCTGGTCACCAGCGGCAGTCTGGACACCAGCCCGGACGACGCCTCACCCATCCCGGCGGTCACTCTCCAGAAGTCGGCCTTCGACGATCTGTTGGCACGCCTCGACGAGGGCCAGGCCGTCGAGCTCGAGTTCGACATCGACAACCGCTTCATCGATGGGGCGCCCACCCAGGTCAACGTCATCGCCGACCTGGTGGGCAGCGTCTACCCCGACGAGTATGTCATCGTCGGCGGACACATCGACTCGTGGGACGGCGCCACAGGTGCCACCGACAACGGCACGGGGGTGTCCACCACCCTCGAAGCGGCCCGGCTGCTCACCGCGTCCGGCGTGCGCCCGGCCCGCACCATTCGTTTCATGCTCTGGGGCGGCGAAGAACAGGGCCTGCTGGGAAGCCGTCAGTGGGTCGCCGATCACGAAGACGTCATGCCCTCGATCTCGGCGGTCCTCGTGCATGACGGCGGCACGAACGCCCTCTCCGGCATCGGCGTCACCCCCGCGCAGAGCGCCCAGGCCCACACGGCCCTCGCGTCCGTCCTCGACTACAGCGCCAACGTCGAGGGCGCCCTGCCCTTCTCCATCCACACGGTTGGACGCCTCTCCGGCGGCGGCAGCGACCACAGCTCGTTCCTGGCCAAGGGCGTCCCCGGCTTCTTCTGGGATCAAGCGGGCGACGCGGTCTACACGGACACGCACCACACCCAGCACGACGACTTCGAGGCGGCCATTCCCGAGTACCAGCGCCACTCATCGGTCGTCGTGGCCCTGGGCGCCCTGGGGCTGGCCAACCTGCCCGAGCAGCTCTCACGCCGAGGCATGAACAGAGCCCAGCGCCGGGTGGGGGTAGGGCTCGCCGACGACGGCGCCACCATCACCTTCATGTCTCCCAGCGGACAGTCGGCGCAGAACGGCATGGTCGAGGGCGACAAGTTCCTGACCGTCAACGGAGCCGATGTCAGCGCTGGCGGACTGACCGCTCGCCGCGATGAAGGCGAAGGGCGCAAGCTGATCACCTGGCAGCACGGCGATGAGGTGCACACGTCGATCTTCGAGTGGGACGACGGAGACATCGACCACGACCCCGAGCAGGTGACGCTCATGGCTTCGGATGGCGAGGAGATTCGCGCCGACTTCTACATGGGTTCCACGAAAGGCACGGCCGCTGGATCGGCCCTGGTGCTGCTGCACATGAACCGCAGCGATCGCAGCGCCTGGATGCCCCTGCGTGACGAGCTCTACGCCGCGGGCATCGCCACCCTGGCCATCGACATGCGCGGCCACGGCGAGAGCGTGGGGGACAAGAGCTCGCTGTCCAACCGTCTGATGGTCGGTGAACTGTCGCTCTACGAAGAGATGCCGCTCGATGTGGAAGCGGCCGTGGCCTGGCTGGAGACGCTCGGCTACGACGCCACTCGTGTGGGCCTCATGGGCGCCAGCGTGGGTTGTTCCGTGGCGCTCCGCCAGGGCGCCAACGACGAGCGCCTGGCGGGCGTGGCCTGCCTCACCCCGGGCCGCAACTACCTGGGCCTCGACTCTCTCGCCGACGTGGCCCGCTGGGACAACCGCTCCCTGCTCATGGTCAGCAGCGGCGAAGAAGCGGGGGGCGGCGCCCTGCCCGTCACCGAAGCCCTGCTCGAGCGGGACCCCTGGGCTGACGTGATGCGCATCGAGCTGCCCCAGTCGTCAATCCACGGCACGCGCATGTTCGGCGTGGTCCCCGGCATCGAAGATCAGCTCACCCGCTGGTGGAGCAACGTGCTGCGCTGAGGCGCGGCGACCGCGCGGGCGGGTCTGGGGAGACCCCCGGGACAGGCAGAAAAAATGGGGTGAGTGAGGGGGATCGAACCCCCGACCTCTAGAACCACAATCTAGCGCTCTAACCGACTGAGCTACACTCACCACCTGCTCTGCAACGCGCCCTGCTGACCACGAGTGGCGAGCTGGGCGGGGGGCTGAACGGCCGAGCAGCCTACTCGGTGGGCTGGGCTGACTCAAGCTCCAGCAGACGGCTTGCCGGGGGGCTGCCTGACGGCGCTTCTGGGGGCCTTCTCACAGGAGCGAGCCTCTGGGTCTTGGGGACCCAGGGGCAACGGGTGGTCGATGCGCCGCGCGGCGCTCGACTGCTTCTACGGCCGGCCCACCAACGAGCGCCCGATGATCAGCCGCTGGATGTGGTTCGTGCCTTCGTAGATGCGCAGGCCCTGGATATCCCGGTAGTGGCGCTCCACCGAATGGCCGCTCCCGTAGCCACGGTTGCCCAGCAGCAGCACGGCCTTGGTGGCCGCCCGCTGGGCCACCTCGGTGGCGAAGAGCTTCGCCGCAGACGTGAGCCGGGTGAGGTCGCCTGCGTGGGCATCGGCAGCCCGAGCAGCGCGTGCCACCAGGGCGGCGGCGGCCTCGGTCTCGGCGTAGATGTCCGCCAGGTCGGCCTGGACCATCTGGAAATCGCCGATGCGCTGGCCGAACTGGCGTCGTTCCTGGGCGTGGGCCACGGCCTCGTCGAGGCAGGCCCGGGCGATGCCCACCGCGCCCGCCGCCACGCCGATGCGCCCGTGATCGAGGGCTGACATGGCGATGGAGAAGCCCTGGCCGATCTCCCCCAGCCGCTGAGAGTCGGGGATGACCAGCCCGTCGAAGGTCAGGCGCACATGATTGGACGCCCGGTGTCCCAGGGGCTCGACACCCAGCTCTTCAGCAACGAAGCCGGGCTGGGGCAGCTCGACCACGAAGGCGGTGAGACCCTTGCGGCCGGGTTCGGGTCCGCTGCGCGCGAAGAGGATGGCCAGGTCGGCCAGGCCACCATTGGTGATCCAGACCTTGCTGCCGTCGAGCACCCAGCTGTCGCCTTCGCGACGGGCGCTGGTGGCCACTGCGCCCACGTCGCTCCCCGCGCCCTCTTCGGTGAGTCCGTAACAGCCGATGAACTCGCCGCTGGCCAGGCGCGGGAGCCAACGCGCACGCTGCTCGTCGCTGCCGTGATCGTTCAGGCATTGGCTGACCAGACCGGTGTGCACGGCGAGGAAACCCCGGGTCGAGCTGCACGCTCGGCCGATCTCCTCGTAGACCGCCACGAAGGTCTCGTTGTCGTAGCCGCTGCCGCCGTGCGTGGTGGGCAGGGGGCCGGCGAGAAAGCCCAGCTCGCCCATGCGAGTGATGATCTCCCGGGGAATGGCGGCCGCGCGATCCCACTCGCTGGCGTGGGGGGCGATCTCATCGAGTGCGAAGGCCCTGGCCTGCGCGCGCACCTCTGCCCGCGAGGTCGTCCGGCCGTCGGCCTGTTTGCCGGCCTGTTTGCCGGCTCGGTCGCGTGTCTGTCCGTCGGCCTGTCCGTCGGGCTTGGAGTCGGCGTCACTCATGCCTGCGCCCCGTCGTCGCCGCAGGCTCGGGGGTGCCGCTGGGACACGAGCCGCTCGACGATAGCGCCGTTGACCAATGTCTGCTCGGCGATCTCGTCCACGTCTTCCATGGTGATGCCCGCGTACCAAACGCCTTCGGCATAGACCAC
>Ga0114933_10005047_pt1 | contig 12124 bp, 9 predicted proteins | sample 4SBtaG_FD_89691 | JGI IMG/M metagenome (GOLD analysis project Ga0114933, IMG submission 89691) | Deep subsurface microbial communities from Kolumbo volcano to uncover new lineages of life (NeLLi) - 4SBTROV12_W25 metaG | ecosystem: Environmental > Aquatic > Marine > Volcanic | place: Kolumbo...
ACAAATGAAACCCATACAGTCAGAGAATTTGTAAACGAGGCTTGCAAGATTGCAGGTATTTCTAGTAGAAAAATTAAGACTTCTAAACAGAACCTACGACCAATTGATGTGCAGTATCTTCGTGGTGATTATAAAAAAGCAAAGAGAAAGCTTGGTTGGAGTCCTAAAACTAAATTTAAGAAACTAGTTAAAATTATGGTAGATGAAGATATCAGTCGTTGGGAAAGATGGATAAAACGTGAATATTTTCCATGGGATGCAGCAACATTTGGGCATGATTCAATTGGACTGAAAAAAACCAAAAAATTGTAGAAATGAATGATAATTTAAAAAAAGAAGAAATAATATTTCAATCAAAATTCTCTAAAGAAGAGATTAGAGAATTTTTTGAAAAAGATACTAAATTTTATCATACTATGAATATTAATGGAATTAAGACTGAAAACACTAAAACATCTTCAGAATATCAAAACTGGATTTCTCAGGTTATACCAAACGATTTAACTGGTAAAAAAATCCTTGATGTGGGATGTGCAGATGGATTCTATTCATTCTTATGTGAAAAAAGAAATGCCAGTAGAATACTTGCGATAGATCAGGAAGGATTTGATAAGCATAAAACAATATCAGAATCCGGAACAAAAGTTAACTCAAATTATTTTGAATTATTTAAAAAATTGCTTGATTCAAAAGTAGAATATAGAAAGCTTGATGTGTATGATATAGATTTGCTCAAAGAGACATTTGATTTTATTTTATTCTTTGGGGTATACTACCATATAGAAAACTTGATCTCTGTATTGAGGAAAATCTCTTCTGTTGTTAATGATTCAGTTTTTTTATCTGGTCATATATTAGAAAGTGAAAATCCAATAATGTATTACTATGATCAATCGGATTCCACAAAGCATGGATCTGCTGGGGAATTTGCTCCTATTGTAGCAAGTCCACAATGTCTGATAAACATTGCAAAGAGTATCTGTGGATTCAGGAATGCAGAATTAGTAGATACAATATCAATGCCTTATGAAAGAACATATCCACATTTTTTTTCTGATTCAAATGTTGGAAAAATAGGCTTGTTCAAATTCTCAAAATAGAATTTATCTGAAATCTAATTCTTTATTCAGTGCAGAAAAAACATTGTTAAAATATACGATAAATCATTTTATTTTAATATGGGTGACCCTTACATGGCAATAACTGCAGTTATTGCTTGTAGAGTAGATTGTGATTTTTGTCCACAAGAATTATTGATCAAAGAATATCAATTAAAAAATAACTTAACAGATGTAAGTTATGGAAATCCAAACATTATGGATTTTTCTATATTCAAACAATGTATAGATAAAATTCCAAAAAATGTACAAATAAGCTTTGGAGGATATTCTGACATATTTTTACATCCTGAAGCCGCAAAGATGATTCTTTATGCTTTTGACTCTGGTCACCAAATAAGCATATTTTCAACTTTAGTAGGATTGGAATTACATGATATAGATAAAATCAAACATATTCCATTTGTAAATTTTCATGTTCATCTACCTGATTCGTCTAACTACGCCAAAATTGCAGTAAATAAAAAATATCTAGCTGTTCTCAAGAAACTTCAAGAAAGTAATTTAAAAAAACTTACTGGCATGTCAATGGGTGATTTGCATCCTAAAATTAAAGACATTCTTCATGTAGACCTTGAAGATGAAAAAATGATAAGTCGGGCAGGAAATCTTCCAGATGTAAAGGATGATTTTGACAAAAAACTAGGTCCTTTATCATGTAATATCTCAAGCCATGATGGATTAGAAGATAGGTTTGATTCTAATACGCTTTTGCCAAATGGTGATGTGACACTGTGTGCTATGGATTATGGTCTAACATGCGTTATAGGAAATTTAACTAGGATGGATTATAATTCACTTTTCACAAATAACGAGTTTAAGAAAATCTATAATAAAATGAAATCTTATGATGATGAGATAATTTGCAGACATTGCAATCAAGCAATACCTGAACAAGAAATAGAAGATCGGAAAAATATTGTAAAGAAATACAATAATGAAACAGCTCACTCTGTAATTAATTTATACCAAAAACTTCTGAACAGATTTCCAGACAAAGAAGGATTCTATTATTTTTATTCAAAATTATCTAATGATGAACTTTCTATCAGTGATATTGAAAATCATATAAAACAATCATTTGAATATATCTCTAGCCGAACTACTAAACTAACTTAAATTTAATTTTTAATCTATTATTAATTGAATATAGACTGATGGATACAAAAATAAGTATGTAATTACTTTCAGATTTAGGAACATACATTGAATACAGAATTACATATTTTTATTATCTGGAAAAAGGCTCGTGATAAGACAGAAGACATATTCAGTGACCTTAAGAAAAAATTTGAATTATTAGAAGTTTATGAAGTTAACTGGAGTTCAGAATTTTTTTCTGACAATATGTCGCGTTTTTATGGTGTAAACTTACCTCCAGGTGCCTTCAAAGCAGATCAACATGATTTTGGACCTTTCTTATTGTGTATAATTGAAGATAAGGATCCAACATATGGCAATAGAGAAACTGCAAAAGGTGAGACACATGTAAATATTAACACATTTGACGCAAAGCAAACATATCGTTCATGGACAGGTGGAGGTAATCACATACATGCCAGTAATACCGAAGCAGAATCAGAACACGATCTTGTACTTTTACTTGGAAAAAACCTAAAAGATGTTCGTGATAGTTTACCACAAAAATGGGATAAGAAAATTAAGACTATTAATTCTGATCTAGTAGGATCTAAAGGATGGAAAAATATTTCCCAGTTATTTTATGTTTTAAATGCAACTGTAAATTATTTGATACTGAGAAACTTTGAAAATATACATGATTTGGATATAGCAACATTAAACAGTGATATTGATATTTTAACAAATCAAGTAGAAGAAATTAGGTTTGTTACAAATGGAAAAAAAATCTTGGAAGAGAAAAAACAAGAATTCCATTTAGTTAAGATTGCAAATAAAGATGTCTTATTCCATATTGGAGAACAATATTATGATCCAAAGTGGGCTAATGGTATACTAGATCGTAAGATCTTGTCACAACACGAATTCTATATACCAAATGACGAGGATCATTTTTACAGTCTTCTATATCGTGCACTAGTGCAAAAATCCATGGTAACAGATGACTATATTGAGAAACTAGTTAGTCTTTCTTCTAAACTAAAAATAAATAATCTTACCAGAGAAGATTTCTCCACATATGATGTACCCATAGAAATCTTAGATGCATACATGAGAAGAATGGGATATGAATACATGCCAAGAGATTATTCATTATTTTACAATTCTGATGTTGTGGATTTCGCAATCACAAAGCGCGAACATCGTATGTTTAGAGAGAAATTAGAAACTAAAAACTGGTTAGATGCAGCTGCAGAAGTATATTATCCAAATAAACCATGGACTTACAAAATGATAGTACACCAAAGTAGGGCCGACTTTCTTTTTTTACTTGATATAAAAAAGGATGATTTAGCACTTGTAATTGGTGCTGATTTAGGTCAAATTTCAGTACCATTATCAAGGTTCTGTGATGTTATTGCAATGGAAGATGATCCAGACAGAATTGAGATTATGAAGATCATTGCTAAACAAGAAAACCGAAATAACATACAGTTGCTTTTGTCTGACATTCATAGTACAAAATTTGACACTGGTAAATTTGATTTGGTCATTATAAATGGTTTCGAGAAAGTAGGTTCTTTTGAAAACAAAGATCAAATGAAGAATCAACAGGAATTACTGAATGAAGTTTATCGTATACTAAAACCTGGCGGTACTCTTTATTTTGGCGCTCTTAACAAATTTGGTCTGCAATATCTGTTAGGTGAGAATGTAGATGGTCTACAAGATTATGTTTACCTAAAAAATAATCTTGCTAAATCAATTTTTGAAACAGAAACCGGTGAAACATTAAAAACTTTACACCATGGAAAAAAAGAATACGAAAAAATGATTTTAAAATCAAGCTTTAAAAATGTTAATTTTTTTGGGAATATTCGTGATTATAGATTACCATACGCATGGGTAGATTTATCAACTAACCAATCTTCGATGTTTATTTCTAAGAATCTTTATTTTTTAGATGAATTTGACACATCAAATCAAATAAGAAGTAAATATAGTGAAAAATTAAAATATCTCTACGAGATTTTTTCTGATCAACTATCCAATATTTATTCATCTTACTCTATGGTGGCACAAAAGTGATTCTGATGATTAAATCTATTATAAATTCACTAACACATGATTCTAAATATAATCAATATTTTGACACAAACAAAAAATTATCCTATGTAATGATCAGTACTGGAGGTTACAAGCCATACGAAAAAGGCAGGATTATCTTTTTAATATTACAGGATGACATACCATCTATAATAGTAAAATTCTATAAAGTACCAAATGGATTAATACAAGATCAATTCAAAAAACAAGAAATAATTTATAATAAGTGTGGTGGTAAAGGAATTCCAAAACCACTAGGAATTTTGATGTTAAATGATAATGAGATTATGATTGAAGAAGGAATTAATGGAAAAAACCTTGAGCGATACATCTCTGATAATCCTTCTCAAGATTTAGTTAAATCAATAATGCACAAAATAATATCACTATATGACCATTTGAATAATACACTTGAGCCATCTACCTTTGTTGCTCTTAACAAAGAAGTGGATCATCTTCTTGACAGATTTATCGAACTATATTCTCCTAGTGAAAATGAACTTCTTACGATAAGGGAATGTATATCCACATTTTTATTAAATTTCAAAAATGAAAATATATCTAAAAGATACTCCAATGGAGATTTCATACCCAGAAACCTCATTGTAGATGATGAAAATATTACATTGGTTGATTTTGAATATGTAAGTGAAACCCATCTTTATTTTTTTGATTGGTTTAGATTCTTCAAATACCAGTATTCAATATCAAATGATTATCTCTATAATATCATTCTAAATACAGAAATAAACGATGACTTGTTTATATCATCATTAAGAGAGTTTACAAAATACAGATCAAATAAACAATTTGATATTGCATCTAGATTGATATTTGAAATTAGAGAATACATACAAAGATCCGGTTCTTTGACTTTAGCATTATGTAATGAAGAAAAAAATGGAATACGTAATCTCATTGCTGATACATCATCGTCTTTGAATGGGAAACATATGATTGACACTAAACCACCCACTTCAAATGATATAATATCATCTGAAAAGGAATTTTATCATAATGCATATACCAAAATTCATGAGTATACTGAATCTGACAACAAGATACAAAATATCCAGAAAAAAATAGTAAAACAAGAAAAGAGAATTAAGGAGCTTGTTAATGAGAGAGAATCATTACAAAGAAAGAATACTGCTCTTTCAAGTTTTATTGATCATGATAAAATACTTGACACTTCTTCGAAAAAGACTGTGAACGAACTTTACTTAGAAATACTTCACAGAGATGCAGACATAGAAGGCTTAATACATTTCTCTTCACTTTTAGAAAACAAGAAAATGACAACAGACGATTTAAGAAAAACATTATTAGATTCAGATGAATACAGAATATTGTAAAGCTTGTTATGTAAAAAGGAAGAAAAACAATGATTATAATTTCACAAAATATTATAAACTATGATATACCAATTCCCAAAAATGCAATTTTTAGGATAAATCTTGCATGGATAAACAGTATAGATGAGTTAAAACAACTTGTAGAGAAACATAAACTTCATACAATATTTGTTGATTTACCGGTAAGCAGAACAAAACCACCAAATAACAAGTACTCATTAAATGATATTATCTCTATTTTAGAGAATTACAATAACATAAAGTATATTGCAATTTCTAATGTTGAAACTAAAGAAGATTTGGATCAATATTCAAAAATTATACCAGAAAATATTACAATAGTTCCAAAAATAGAAAGTCACGTAGGAGTTGAAAATATTAAAGATATTACTATGAAATTAGATTATGAAGAAAAACTTGTAATGTTAGATCATGATGACCTATATTCTAATCTATTAAAATCAGGTTTTACATCTGATAAATTCATTTACTATGTGAATAATCTTATTGAGTTTTGTAAATCTAACAATATAATACTGCTTAGGACTGTCGGTGTCATATTTTCTGATGAAAATAAAAATGTCTCTGATTATGTTCGTTAATCTAATCGGCTGAGATTATTGAAATTATGTTATTACAATTTTGAGGTAAATCAATTTTTTTAGCTTCTCCTGAATTCCTATTTATTTTTAAAATCCCATATACAGGATTCACAAATTTTGAATTTGTTCTTCGTAAACTAAAACTGTAACCTATGTAAAGAAATTCATTGATGACTAATACACCTCTCATGAAGGCATCTAATCCCTTGTATTCTAATTTTATTTTGTTATTTTGATTTAGTGATAGTAATAATGCTTGTGAACTAGAGCACAGATAAAGTTTATTTTTATACGATTGTAAAGTATGGGGAGTTTTTAATTTATTAATAAAAATTTTTGCCTTTAATTCCGAATCAAGTTTTGATAATGCACCTTTGTCAACATATTCATTATTTTCATCACAATATGTCATTGATGTCAAAAACATTTCTCCGTTATGAAAACATATGTCATTAATGTGGTGATGATGTGTACATCCAAATGGATCATAAACTTTACTATTTTTAATATGAATACTATCACCAAAATCTATTTCTGAAACAATAATTTTTCCTACAAAATCTCCATCTTTAACACAACTCTGTGTTGCTTTTGGCGATGATTCATCACCATTAGATGCAACAACAAAAATTTTATTATCTCTAATAAAAATTCCATGTGGATCTCTTGCAAAAATATAATTTTCAAATATTATTGGAATATTTTTAAAATTATCACCATCAATCTTTAATGCCACTAATTGTGGTTCACTTTTTTTTACTCCAAATAAAATTTGTTCTGGTGCATAATAATCTAATCCATTGCACATTTGTTCAGTGAAAACAGGAGACAATTTCTCATTTTTAATAACAAAAATTCCCCCTTCTTTGGTATCTTCATTATATGATGAAACAAAAATGTTTTGTGCTTCATTTTTACCTTCAACTATCTCCTCATTAACAGTTTCTTGAGATAAAATTGTTTCAAAATCACTGTCTAAATTTTCAAGATCTTCATATTTCTTTTGTACTCTGGCATATTCTTCAGAATTTTTAAATATTTTTGTAAGATCATCTATTGATAAATTTTCATCTTTTATTTTTGTTAGATAATATTGAATTTCTTTCTCAGTTGCCTCTCTTTCTAATAATGTTTCATAGTGTTTTTCAATTGTTTCTCTTATTTTTTCCAACTTCATAATATTTTTTTGAGTTGGATTCTGTTTTTAAAAGTGTTGTTTTTGTATTTTTTAAATTTTAAAAAATGGATTTTTAATCAGAAATGAATAAATGTATTACTCAGCTTTAATGATTTTTACATAAATATTAATGATTAATTGTTAGTACAATAGGTAATGTATGAAAATAAAATAACTGCTATATACAGAGTAAAAAATGAAGAAAGGTTCATTGGACAATCTATAAAATCTGTAGTTGATTTCTGTTCTGAAATTATTGTATTAGATGATAATTCTACTGATAGAACTGCTGAAATTTGTTCAAGTTTTGACAAAGTTTCTAACATAATAAAACCAAGAGGAACTGAGCTAGATGAAGTACGCGATAGAAACTATCTTTTTGAAACTGCACGAAAAAATAACCCTGATTTTATTTTGTCAGTTGATGGAGATGAGATTTTTATGCCTAATGCATCTGAAGTATTATTTGAAGAAATGTCCGTAGTCTATCCTAATTCGGATGTTTTTGACTTTCAATTTTTAACTCTTTGGGATAACGTTAACACAATTAGAACTGATGGAATTTTTGGAAATTATTGGCAAAAAAGATTGCTAAGAATGAAGAACCAACCATACTCATTGTTACTTGTTGAAAATGATAATCCTGGCAATCTTCATTGTGGTAGTATTCCACCAGACAGTAAAGGATTTGGCAGTCCAGCTAAAAGCAGTGTAAAAATTTTTCATTTAGCAAGTTTAGATGAGGAAGTACGTAAACGGAAATATGATTATTATACAAAAACTGATCCTGATAGTGTATTGACTGGTGCATATAAACACATGATTTCAGGTGAAGGTGAATTTTCAGGTTCAAATGGGATTGAACTAGAGGAACTACCAAAAGAGTTTACAGTTAATTTATAGTAGAAATATTGAAACGGATATAGAGAAAATGAACAATTTTGATTCTGGGTTAAGAGAACAAAGTGTCACTTCACAAATTGATATTGTTACTAATCAAAGTAGTGTCTTAGTTGTCACCAAAAATCATGAATTGTTTACAAAGAAACTTGCAGCAAAAGAATGTACTATTGAAATTGCCGAAAAAAAAAATGATTCAGATTATGACTTAACATTTGATTTTAAAAATATTGAATCAAAAAAATTTCAGGTTATATTATTAGATGACACTATTAACCATGTCTCAAATCCCATCGAATTTATAAAACAAACTAATGGATTTCTCGCGCCTGACGGCTATTTGTTATGTACTGCGAATAATCTATTTAATTCTGTTAATAGGCTAAGATTTTTGAATGGGGATTCTCAGATAATTAATTCAATATTAAAAAATAGAAATCTAGAATTTTCATCACTAGATAGTATACTTTTGACTCTTGCAGAATCAGATTCGTCAATTGGAAAAATTATTAGAGTAGAAGAAGAAATTAACCTGAAAAGTAGACTTGATCTGAACACTTTTACATTCACGGAAGAATTATTGAAAGCCTTAACTTCAGATTCTGAATCTAATACATTCTACTATGTTTTTACAGTAACTAGAAAACCAATGGTAAATCAAAGTACTAGGAGATGGGTATCCAAATTTTCAAAAAATCTAGTCACTGAAGGATTTAAACAGATTTTAATTGATTACAGATTACAATATGAAAAACACATTAACTATCTGAAACAAACCAACAGAGAACAATATGCTTCAATGATATCCATAAACCAATTTGATCAAAAATCTTCTCAAGGGGAAGTAATTAATAATAAAAATAATTTATTAAAAAAAGATAGTACATCAAATGATGATAAAAAATTCCAAAAGGAATTAGAAACAGATCTTTTAGAAGACAGTGGTAAATTTTTAAAGCGCACATTGCGGGAGAAAGATGAGTTTCTACAATCTGCTATCAATGAAGAGCGAGAGCATCTAGAAAATGCAATAAAGGAGAATCATGGATACCTAGAAAATGCACTAAAAGAGAAGGATGGATACCTAGAAAATGCACTAAAAGAGAAGGATGAATACATAAAAACTGCTCTACAGGAAACAGATGAATATGTAAGAAATGCTCTAAAAGATAAAGATGAGGTAATTCATGCCATGCAGAATAGCTTTGCATTTAGGGTATTATCAAAATTAGATAAACTTCTTGGCAGAAAACACAAAAATTAGTGATTTTCAAATGCTTAGAATTAATATGCCAATTGATTATGGCTCCTTTGCTCAAGCAACTAGTCTTAATCTGATTACTAGAAAATTATATTTTGAATTAGCAAAAAAAATGAATGATTCACGATCATTTACAATAACTGCATCATTGTTACAAGATTCTGGTCTTGGTGATATTAACCAACATTATGATTGTACTATAATTCCAAACATGGGTGGTTACAAATTTCCACTAGATACATCATTACATAATAAAAATCTCATAGTAGGTATTGTTGGAATAGATGAAGTGGTATTAGGCAGAGAAGTTTACAAGAGTGATATTGATTGGAAAAGAAATGAACCAATAATTAAAAATGAATTAAAAAAATGGAAAAATGATGAAGCAAAGGTTGACCAAATTCATGTTTCTAATCAACCAGAAAAAGATCAATTAATTGAATATTTGAAAATTCCAGAACAGAAAATTTCCATTATTCCATATGGTGTTGATCATGACTTGTTCAAACCTATTGATGCCAAACAAAAAAAGAAAAAGAGAAAAGAAATTCTCGCAAAGTACAAACTTGATGATTCACCATATCTAATACATATTAGTGAGGCAAATTGGGCAAGAAAAAATATTTTCAGACTTTTTGATGCATTTAAACAGGCAAAAAAATCAATTATACCTCACAAATTACTTGTTGTTGGAAAAAATGATGAATTTGTTCACAAAAGAGCCAATCCAGTAGAAGATATCCACATTTTGGGATTTGTTCCAGAAAATGATCTAATTACGCTATTGCAATGTTCAGATGTATTAGTTAATCCATCTTTGCATGAAGGGTTTGGATTACCAATGCTTGAAGCTATGGCATGTAAGATTCCTGTAATCACATCTAATGTATTCAGTCCTCCTGCGGTTGTTGGTGAAGGAGGCCTATTTGTCGACCCACGAAATGTAGATGACATTTGTGAAAAAATAATTGAGATTGCAAATAATGAAGAACTACGACTAGACATAGCAGAAAAAGGATTTGAGCGTTCACAAAAATTTTCTTGGAATTTTACTGCAGAAGGCATACTGAATTTATGTCAGAAATATCAAAATGATAAAAATCAAAATTTTGAAAACGAGTATGATAAATCTGCAAGACGCACACTTGCAACAATTTGCCTCAATAACTACAAACTAAAACGTAGATTTCTTTCATCAATAGTTCAAATGGATTTTGATGAATTAATAGAGTGGTCATTAGACAAAGGATTAGACGATCCAGATGTTAATGATTATTTGATTCCATTAACAAAGTGGCTAGAAAAAAACCGTAAAGAGAAAAAACTTCAGGTTTCATCAAGTGATTAAAGATGGGAGAAAACAAATTCTTTGAAAAATTAGCTTATCTTTATAAGACATCTGTTGAGATTATACAAGAATATGGCTTTCTTTATTTTCTGCGATTTGGTTCTAGCCAATTAAAGCAACAAAAATTAGATATTTTAAAGCCAAAAGATGATTATGAAAAACTTTTAATCAAAAAGACTTTAGACAAAAAAACACAGTATAGAATTTGGAAGGAACAACAAGAGAAACAATCTATATCTACCCAATCATCCACACATGAGAATTTTCCTAGTGTTGCATTAATTATTAGGGAAAACTCAGAAACTCTAGTAAAATGTATCGAATCAGTTTTCGAACAATCTTTTACTAAATTTGAATTAATTATTGTCACAGATAATCAGAATGCTTTTGAAACAATAAAAAAAGTAACAGACACAAAATCAGTCAGTGATGTAATTATTAATTTAAAATTTTTAAATAAAAATCAAATTTTTTCAATTTCAGAATTACTAAAAATAACTTCTAGTGATCTAATTGGTTTCTTAGACGAAACAGTTTTTCTTAAAAAAAACTGTTTTGATCAAATTATTAACGAATCATTAGAAAACCCCACATCTGATTTGTTCTATTCAGATGAGGAAATACTTCAAAAAAATGATGAAGTACCATTTTTCAAGCCTGATTGGTCCCCATATCTTTCACTTTTTAGAAATTATATGGGAAATTTCTTTTTTGTAACAAGGTCATTATTAACAAGAATTGATTCCAACGAATCTTTGCATGGAGATGACTTTCTCTGGTTTTTGTATCAATCATATGAAAATGCTGAAAAAATATTTCATATCCGTTCAATTTTGTATAGTTCAGAAGATGATAAACATACAGGATTAAGAAAAATTATCCCAAAGATTTTAGAAAAGAGAAATTTAGATTCTTCTATCCGAGATAGTTCCAAAAATGATCACTATGAAATTAATTTTAAATTAAACAAACAACCAAAAGTAAGCATTATAATTCCTACCAAGGATAATGGTTTTCTTCTTAGAAAGTGTCTTCGAAGTATAGAATATAATACTGATTATGAAAATTATGAAATCATTATTGTTGATAATAATTCAAAAAATACTGAAACCAAACAATTTTTGAAATCACTTCCATACAAGGTAGTAAGTTATAATGATAATTTCAATTTTTCAAA
>Ga0114933_10005050_pt1 | contig 12121 bp, 8 predicted proteins | sample 4SBtaG_FD_89691 | JGI IMG/M metagenome (GOLD analysis project Ga0114933, IMG submission 89691) | Deep subsurface microbial communities from Kolumbo volcano to uncover new lineages of life (NeLLi) - 4SBTROV12_W25 metaG | ecosystem: Environmental > Aquatic > Marine > Volcanic | place: Kolumbo...
CCGCATAATTTTACCGGAACGGGTTTTCGGCAAACCCGGAGCCCACTGGAGAATATCCGGACTCGCAATCGCCCCAATTTCCTTTCTCACATGGCCAATCAATTCTGCGCGCAAATCATCTGATGGACTCAAATCGGACATTAATGTTATATAGGCATAAATGCCCTGACCTTTAATATCGTGGGGATAACCCACCACAGCGGCTTCAGCGACTGCAGGATGTAATACCAAAGCACTTTCCACTTCGGCAGTGCCCATGCGATGACCGGAAACATTGATGACATCGTCAACCCGTCCTGTCACCCAATAGTACCCATCCTGGTCACGACGCGCACCGTCACCACTGAAATACTGGCCGGGATACATCTTGAAATAAGCCTCATGAAAACGCTTATGATCACCATAAAGAGTACGCATCTGTCCCGGCCAGGAACGTTTAACCACCAGGTTCCCGGACGTTATTCCATGTTGTTCTTCGCCCTGATCATTAACCAATGCCGGCTCCACACCAAAAAAGGGTAATGTCGCTGATCCGGGTTTCAATGCAGTGACTCCCGGTAAAGGCGTAATGAGTATTCCACCGGTTTCTGTCTGCCACCAGGTGTCCACCAACGGACAGCGGCTGTCACCAACGACCTGGTAATACCATTCCCAGGCTTCCGGATTAATGGGCTCGCCTACTGAGCCTAATATTCTAAGACTTTTGCGACTGGATCGATTCACATAATCGTCCCCCTGTCCCATTAATGCTCGAATAGCAGTCGGTGCAGTATAAAAAATATTGACCTGATGTTTGTCAATAACCTGCCAAAATCTTCCGGCATCCGGATAAGTCGGCACACCTTCAAACATTAAGGTAATGGCACCATTACAAAGCGGCCCGTAAATAATATAAGAATGACCGGTCACCCAGCCAACATCCGCTGTACACCAATACACATCGCCATCGTGATAATCGAAAATATATTTGTGGGTCATGGCTGCGAACAATAAATAGCCTCCAGTGGTATGCAGGACACCTTTTGGTTTACCCGTTGAACCCGAGGTATACAGAATGAACAAAGGGTCTTCTGCGTTCATTTCTTCAGGTTCACAGAACGGGTCTACCTGTCTAACCGCTTCTGAGTAATCCACATCGCGTCCGTCATGCCAGGAAGTTTCTGCTCCGGTTACTTTGACGACAATAACACTATGCACATTCGGGCAGGAATCCAGGGCTTTATCGGCATTGGCTTTCAACGCTACAGTGCGCCCACCGCGCACCCCTTCATCAGCAGTAATCAATACCTGACAATCCGAATCCAATATTCGATCCTTTAACGCGTCCGGCGAAAAGCCACCAAAAACCACAGAATGAACCGCACCTATCCGTGTGCAAGCCAACATGGCAATGGCCGCTTCCGGCACCATCGGCATATAAACAGATACCCGATCACCTTTTTGCACACCACGACTTTTGAGTACATTAGCAAATCGACAGACTTGTTCGTGTAGCTGCGAATAAGTTATTTTTTTGTCCTGACCGGGATCGTCTCCCTCCCAGATAATCGCAACCTGATCACCCCGCGACTGCAGGTGTCGATCCAGGCAGTTATACGAGACATTCAGTGTCGCGCCCTCAAACCATTTTATATCGGCCGTTTCAAAATCACAGTTCTGCACACTTTCCCAGCGCTTTGTCCAGGTGACAAATTGATCGGCCTGTTCTGCCCAGAATGCATCAGGCTCCAGTATGGATCTGTCATACATTTCCCGGTATTGCTCATAATTCAAATGAGCCCTGGCTTCTGCGGATTGTGAAACAAAATGGACAGTTGATTCTGACATTGAATTCTCTCTTGTTCGGGGGCAAAAAAAGGACTTACCACAAATTCTAAAAGAGGGTGTAAGATTTTAATTACTCAGGCTTCTGCAACAGGGACGTTGCAGCAGAGCTTACAGGGATGTATTCACGCGTCCTGAGTAATTAAAATCTTACACCCTAATACTACTGACCCTATCACATTAACTTCGAATTAAACCCTATGGCCTGTGTGTTGGCAAGATAAGCTTCCATAATTCGACTGGGATCCTGTATTAATTTTGACTTCCAGACACCCAGTTTAACCCGGCTTTGTATCAATCCACGTAAAACACCGACGTGCTGTGTAAGGCCCAACGCCGTAGCGCCGACAATACAATCATCTTTAAATTGCAAATTCAGATACCGATAACGCTCAGGATTATAGAGTTCTGCCGAATCCCCACCATCAACGCCCATCCATAAACCAAAGGAACTCGAGATTAAACCCAGAGTATCCAAAACATTCATGTTCACACTACCCCTGTGCACAGCCTGACCTAACCCTGCCATATTCCTGGCTGCAATCTGTCCATGCTCACTGGCTGTTGGCTGTATCGCCTGAACAGAATAGCCACCAGTTGAAAAATCCAACCCCTGCGCCACATCACCGGCCGCATAAATATGCGGCATATTGCTTTGCATATTTCGATTGATGACAATGCCTTGATCTATCTCAACGCCACTCCCGGATAAAAAATCAATATTGGGACGAACGCCAGTTGCGGAAACCACCAGATCGCTGGTAATCGCTTGACCATTGTCCAGCACCACACTGAGTGGCTGTCCCGATCCATTTTCCTGATCTGCATCAATACGAACCACCTGGGTTGAAGTATGTACTGTCACACCTTTGCTCTGGCACCACTGTTTGATCAAATTCCCCGCTTTTTCGTTCATCATTCTGGGAACCATACGATCTCCCATTTCAACCACAGTCAGATCGGCGCCACTTTTTGCCAGGGCTTCCAGGATAATACAACCAATAAATCCGGCGCCCATTAATAATACTTTTGCTCCAGGTTTAGCGTGTGCAGCAATATTGCGGGCATCGGCCAAAGTCCAGCAGGGAGTTATTCCCGGTAGATCCATGCCGGGTATGGGAGGCGAAACCGGACTCGAGCCCGTTGCGACCAAACACTTATCGAATTTGATTTCGGTACCATTTGCCAAAGTCAAAGACCGGGACTCAGGATCAATACTGCGCACAAATGCAGTAATCAGCTCAATATTTTTCTGATCATAATGGTCTGCTGATTTTCGTAAATGAGTTCCCTGCTCTGGAATTTGCTTAACCAGATAATAGGGCAAGGCCATACGTGAATAAGGTTGCTCCGGTTCTTCGCCGATAATCACAATTTCACAGTCAGCATCAAGTGACCGCAAAGTTTCTGCTGCAATCACTCCCGCAGGTCCAGCACCAATGATAACGTGTCGCATAGCCGCCTCCCTGTTAAACAGCTAATCGATCGAGTGTTTCCTGAGTCGGCACACCGTCGCTGCTCCAACCGCGCAACTGATAATATTCGGGCAGCATTTTATGTAAATCGTTCACGCGTCCTTTTGCCGGGCCAGTTTTTGCTGCATCCTTCAGCATGCGCTTAGGTAAAGTATCGTCTTTACCCGTCAGACCTGCCGCCATATTAAATTTTCTTTCCAGGTTCCAGATACGTTCGCCCGCTTCAAGTAAAGAATCCACTGTCCACTCACCCTCACAGGCTGCGGCAATTTGTGGTGCAATATCCTCCAAAGTCCATGCGAATGTTGTAAACACACAAATTCCCGCTGAATCCACCGCCGCGGTAGCATCCTGGAAAGCTTTAACCAGAGCAGGCTTACCTTCTGTTACCAATGGATCGGTTTTCTCGGGGATACCCAGTACTTCCGAAGATATACTATAGCCACGAAGATGACAGGCACCGCGATTAGAGGTCGCATATGCCAAACCCATGCCCTGAACTCCGCGAGGATCGTAGGCCGGGAATTCCTGACCTTTGACTGTCATTGATAAATCCGAATGACCGTATTTTTCACACAGGCGTTTTGAGCCCAAACCCAACACCCGGCCAAAACCTTCGCCTTTTGCCGTCAATTCAGCCATCGTAGTCAAGGCCTTTGCTGAACCGAATTTTAATTCAATTCCCCCGGTATCTTCTAATGTAATCACGCCCATTTCAAACAGTTCCATAGCAGCCGCAAGCGTTGATCCAAATGAAATCGGGTCAAAACCGTCCTCATTGCATAAATAATTTGCATAGGTTAGTGCATCTATGTCATCCACACCGGTATCGCTACCCAAGGCCCATGCAGCTTCATATTCCAAGCCGCCCGATGCTCCCCAGTATTCTGGTTTGTTCTCGATGGTGTAATGCCCCTGGTCGATTGTCGAGATACGGCCACAGGCTATGGTGCAGCCAAAACAGGCCGCGTTGGTGACCAGATTGGGCTTACCATCGCTTTCACGCGGTTCATGCATGGCTTCACCGGAAATTTTTTCAGCCCCTTCGAACTCAACTTCCTGCATATTACGGGTTGGCATCGCACCGATTTCATTGATGATATTCATCAAAACCTGGGTCCCGTATTTGGGCATACCTTCTCCGGTAACCGCATTGTCTGCCAATACTTTTTTACCCGCTGCTGTCGCCTGCATAAACGCCTGCGGATTCTTTATATTGCCGACGCCGCGAGTTCCGCGTACCGCCACCGCTTTTAGGTTTTTTGACGCCATAACTGTACCCACACCAGAGCGCCCTGCTGCCCGGTGCAGATCATTGATGATCCCCGCGTACAAACACCCCTGTTCTGCGGATCGTCCAATGGTTGAAATCCTGAGCAAAGGATCCTGATGCTTAGAGTGCAGAAATTCGTCGGTTTCCCATACCGATTTACCCCACAAATTCTCGGCATTGATTAATTCGGCTTTTTCATTTTCAAGATAAAGATAGACCGGCTGCTCCGCACGGCCTTCGAAAATAATCATATCCCAACCCGCGGATTTGATCTCGGCACCAATAAACCCACCCGAATTTGAACAGGCAATAGCACCGGTCAATGGACTCTTGGTAATCACCGAATAACGCCCACCTGTTGACGCCATTGTTCCGGTCAGCGGCCCGGTCGCCATGATCAATTTATTGTCTGCAGACAATGCATCGATTGCGGGGTCAATTTCTTCGCTTAAATATTTACTGGCCAGCCCACGCTGACCCAGATACTGTGCTGCCCAGTCCATGTTCAATAACTCACGCTGGCAGTCACCCGAAGTCAGATCCACTCGCAAAATATATCCAGTCCAAGCCATGATTAACCTCCAGTAGACATCTGATTCACAGGCTGCGCCGCATGAGCTCGCATCCGCTCCAGCCCGGTATGATCCGCGTCTACATAGGTAATTGCATCGGTCGGACAGGCTTTCGCGCAAGCGGGGTCGCCGCCACACAAATCGCATTTGATTACTTTGCCGCTGTCCTGGTCATAATTCACCGTACCAAATGGACAGGCAATCGTACAGACCTTGCAACCGACACAGACATCGTTGACGATCTCTTTGCAACCCGTATCTGCATTATAAACAATGGCTTCAACCGGACAGGCATGCAAACACCAGGCTTCTGTACACTGTGTACAGGTATAAGGGGAGAATCGGCCTAGATCATGGAAGGTAAAAACCTTGATCCGCGATTTGGATGGGTTAAAAATACCTTCGTTTTCATACGAACAAGCCATTTCGCATTGCAAACAACCGGTACACTTTTCCGGCTCGATCTGCAGAGATTTCAACATACCAATTCCTCCATGCACAGTAGAGTGAATGCAACTATTCGCTGTAGACAGATATAATGTACGATTCTTAAGACTTGCGCAACAAGCGTTTTACAGCAAAAATTGCCTGGATAGATATTCTCGCCCCCAACGAATAATTCGACAACAATCACCAGCGTCGCTAATCAGCGACAGCTTAAAGGGCTATTCACACTGTACTCCCATCAATCACATCGATATCCTGTCGCTAAATCACAACAAATGAGTGAATTTTACACACGACACATAGTCATAACATAATATTATTTCAGTTATATTTGAGGCTGGCTCTAATATTGCAATGGCTATGGAATAAGAACTATTCTATAGCAGGGGAAGGTAGTGAATAAAAACAGCATGTCAGTCAGACAATCCACGAGCGCAACCATGAATAGCTGCGAACAGGCCATGCTGAATTTACCACTCAAGCGTTTGATCAGAGGCTCTATCGCTTCGATATTCATACTGGCACAAGCATGCGCAATGAATGAAATTGCTGCGCCAGAGAAAATCAGCAATACCCTAGAAACGTGCGCGAACCCTGCCCCCAACCACGCCAACTTTCTAACAAGAAACCGGTTAAATAACCTCTGTCGAAAACAAACTGAAGCCGATCATTCAGGACTTTCCACAGATCCCTTCATGGATGCCGGCGGGACTATGTTGTCGTTGATGTTTACAGTAAACTCCGAATTAACAAGTAAACCAATACATATAAATCAACACAGCCGAATCCAATTGTGCAAGATATTGAAGAACCTTCACTCAACCCAAAGCAAACCCCCAGCCTGCCGGGGTACTGAAAAGATTCCCGGATAAATAAGCGAGTCGCAAGCTCGGCGCTGGCTACGCACCACTCCCTCAAATGGCTCGACGCGATTTCTCGGATGCCTACTTTGTTTTTCCTCTGGCCCTCGTTCCTCGCATGACGGAAATACAGTGCGGCCTGATCGCTACCGGGGACTAACCGCCTTCGTTTCACTCTCCATGGCGGTTAGCGACTGTTGAGTTTCGCATTATGATCCCTAACCTGGTTCTTACACATCTGATTGCTTCTAATACATCGAATTATACGATTCATTTAATCCTATAATCCTAATTTACTATATAAATAATGACTGGTATCCTTTATACTGTCGATCGTTTTTTAGGCGAGCGAACTGCAATATTGCTACAAGGAATCCACCATCTGCATACAACCCTGCCTGACTCTCGACGGGACTAAGCATCAAGGCTACCACCGTCACTTGTCGCACTCTCCGCGAACCCCTGAAATATCGGAACGACCATGAAACAGGGAACTTCTGGTGATTTTAATATTCTTATTCCTCTCAACCTTCTCTAAAAACCAGACAACTGTGGATTTTTCCAAAATTCAACTTCATTTCAAGTCTAACTAAACATGAATACAGAAAATAAAACTGCTAAATTTATACCCGAACGCGAATCTGATTTCGGCATATTATCCAATCTCCGACACGATATTCCTGCAGGTGTGGTTGTATTCCTGGTCGCTCTTCCGCTCTGTTTGGGAATCGCACTGGCATCGGGTGCGCCATTTTTTTCAGGGGTAATAGCAGGCATTGTAGGCGGCATCTTAGTTGGCGTCCTAAGTGGATCTTCCTTGGGCGTCAGCGGTCCTGCCGCCGGTCTAACCGTAATTGTCCTCGGCGCCATCAATGAACTTGGATTTGAAGGTTTTCTGCTGGCCGTTGTTGTGGCAGGTGTTTTCCAGATTCTCCTGGGTCTCGGAAAAGCTGGCATAATCGGCTATTACTTCCCGTCTTCGGTGATTACCGGCATGTTGTCCGGCATTGGGATTATCATTTTCCTTAAACAAATTCCACACGCGGTTGGCTATGACCGGGACTACGAAGGCGATCTAGCCTTTTTTCAGCCTGATCACTATACGACTTTTTCAGAATTACCACACATACTTCAGTTTATCTCTCCCGCTGCAGTCGTCATTGTAACGGTGTCACTGGCGATTCTAATCTTGTGGGAACGGCCATTTATGAAAACACACCGCTGGTTTCAATGGTGCCCTGGACCGCTCATCGCAGTTACATCGGGCATACTGATCAACCTGTTCCTACTACAGTTTCATCCAGAGCTGGCTTTGAAAGGCAATCACCTGGTTCGCCTACCTGTTCCAAACAGCGGTGCTGATTTTTTGAGCTTTTTTACCTTTCCTGATTTTTCTCTGCTCAGCAACGCGGGGATATATCTGACTGCGCTGACCCTGGCGATTGTCGGAAGCCTGGAAACACTGTTGTGCGTCGAAGCAATCGACAAATTGGATCCGGAAAAAAGAGTGACACCCACCAACCAGGAATTGATCGCTCAAGGGGTTGCCAATGCCGCTTCAGGATTAATCGGTGGCTTGCCGGTTACTCAAGTGATTGTACGCAGTTCTGCCAACCTGCAATCCGGTGCAAGAACCAAAGCGTCCGCAGTCATTCATGGCCTATTGTTGTTACTTACGGTGGTCTTTATTCCACACCTGCTCAACATGATGCCATTGGCCAGCCTGGCCGCGATCCTGCTGGTCGTGGGCTATAAACTGGCCAAGCCGGAATTGTTCAAACACATGTATGCGACAGGTCCCTATCACTTTATTCCCTTTGTTGCGACAATTCTGGGCTTGGTGTTCACTGACTTATTGATCGGCATCAGCATCGGTATGACGATCGCGCTGTTTTGTATTCTACTGGAACATTATAAAACGGACGTGTATTTCCGTGAAGAGCAGAAAGGCCATAAAACATTTATCCGGCTCTCCGAAAATGTCTCGTTTCTAAACAAAGCCAATATATTACAGACCCTGAATCTCTTGCCCAGTCACTCGCACGTCGTGATTGATGCCACAGCGACGAGATATATTGATTATGACGTTTTCGAGATCATTCAGAATTTCAAAACCGAGGCGGAACGAAAGGGTATCACTCTCGTCATTGAAAACCTGAGGGGTTATGGAAGCATCGATCCGGTCAGTAAAGCGATGACTCATACTCAGGACACTCAGCGAAATTTGACCCCGGCAATAGTCCTGGATACATTGAAAGAGGGCAATATGCGGTTTGTCCACAATCTGAAAGCTAATCGGGATCTGCTCGAACAAGTCAATATCACGCAGGACGGACAGTTTCCGATGGCGATCATTCTGAGCTGTATCGATTCACGTACATCAGTTGAGCTCATTTTTGACCAAGGCCTAGGTGATATATTCAGTGCCCGGGTTGCAGGTAACATAGTGAATGACGATATTTTGGGCAGCATGGAATTTGCGTGTCATTTCGCAGGATCGAAACTGATCGTTGTACTTGGTCATACGCATTGTGGGGCGATCAAAGGGGCCTGTGATGGAATCCAGTTTGACCACCTGACGGGACTGCTCGAAAAGATCAGTCCCGCTATCGATTCTGTTTCCGCCATACATACAGATGGCGCTAAATCACAGTCAAACGAATTTGTACAAAATGTCGCCGAACGCAATGTACAGATGGTCGTCGGGCACATCAAAAATGACAGTCCGGCGTTGGAGAAAATGTTTAGACAAGGGGATATTGGTATTGTAGGTGGTATGTATGACGTCGAGACCGGGAAGGTCGATTTCTACCTGGACGATGAAGTGATCTAATAACATCCTATCACCCCATCAGGGGACAATTTACTTAACCGAGGAAATTACAGATTCAATTACAAAAAAATATACTAAAGAATTTAAACCGGATGCCTTAAACTAGCGACATAACCCAAATATTCACCCTAAAGGTTCAACAGCGAATGCACTCGATAACCCTCAAGTTTATCCCGGCCACAAAGCCCATCGAGTTCAACAACGAACGCGCAAGCGAACACTTCCGCCTGTAATTTTTCTACCAATTCACAACTGGCTTTTGCAGTACCACCGGTGGCCAGTAAATCATCAACCAGCAACACTCGATCACCCGACCCAAGCGCATCAACATGCGCCTCGAGTTGCGCGGATCCATATTCCAGATCATAGGATGCAGCATGCACCTTATAAGGAAGTTTCCCGGGCTTCCGTAATGGAACGAAGCCCACACCCAGCTCCCAGGCAACCAACGAGCCAAAAATAAACCCTCGTGCCTCCATACCGGCAACAGCCGTGATTGATTCCCCTAAAAAAGGATGGATCAATTGGTGTACTGCCAACTTTAGCATCGCAGGATTTTTCACCAATGGCGTAATATCTTTAAACAAGATACCGGGTTTTGGAAAATCGGGAATATCTCGTATTGCGGCTTTTAGCCTGTCCATAGGTACTCCAAGTTTCAGGATATTAAAAAATATCCTATCCTATTACAAGATCAAAGCTCACTCAAACAATACTGAGAGCATTTCTCAATCGATACCGAATCGGCAAGCCGAGAGAAGAAGCAGCCCCAAATTGTCGTTCCAAAATAGCCAATACAAACTATCAGTTTAACTTAACCCAGTCCACGGCTGATATAACCCCCCCGGATCAATGCCGAAAAAACCGATAATTCTTCCTACGGTTTCATCAATCAACTCAGGCAATGTTTTTTGTTCGCCATAAAATGCCGGCAAAGGCGGAAAAATTATTCCACCCATTTCAGTTACACTGGACATATTGCGGATATGAGCTAGATTTAGTGGCGTTTCTCTGGGTACCAACAATACCCGCCGTCTTTCTTTCAAACAGACATCTGCCGCACGCGATATCAAATTATCTGAGAACCCATGAGCCACGCTGGCCAATGTTTTCATCGAACAAGGGGCGATGATCATACCCTCCGTTTTATACGCTCCACTGGCTATGCTGGCCGCAATATCGTTAATATCGTAGACTTTATCCGCCAGCGCATAAACATCCTGCCTTTTTAGTTTTAATTCGTGCTGTATATTCAACGCACCAGCAGATGACACAATTAAATGAGTCTCCCAGGATTCCAGTTTCTGTATCACTTCCAACAAACGAAGACCGTATACAGCACCCGTCGCACCGGTCATAGCGATAATTATCCGTTTTTGCTCCATTAACGAATCGCCTTCTCTAACATTGCATCGCTCGCTCTGATTAAAGCATCAACCATTTCCTCGCCTTTTGCCAGATGACCTGAATGGGCTAATATTTCCAAATCCGCATCCGGTAAATATTTGTGTAAACTATAAGCTGCTTCTACCGGACACACCAGATCATATCGACCATGAAGAAGCTTAATCGGTACATCGGGCAATCGCGACACTTCCTTACATATTTGATTATCTTCGATAAAATATACATTCGTCGCGTAGTGCATCTCTATTTTAACGCGGCCGATCAAATCCTGGACTGGCGCACTTAGTCCTGAAGAATCAACTTCAGTACCCAAAGATGCTGTACTACTCCAGATATCCCACTCGCGAGCAATACGGCGCTGAGCAAGCTCGTCATCACCATGCAAGAGTTTTTGAATATTAGTCAACGTGGTTTTCGCATCACCACCCTGAACACTGGCCATTAAGCGATGCCACTGCTCAGGGTATATTCGATTTAAGCCCTCATGCAAAAACCAGCGGAGATCAGCACTCCGGGCAAGAAATGAACCTCGCAAAATCAAGCCGCATACTTTATCCGCAAATCTCTGTGCATACAATAAAGCCAGCGCTGCTCCCCACGAGCCACCGAACAATAACCATGATTCAACACCCAACCTTCTGCGGATATACTCCATATCTTCGATCAGGTGCAGCGTGGTATTCTGGCTCAGTTCACCTTTTGGGGTCGACCGTCCGGACCCACGCTGGTCGAACAATATCACTCGATATCTCTGTGGGTCAAAAAAGCGCCTATGGTCTGGTTTACATCCTGAGGCCGGACCACCATGCAACACCACTACCGGCATTCCAAAACGATTGCCACATTCTTCAACATATAAAGTATGAACCTCATCTACTTGAAGATTGTAAGTGACATAAGGTTCCAATGGCGGATATAAAGTTTTCATGTCAATCTCGAATAATCAAAACAGCCGATACTTATCCTGCTAATGCGCATGATTGAGTATCTATACAGCGTACACTCCTCCTGGCCCAAACAAAAAAACCCCTCGACTTACGCCGAGAGGTTTTTTCCAGCAATGACCGATCTCTTAGAACAGGAAGCCGACATAACCACCGCCCTGCCAGAAGCGTGGATCAGCACCATTGATTTTTGGAGACCAGTGATAGCGGACATCTGCACCCACAACCATGTTATTCCAGAAGTTCCATTCTACGCCACCTGCGAATTGCATACCTGCACTAATATAAGTCGCGCCATTAGAAGGCGGACTGATGACATTAATATCCAGACCCACTGGGATAATCCACGGACGAACTGGGCTATCCGGCAGGAATTTGATCTTTGGAGACGCACTCAGCGTGAACTGGGTGATCTGGACACCATAAGCATTAGCATTAGGCGCAGAATTTAAACCCAAAACCGTTTGCGCGGCGGGTACAATTCGA
>Ga0114933_10005051_pt1 | contig 12121 bp, 29 predicted proteins | sample 4SBtaG_FD_89691 | JGI IMG/M metagenome (GOLD analysis project Ga0114933, IMG submission 89691) | Deep subsurface microbial communities from Kolumbo volcano to uncover new lineages of life (NeLLi) - 4SBTROV12_W25 metaG | ecosystem: Environmental > Aquatic > Marine > Volcanic | place: Kolumbo...
CATTAGAGTTTGAAGATAGCGAAGGTATGACTTACACCTATGGAGAGTATGAAGAACATTTAGAGTTTTTCAAGTGTGGTGGTTGTGGTACTAAGTATCTTGGAAACATGATGAGTGAACAACAAACAGATGTTGAAAAATTCTTAGGGGATAATATATGTAAGTGGTGCAATGAAGATGAGGGATATGAAAATGAGTAAAGACATAAGTATAACAGCATTAGCAACTGATAAAGAGATAGATCAACTGTGGGAAATAGTTGGGAAAATTCTTGATAGGAGTAATACAAAATTTATTTCAGTACATGATAATGGAGAACTATCTGTCAGACTATTAGCTGATATAGATGAAGATTTCAAGGTAACTACTAAACAAGTTAGCCAATGGGTAGGAAATGGTTTTGATGGTAGTCGTGAAGATGGATTGCTTGAAATCATTACAGATGTAGCTAATAAAAAATATGACGTAGAAGAACTAAATTCAGACATAAGGAGTTATGAATGGTAATTAGTGTATATTTTGAAAGAGGTTATGCTTCAGAAGAAGTAGCTAAATTTCATGATCAAGAAACATACATGGCTTGTTTACCTAGCTTGAAAAAACTAGCTACGAAACAGAAGTGGGAAAGAGTAACAGAGAATATAGATGACTAACTACAGGAAAGTAAATTGGTATGATGAAGAACTAGATGACTACTATGGAGATGAGAATGATGGTAAGGTGTTTGGTATCTACACTTATGATGGAGAAGATGTAATTGATGTTACATGGTACAAGACAGAAGAAGAACAAGACCTTGCTTATAAAGGAGTAGCTGATGGATAAGAGAATAAATAATCGTTTATTAGCAGAAGATATGATAGACGAGTTAGTAGATCGGAACATAGAAAACCTAGCAGATTTATTTGGAAGCAGAGCAGATACTCTGACTAGCTTACAGTACACAGCACTAGATAGGATTTTCAGATATGATGGTATTACACCATTCGATAAAATGAGTAATGCTCGGATTGAACTTGAATATAATGAGATGTTAGAAAACGATTTTACTGATTGATAAAAAAGATGTTATTATGATTACATCAACAAATTGAAAAGGAGATAGTATGCCAAATTGGTGTCAAAATGAAGTTTCCATTTATGGAGACAATGAACATATAAAAAAATTGAAATCAGAAGTTTTTACTGTAGACAAAGTTACCAAGCAACCTTACTTGGATTTCAACAAAGTAATACCAATGCCAAAAGAGTTAGAAGATAGTGTAAGTCCATCTAAAGTTGTATCTGACGAAATTATCAGAATGAGAGACTTAGTAAAAGCTAATCCAAGTATCCAAAGTATTTGGGTAGGTGGGAGACAGATCAAAGATGATGAGTGGTCAGAGAAATATATAACTGAGAGACAGTCAGAGATTATGAAGAAAACCTATGGTGCAGATAATTGGTTTGATTGGAGAGTAACGAATTGGGGAACTAAGTGGGATATCGGTGGAGACAGCATAGATTTTTATGATGAAGATGACGATAGGATTGAGTTACACTTTGATACTGCTTGGAGTCCACCTGATCAAATCTATGAAGCACTTAGAGACAAATATGAAGATATAGAAATCTCTTGGTTCTATCGAGAAGATGGTATGCAGTTTGCTGGATACTTGGACAGGAGTTGGTAGATATGAATGTAGAAGAACTTATAAACCAATTACAGCAGATCAAGGATAAGACATTGTCTGTCAGGATACAACCATACTTTGATTGGGAAGAAGAAAATCTGTGGGTAGATGAAGTATCAGTATTTGATACAGGTACTACAGGATACGAAAAATTCGGAGAAGTAGTATTAGTAGGATATGAATAAAACGATTTGTACCAATCCATAAAAACTGATATACTGATAGTACACACAAAATTGAATAGGAGTAACAATATGAGATACGATATGAGAGATCGAGAAGCAACTGAACAGTTGATGGAGAAATTCCTAGAGACACAGTCACATGAAGATATAGGTAAGTACCTAGAATATTGTGGTCATGGAGACTACGAAGAACTAGAAGATTGTGAATGGGATAATGATTGGGGAGAGTATATGAATTATGAAAACCTGTACGAGTTAGCTATGGATTGTCTAAAAGCTATGCCGATTGAACTTCACAGCATGGTAGATATGGAAAGAGCATGGGCAAAGTTTATGATTGAGAAAGGATAGAAGATGACTTGGATAGTAAAGAGAGACTATACAGAAGATGGAGTAGTTGGTCTAAATGGAGATCAATACTTGCTAACTGATAATGGAGACTTGATGGAGTTTCAAAAGAGAGAAGAAGCAGTATCATTCTTAGTAGATGTTGGTATAGACCTAACTGTAGATGATGGTATTACCATAGAGCAGAAACAGTAAAACGATTTTACGGGTTAGCTTATAAATGCTATACTGTAAGTACACAAAATTGAAATTGAAAGGATTTGAATTGGTTAGGAAAATCAAGAGATCGCAAGTGTCAGATATGTTGGCACGAAACAAGAGAATTTTCGGTGCTAAGTTTGAGAAGAAAAATAAAGAACTTAGGACAGGTAGTTTCAAACTAGGAGTTACTAAGTATCTATCTGGTGGGGAACTAAAATATGATCCAATAGCAAAAGGATTGATACCTGTATTTGATATGAATATAAATGAATACAGAATGATAAACCTAAACACTCTGATAGAACTTACTATCAAAGGAGAGAAAATCGAGATAGAAGATGACTAAGAATATGTTGATTGAAAACCTAACTGAGAAACAGTATGATACAATTCTAGTTATGCTAGATAAACTTGAGATGGAAAATTTCATAGATGAGAGAGTGAGAGTAATGGATTATAATATTGTTTATGATGGCAGTAAGAGAGAAGAAGCATGAGAGAACTAACAAAAAATCAAAAGAAGCACATCAGGAATGAAGTGATAAGAAACAAACTACTTGGGTATGAAAATCCTTTTGAGATAGCAGGGAATATATTTATGCAACTACAGAAATTGAATGATTTTGAAACTTTCTATGATGATGTAAAGCAGTACCTAGCTGACCTAGAAGAAGAAGCATACAGGAGAGAGTTTATGCCGAGAGAGTTTGGATATAAATAAAAGCGTGGGCAAGTAGAAAGAATTTATGAACTGTACAATATGCAAGAGTAGAAACATAGTAACAGGTTACACGGAAACAATACTAACTAAACACAAAAGAATTACTAAAGTGTATTGTCAAGAACACCTAACTACCTATGCTAGAACTATGGAGAAGTCTAACCATACAGGTAAACTAAGAGACACTAACATAGACAAATACAATGAAGTGAAAAATAATATAAACTTCATTCCACTAGCATACAGAATGAAAGTAAATAGATTTGGAGAAGTAGTAACTTCCCATGAAGAAACTACTAATGCTAGTTTACAAACAACACACTAGATTATTATAGTTATAGTAAATTTACTTCTAGTCGAAGAAATAATTTGAGATAAATTTAAGATTGAGTAAATATGAATTATAAAATAGAGTTGGAATGTAGGAACGATAAAGATAGAGAAAACGTTTTGTCTATATTAAGGAAGCAATGCTATAATAGTATTAGTCCTAAGATAAAGATAACAGGGATAGATCGTGGAATGGTAGTGGAACAGTCTACTATGTATTTAGATCAAAGGAGATTTTTTCTCAAGGGTTAGGAAGCACTACTTATATTACTATTAGTTATTCAGACTGATAGTGTTCTCCTAATCAAGCCCACACTAATTGTATTATATTTGGTGTGGGTTATATCTAAAAGAAAACGATTTTATCAATCCGTGAAAATATGCTATACTTAGGGTATAAACAAAATTGATAAGGAACATTATGAAATTGAAATTTAGTAAAGATAAGAATAATAGTAAATTAGCTAGTATAAAAGAATGGTCAGATATAGAAAATCCTAAAGTGTATAGCTTTAGTTTATTGAGTGGGTTTAGCTGTCCTAAAGCGTTAGACTGTCAAACTTATGCGATAAAAGATAAGGTTACAGGCAAAAGAACTATACTAGATGGCAAATATGCTAAGTATAGATGTTTCTCAGCACAGCAAGAAGCACAATATCCTAGCGTTTATGATCAACGTAAACATAACTTTGATCTACTTAGGAAACAAAATGGCTATATGGATATGGCTGAATTGATATTAGATAGCTTACCTATGGACGCTGATATAATTCGTGTCCATGTTGCAGGAGATTTTTTCTCAAGTGACTATATGTTAGCGTGGTATTTGATAGCACAAATAAATCCTAATATACAGTTTTACGCTTATACTAAAAGTATAGGTTACTTAGTAGAAAATGCTAATAGTAAACCTAAGAATTTTAGAATAGTTGCAAGTTATGGAAGCAAAGAAGATGCCCTAATAGGAGAACATGAATTAGATTATGCTAAAGTCATTTTACATCCTAGCGAACGTGGGAACTTGCCGATTGATAAGAATGAGTATCACGCTATAAATGAAGTGGGAAGCTTTGCCCTACTGTTACACGGAACGCAGAAAGCTAATAGTGAAGGAAGCGAAGCGATCAAGAGAATGAATAAAGAAGGTATAAAATATTCATACTCTAAGAAGTAAGAAAACGATTTTACAGATCCCTAAAATAATGTTATACTATAAGTATACAAAGTAAATAAAGTTGGGTAGGTTTTTTTGTTCCCCTACCCGACTAACCAAAAATTTACCTAGAATAGGATATATCCAACATATATATATATCGGAGATATTGGATCATAACTATAGACAATATTAGAAAAAATAGTATAATGGAAGTGTAGGCTATCTAGACAGCCTATCCTTTCAATTTTGTGGAGCCCCATTTAGTAATAAGTGGGGTTCTTTATTTAAGCCCAAACGATTTTACCGATCCTTGAAATAATGATATACTGGAGGTATACAAATTGAAAAGGAGACAATATGAGTACAAGGTCATTTATAATGAAACAAACAAGTCGAGAGAATGAGGAAGGCACTTGGGCGAAGGGAACCTATCACCACTGGGACGGCTATCCTAATGGAGCCGTACACGAAACATTAAAGGACGGATTTAAGAATGGTGGTTGGGAGTTCGTAGAAGAAGCATTAAAACATTCGTGGAGTGCTATTTGGAATGGCGACTGTCATTGCTGTGGAACTATGGACGATGGAAGGAAGGAAGATGTAAGCTATCTACCCCTAGAGCCAAAGGACGATATGGGAACCGAGTATATGTATGTGTTCGCAAGGGAAGGGAAGGAACGCTATATTCACGATGAAGATGGGAACCTAATTGAAAACCCCGTAGAGTTGGAAGGAGCCGATCAGTACGGAAGCGTAGACTGGTTGAAGGTATATCAAGGAAGTTGGGATAGTAGCGATTGGAAGCTGATCGAGAAAACTCAACTATACACAGATAACCCCAACTATGTAAAAGATCATATGATGAATGGTATTCTTAGGTATAAGTAAAAACGATTTTACGGATTGGTAAAAATAATGCTATACTGGGAGTATCCCAAACAAAACAATAGGAGAAATAAATATGACTACACTAGGGAAAAAAGGTAATAGGCTACTAAATATAAATGTGGCTGATAATGAACTCAATCTAAATGAGATGGGTTTTGATGGTCAGGAACTAATAAACGAGATGGTTGAGCGATCTTGGGAACTTGGAACTATTTGGATACATAGCGAAGAAGCCCACAGAGATTACATCATGGAGAAGCTGACGATCGGCGAAATATTAGATGCTTGCAATGAGATGGAAATCGATCTTGCAGAATATGAATATGAAGATTAGAAGGAAGGAGAAGCCCTTCCCTAAAGGGAAGGGTCAATGTGTGGGTAGGGAAGTGGTTAAACCCGTCTGTCTGTAAAACAGATCCCGTAAGGGTTCGTAGGTTCAAATCCTACCCCACGCACCAAAACGATTTTGATGGATCGCTAAAAAATGCTATACTAGGGACATGAGCAAAACAAAATGAAAGGAGATCAGCATGGCGTATGTAATGTGTACAAATTGCGAAACTTTACTGGACAGTATAGAAGCAACACCGACCGAAGAATTCGACTGGCTTTGTGATTGGTGCGAATAGATCAAAAAACTAAAAACAATATTAGAAGGAATAAATACAATGTTACAAGAAAAAACAAAATATGAATTTAGATCATGGTTGGAAGATTACGATAAAGGCGAACTTGCTAGAGAGTACAGCTTAGAAGGAATTGATGAAATTTTCCATTACTTGGAACGGCTACAAGATCAAGGAGATCAGATTATAAAAGATTTATCCCCGATGGATATAAGAATAATTTTCAGCGAGTACGGAAGCGAAGAAGAAGCATTAACTGATACCTACGGGATCAGCAAAGAGGAAATACAGCTAAACAACTACGACGGGAAAGAGTACGACGAAGCAACACGGGAACAGCTAGAAGACATATTAGCAGTTGATGACAATTCAAGTATGAACGGACGCTGTAGCGAGATCATAGAATTTTACACGGATCAGCCTAAAATAATAGTTGCGAGTTGGATAAATCATTAAAACGATTTCACGGATCGATACAAGTAATGTATGATAGAAGTATAAACAAAATTGATAGGAGTTCAAACATGGTAACAGACAATAGAAAAATGAAAATAGATCACAACGGCAACGTGCTACACGAGCCTATAGACACAACTGGATTTACTAAAAGAGTAATTCGCGGGACTGTAGCACCAAAACATTTTTGGCACGATCTGAAAATTGAGAAGCCCGAGCCCGTACAGGTGAAAGTGGATCATTCAAGGTATAAGAAATTGCTAAAAATGGCTTTTGAACATTTTGGTCAGTCCTACTTGATGCCCGATCATTTTGGCTATGTAACTTGGCTTTATGATCATCAAAAATAAGGATCAGTAAAAATTGCGGGCTGATCGGGTTTTTATATTTTCCCCGATCGGCTCGACCTCCAAACTGAAAAAATTTTTTATACATCTTAGGATATATCACTCATATATATATATCGGTATTTGGAGGTTATATTTCTTACTTTGGAGCATGTTAACTTTTTTGATAATTGTCTTTATAGATCAATGTTAAAACGATTTTACGGGTTTATATAATTCCTGTATTATAGAAGTATACAAGTTGAAAAGGAATAAAAATGAACATTCAAGAATTACCAATAGGTCACAAGCAATCCAACGGTGTCAGCACTTGGCAGGTGCACGATTATGTAAACTCACTTATAAATCAAGTTTGCGGTATGCAATACAATCAAGCCCCGCCCGCGGATGCTGAGAAGCTACTGGAGCGTGTGCAGGATGCTGTACACCCTATGCAGATCGGGAAATTAATCCAAGTTTTAAAAGAACTTGAATCTGAAATTGAAATTTTATCTGAGCAGACTTATCAGACTAGAGAAGCAATCCACGCGTGGAGCGTTCCGGAGTATGGAGCGGTTAAGCGTGTATATAAGGTTACATACCCCTTGAATGAATACGATTATAACGACGGGCTCACAACGGTTGAGCCTGTTAAGAATTCTTATGATAATCAATATAAGTATAAAGTCTATGATCTTAACAGCCCCTTCTGTCCTGTCTATGATTACCCGTCATTGTATGGGTATGATAGCTAGCAAGCCATATGAGCCCCGCCGCTTTGGCGGGGTGGTGTAGAGGTGCCAGCCCCTAAACCGCAACCCCTAAGAACGCAAGCCAGCCCCAGCAAATCCAACGCCCCGCGACCGTCCAGCCCAAGCCCCAGCCGATCCAGCCCAAAAGCCGGGCGGGTGCCTGCCAGCCTGCCAGCCCCTCCAGCCCCCGGTTCTACTAACCCCACCCCTTTTGCATTAGGGGGTACCATAGGTAATTGAAAAAAAAGTAAAAAATTGAGATATTTTGAGATGGCTTATTTATAAATTATATTAAAACACAAAAGCCCTACTTGTTTCCAAGTAGGACTTCTGCTGATAAAGAGGGATGTGAGTTATGAGTAAACTCTACATTTATAATACTAGCAGTATAATAAAGTATATGTCAAGTGAGTCGGGGGGGATTTATGGGAGACATCAAAGTTTATTTAGTAGTTTCATTATTTATAATAATATTATTAGGTATTATGTTGGTGGCAGCATGATAGAAACACTCTTTGAATTAGAAGATACTTTTAGAAGTTGGACTGTGTCATTAGAGTTCATGACAGGTTCTTGTATGATTTTATTTATAAATCTAATAAATTACTTAAGAGCTTAATCGTTGTGAGGTTTTGAGTACCAACCACTACCTTTGTATAAAATAGTAGGGGGCGAGAACTGACGGATAGCTTTCTTCTTATTACAATGTAAACATTTTACTTTAGTGTTGTCATTAAAGCTTTCTACCCTAGAGAATGTTTTATCACACTTACTGCAATAATAAACATAGGTAGGCATGTTATAGACCTAACCAGTCATTAGATCGAGGAGCATCAGGAGGGCAGTTGTCGATAGTACCAGAGAATCTAGGGATGAGATGTGAGCTTCTGGTTGTCTTTACTGGTTGAAATAAATCGGGGTTAATGTGTAGGTATATAGGTTGATCATCAGAGATATAAGCACCAATAGTGTTAAATTCAAAAAATTCAATAGCTTCTGAATAATCCATATCACCATCTCTCATAAGTATCTGTATGCACATGTCATAATCATATACAGCAACGGGTTCTTTACCGAACCTATCAGCCACACCTAAGAAAGCTTCATCAAGCCCATCAGCAGTAATAAGGTTCTCTACACCCACCTCTTCTGCAAATTCTTTTATGTTCTCATAATAATTAATCATTGTATTGTACAGATCCTTTGATAACCCAATTGTTCGGTTCTAAATTAGGTAAATTGTCTTTCACATTATATGATATCGTAGATGACTCATTTACACAATCATAGCAAACAAGTTCTCCACCTACATTGAAAAAAGGTTTATATTCTTTTGTGTAAGACTTACTACACTGGTAGCAAGTTATAAAAGACTTTATATCATCGTATCGATGAAAATAAGTCCAAGTATCTACCATGCAATCTGTCTTTCTGTAATAGATTTGTCTTGTAGATCTTTAACTTTTTTTTCGGCTTTATTAAGAATGTCCTGTGTTCTAGTATCCTTCCAATTAAGAAAATTGTATTTCTTTATATCATACCCTCTCTTAATCTTCTTCCTATTAGAAATAGCTACACCTACTGCTAAAGCAGCTCCTATAAGACTAACTCCTATTATTTCCTTTTTTGTTCTGCTGTCCATAAACATTGTCCTCCAAAATCCTAATCCGTTCTCGTAATCTCCGTATAGTTACATCCTTGAAATACTTCAAAGATAATAAAACTATTAACCATATTATATTGATAAAAACAAAATTTTCCATCGCTTTGCCGTCAGGCAATCTGCCTCCCTTGGGGGCTTATTTATATCGTTGGATATATTTATATTATAACAGATGCTAAAAATTTTTTCTTAATGGGGGTCGGCAACAGTGAGTTACCTAAAATAGATTCTCAATAATACTAGTACTACAATAAAGCTACCTAAAAAAATGGTTAATTGGTGTCCAAAGGTCCATTCAACATCACTCATGATTGATTACTTCCTATGCTTCTATACCAACTATCAGGTGGTCTTCCCCAAGATCTCTCTACAGGAGTACCACAATCTTCACAGACTCGTAAGTCTATGTGACCTGTTTCAGGGTTATGTTGATATGAGAATTGTTTCACATCATCTAGTCCACATGGATTACACTTAAATTTATAAACAGGCATTAGATATATTTCCCAACCATTTGTTCGATTTGACTTTTTTGGGCTCCTACAAATACTTCTTGGGGTTCTCCGTCCACAAAAACCATCAATGCAGGTATAGATCTAATTTGATATGTCTGTGCTAAGTCTGGGTTTGTATCGATATCTACCTTACCTACTAAAAGTTTCCCAACATTTTTCTGGGATATTTCTTCTACTGCTGGTGCAATCATCTTACATGGTCCACACCACTCTGCCCAAAAGTCCACTAAGACAGGGACATCAGAGTTATTTATAATGTCGTGAAAGGTATCTTCTGTAAGGTTTGTTATTGTCATATGTAATTATACTAACAATTGCCCCTTATTTCTTTGTCGGGAGCAAACACATTGTCTACTTCCTTGCGTAACTCGTTAAGATAATAAGTTTGCGTTAATGATAAAGCCATTGCTGTAAGTTGATCAGTACCATAAACATCAATCCCTATATCTTTTCCCTTACTGGAAAGTAAATCCTTGTACTCTACAAAGACTTTCCAAATAGGATCATTTTCGTCTATCATAATATTCTTTCTCCTGTTTCTTTTCTTCTTGTGTCCAAACAGCTTCAGAAGATTTCCTCATACTGCTCTTTCCACTAACTACTAATTTACGTTTTGTTCTCATCTCTCCAAGAATAAATTCTTCTAATCCGAATTTTTCTATGTTTTTGATATCAGAATCGTTAACTTCTACGAGATAAGAGGTTGTAATCCGCATTATCGGTCCCATATCGTTCTCCTATTTTTGCGGGGGCTCTCGCCCCCACATTTATTAGCTTGCTACATCTACACTACTATAAGCTTTGGATACTTTATCGTTCCACCAAGTTGGCATTCTAGCTGGTAACATAGATGCTTTACCATAATGATAGTCTACCATATAAACTTTTTTTCGGGTATCCCCCCTCATAGCAGAGAATTTCTTAAAAGCGTCATTGATTTCGGGTGCAAACTCTTGTCTCGCTCCCCTCAAATGAAGCATTGTAGGTCTTTTCATAAGTACTAAGTCAGCATCCATCATAATTTGAATGTCTAATTGTCTGCTTTGTTGGTGTATAAATATCAATAAGTGATCTTTATGCCTACATATAGCAATCAACTTCAACCATTCTTTGTTGGATTTTGACATAGCATCTCTTGATCCTGCAATAAACGCTGCCTCATCACAAACAATTATACTAGGTTTTAGCATAGATACTTGTGACAAGTCCATTACATGTTGTAATCCACCTCTGCCAAAGCCTCTCTTAGGAAAAACTGCTCGTGCTTCTGCGGGTATCCCTAAAGCTGCAATCTTCTTTTTGGTCTTCTTAGACATTTCTTGTGCTAACCACCAGCCTAAAGCAGACTTGCCTTCACCTCGGTGACCATTTATAACTATAACTCCTTGAGTTGGAACACTTCCCCAACCTATACCTCTTGAACGTTTAACCATTATTATTCCTTTCAATTACATAATTTAATTTAGGTTATATAACCATTATAGCATTAATGATTACACTTAGTCAAATCGTTTTACATTTAGAAGGGTTTTTATAACAGTTAGGGTAAAACTGTAGAAATATAAGAAACCATAAGGGAAACCTTTAAGGAAGGGTTAAGGAAGTTAATTAAAGTTAATTAATTAAATATATATATTAATATATTAATTAATAAGTACGTTAAATTAAAAAATTTAAGTTTTTAAGTATAATAGTTTGTAAGGATATCAAGATCGATAGGAGAGGTATTGAATATGAAAATTAAAAAACCTAATTTTTGGGGTATTGCAAAGAAGACCTTTAGTATATTTTTAGGAACTCTAACTGCAACTATGGTAATAACAGGAATGTTTGGGCTATTCCTAGCCTATATAAACCCAATTCCTTGGATCGCCCACTATTTTCCAATATCCATGTCTAATATTTTATGGACTGGTGCTTGGTTTAATATTACAGGTGAGCAAGCATTTCAATCTGTTTACAGTTGGCAAGCCAATGCTTTATTAGGTAGTGCAGTTTCTGCATCTGTTATTTTCATGGGACTAATGATTCATGTTCAAAGTTTTAGTACTTGGTGGAAAACGATAAAAGCTTCTCCTAGGGCTATAATAAACTCTCCAATGGCTACGTACAGAAAACTAAGATCTGGTAGAGACTGGCTAATTGCTAAAGTTGAATACCTAAATGGTGAGTCAGCTAAATGGAGAAGAACATTTAATATAATGAAATCTCCTTACTCTTTCCTAAGAATGATGGGATTTAGTCCACAAATGGCTGTAGGTTTGATTGCTGTTGGTGGTAC
>Ga0114933_10005055_pt1 | contig 12118 bp, 12 predicted proteins | sample 4SBtaG_FD_89691 | JGI IMG/M metagenome (GOLD analysis project Ga0114933, IMG submission 89691) | Deep subsurface microbial communities from Kolumbo volcano to uncover new lineages of life (NeLLi) - 4SBTROV12_W25 metaG | ecosystem: Environmental > Aquatic > Marine > Volcanic | place: Kolumbo...
ACCGACCACAAGGCCAGCGCCAGAACGACGGCGACACCGCCGTAGCGAAGCCGCGGGAGGACACCTCGAGGGACGACCACGAGCACGGCCGAGCAATGCGTGCAGCGGTAGCGGCGGAGCAGGATCGAGGTGACGACGGATCGCCCTCCGAGACTCTCTGGGCCGAGTCGCATCCGCTCACCGACCCCGTGACGGTGAAGCCGCAGACGCTGCCCTGGTGGGCTCGAGGCGGCTCCGCAGGCCGGACACCGCGGCGGACGCGCGGCCTCCACCGACGGCATCGCACCTGCCCATCTCTTGACGCCGGAGTCGAAGTAGACGACTCGTGTGGTGCTTCGTTTTTCTTTCAGTCGGTCCGAAGCACGACGGGGGACTGGCCGCCAAACCGACCCCCGTCATCTATTCCGTCGACCGACTCCGTGCCGATGCTCCGCCTCCGGTCCCGATTGCACCGGAGGCTCGCTCGATGGCAAAGAAACTCGCGAGGGACATCAGCTGGCTGCCGGGGCTGACCCCATCACGTAGCCTGCTCGGAAAAGGGGCCTCGAGCCTCAATTGGCCTGCGCACTAACGGCGGGCGTAGGATCCGCCCGTGGCCATCCCGAGAGAGAAGCTCCTCCTTCACCTCCGCCTCGGCCGTGAGCTGGTTCAGGCCGTCGGGATCGGAAGCTACTTCGAGGAACCCACGTTCGACTGGGTGAAACTCGAACCGGGGGAGGGCACAGCCGTCCGCGCCGTCCTAGTGCGCTCGTTCGACGAGGGAGACGAGTGGGCGAACGGCGTCGCGACCTTCGGGACACTGAACAAGCTCGAGCCCGAGGGGGCGCAGCGTCACGCGGGTACGCTCGCGTCGTGCCTCGTGTGGGCCCAGGAGCGGGGCGCGGACCCCGACGGGTTCTCGACCGGGGCGGACCTCGACGCGAGCTACGCCCGCTATGCCGCACAGCGCGACGACGCCTAGACAGTATGGAGCGACCGGCCCCAGTTCGTTGAGTCCCTGATCAGATCGGGGACACTCTTGGCGTGTTCAAAACAACCACCAGGAACGCGGGTTGACGCCGGGCGTCAGAGCCGCGAGCGAAAAAGAGCCTGTCGTGGACCACGCTAGCACCACATGGGTCGGGCTCGATGCCCATAAGAAGTTCATCCAGGTTGCGATGCGCCGTCCGGGCGAGGAGCTCGAGGATTGGCGCGTCCCATACACCGCGAAGGACGTTCAGAAGCTCGCCCGGAAGCTGACGAGGAAGGCGCCGGGTGAAGTGCGCTGCTGCTATGAGGCGGGGCCGGTTGGCTTCACTTTGCAGCGGCGGCTCGAGGCCACGAACGGCAGGGCCGGATTGTCGTGCGTCGTGATCGCACCGACGTTGATCCCGAAGAAGCCCCGCCAGCTCATGAGCTACCTCGGGCTCACGCCCTCCGAGCACTCGAGCGCAGGCAACACGAAACGTGGAGGGATCACGAAGCTAGGCTTGAGGTCCCGCGGGGTCGAGGCCCCAAGGGGCCGACGACCCTGACGAGCGATACGTGAGCCTTCTCACATGCCTCGTGATCGCGAGCGGAGCGCGTCCGACCACCCACGTGAACCGGACTTGCCGTGCCCTCCCCGAGGAGTCTCATGCCCCCGACCACGTCTCGAATGCGTCTGCTCAGCGCCGCCCTCTTCCTCTGCCTGCTTCCCGCCTGCGAGGGGTTCACCATCGTGGTCGAGATCGACCTCGTCGACCCGCCGCCACTCGCCGTCGGGGAGACCGGCACGCTCATCTACACGACGCGCGTGGGGGACTACCCGGCGGGCAATCTCGCAAACCTGCACGAGGAGCTCGAGCTCAGTCCGGCCGGCCGGGCCGAGATCGTCGGCTTCGTCGACCTCTCGGAGATGGACACGGCTAGCCCCTGCGGCGACCCGCGCCCGAGCTGTGGAGTCGTGGACAGCTTCGTCGCGCGCAGCCCCGAGGCGACGCGCATGCGCTTCGAGCGCGTCCCGCGAGCCGTCTTGGTGCGGTGTCTCGAGGCCGGCGAGGTCGACGTCCAGATCCGGGCGCACGCCGATGTCGGGGACAGCGAAGGGAGCGCGGGCGACGGCATCGCGATCGGTGTGCTCCTGTGCGGTGACGTGGAGCCGATGGACGCTGGCGCGATGATGGACCCCGACGCCGGCACGATGTGGACCCCGACGCCGGTGCGATGATGGACCCCGACGCCGGCACGATGATGGACCCCGACGCCGGCCCTTCGGGGTCGGTCGTGAGCATCGTGACCGTGGACGGGGCGGTCGACCTCACCCGCGTGACGCGCGTGCCGGAGGCGTTCGACGTCCCGGACGTGCCGCCCGCCGAAGAGCCCGACCACGTCGGCCTCCGGATGCTCAACAGCTGCGCTTACCTGAACTACGTGACGGGCGCCTCCGTGTCTGCGGAGTGCGGGTTGTCGCGCGCGGCGGAGGTGTACCTCGTGGGCGCGGGAGCCGGATTCACCGTCGCCCGGCCGCCCGGCTCCGGAAATCTCGCGACGTGTGGACCGCCCTACGGCGCCGATGACTGCCAGGACGTGCCCGCGACGAACGTTCCCTACATCTCACCGTGCGGCGGCGGCGCGCCTTGCTTCGTCGGCACCGACCGGTTCGAACACCGCCTCTACAACTACCTCCGCGCAGCGGACGGTACGGTGACCCGCAGCACCGTGCAGGACCGCGCGGCGCTCGAAGCGGTCAGCCCCCACCGCCCGCTCGCCGCCTACTCGGCGGGCGCCACCGGCCCCTACCTCTTCTCGATGACGAACGAGTCGGACGAGACGGTGCTCGGTCACTGCGATGCGCCGGGAGGTCCCATCGACACCGTTGCGACGCTCGAGGGCAGCGTCGACGACATCCAGTGCGGCGGCGGCGTCTGCGCCGTCGACATGAACGCCCTGCGGGGGCGCGACGCACGCATCTTCGCCTTCGCGCTGACGCCGGGCACGACGCCCGTCCTGGACCTCGCCACGAGCCTAGCGCCGGGGGCCAACGTCTTCTCTCTCGACCTCATCCCACTGCCGGCGGGCGGCGCTCGCATCGCTGCGAAGACCTTCGACGCGCTCGTCGTCGCCGAAGTCGCGCCGGACGGCAGCATCCGCTCCTCACGGACGATCCCCGATACGATGCTGGAGAGCGCGGGCTGCACGAACGCGGCCGACGTGGCGCTGGTCACCGACGACATCGCGCTCATGGCGTGTCCGACCGAGGGCGTGCTCTTGCAGGTGGCGGGGCTCGGACTCTGATCGCCGAACATCGCGGCTCGCGGCGACGGCGTATTGTACCAAATCACGATCCGCCGGATATCGGGGGCGGCTCAAGCTCAGCTGACGGCATACCGACACCAGCGCTCACCCATGGCCGAGCTCCGTCCGAGACACGGTGAGGGAATGCCACCGGAACCACGCAACGCGAAGTGCGAGAGTGGGCGACGCCCGATGGCGAAACGTATGATCAGGCTGCCGACAATGCTCACCATGCAGAAGAGAGAATGCAGCATGTACCGTCCGACGGAGAAGAGCTCCTCGCGCAAGCGCCCTCTCAGGATTGTTGCTCCAGCTGTCTGCAATCGCTGCGCGTGCCCCGGGCGGACGGAAGCGTGCCGTTTGACGAAGTAGCGCCCTCGCGTCGGGGAGATTAGAGCAAATGGAGGATGATGTGGGCTACCGTGGCCAAACGGAGTTTCGAGAGATTCAGAGGGCCTTGCCGATGCTTTCGGCGCGCCTGAGAACGGCCTTCGCAGTTGCCAAAAGAGTTTCGCCCGTACTCGTGAAGTTCGAGCCCACGGTACCGGTTGCAAAGGCTCTTGAGTTGGCATGGCGTCACGCAACGGGCGAACCGCTCGATGAAGTCGTCGTGCGGAACACCTTGGACGAGCTTGACGATAGGCTCGATGAGATGCGCGACCGTGGCGATACTGACTATGTGATGACCGTTCTTGACGCCGTCTACCACACGCTCGTTTCCGTTCTGCCTAGCCAGGAGTATGACGCAGTTGGAGCAGCGTTCGACGCTGCTGCCACGGCGGCCGCCCACGGCGACCGACGGAACGCGGAATCGTTTGTTGAGCAAGAACTCGCTTGGCAGTTGTTGGCCCTGAGCGTTGTTCGAGCATGTGAGGGGCAATCCGCTACCCGCGAGATGTTCGACTCTGTCGCGAGTGCTCCCCCCTGGCTTGCTGACTTGCTGGGCGATTAGGCGTCGTAGCTGGCTCGACCGACTTTCAGACATCCGTGGTCTTGACCTCGTGCACAAAGCCAAGACATCGGTGAGCTGAAGCTTGAGCTCGATGAACGGTGGGGCCGGGAATTCCCGCGAGCACGGGCTCCGCCTGCGCGTGGACCTCGAGAACAGGCGAGCGTGGAGCTACGGATACAACGACAGCGGCGGTCTGCGCCGGGTGACAGACCTCGACGGCGGCACGTGGAAGCTGCAGCACGCCTCGTGGAACCACATCATCGCCGAGGTGGACCCAGAGGGGAACCGCACGAGCTACGAGTGGTCCGGCACGGAGGCGCTGACACGGGTAGTTGACGCCGGCGGCCGGCACCGTGTTCCGCTCGCCGACGCTGGGACAAGCGACGGCGGGCAAGGGCAACAAGCTTCGGTACGCGAACGGCGAGCAGTACACCTACGACGACCGCGATCACCTGAGCCAGCGCACGTCGGACCGCGGGACGGTCAGCTACGACTACGACAGCCACGACCAGCTCTCGGTGATCTTCTGGGAGGGGGCAAACGGCAAGCAGTGGGGCTGGGACGCTGAGCACGACGCGCTGGGCCGTCGCATTCGCAAGGCGCCGGGCTACCGAGACGACACGCACTTCTACTGGGACGGCGACCGCCTCATGGCGGAGCTCTTCCACGACGGCCGGGTGCGGGTCTACGTGTACGCGGACGGTTTCGCGGTCGTGCCGATGCTCTTCATCGACTACGCGAGCGTCGACGCGGAGCCCGAGAGCGGGACCCGGTACTACGTCATCACCGACCAGCGGAGCTGCCCCGAGCGCGTGCTCGACGACGAGGGCGCGGTGGTGTGGAAGGCGTCGGTCGACCCGTACGGGTACGCGCGGATCGAGGTCGGGCAGGAGTTTCACCAGCCGCTGCGCATGCCCGGGCACTACTTCGACGCGGAGACGGGGCTGCATGACAACCGGTTCCGTGTGTACGACCCGGTGCTGTGCCGGTACCTGCAGAGCGATCCTTGGGGGCTGCGGGGCGGGTTCAATGTGTATGCGTACACGCGGAACCCGCTGGTGCAGTGGGATTTGCGGGGGCTCGGGTGCGAAGGGGATGGCCCCACGGGGTCGAGTGACGAGCCGGATGCTATTCCCAGCGAAGAGCCGGTGGTCGTACCCGGTGAGCTTGCTCATCTAGGGGAGGGCGTGGATGTCGCGGGCCTGAGTATTGTGGACCCCAGGCACATTGGGGCGGCGGAGTATCCCTACGATCGAGTTGGATGGCGGGCCGGCACGCGCGAGCTAGTGTATGAGGGTGGACGTGGTGAGGACGGCGTTGTCCGCTCCCCCAGCGGAAACCCAATCGCTGCGGGGGTGCCTTTCGACATCGGCCATATCGAATCGCACGCGAGTCTTGAACGGCGCGCGGTTGCGGAGGGTTGGTCTCGAGAGCGATTCATTGACGAGAGTCACCGGCTCGACAACCTGCGTCCCGAGCTACGGGGAGACAATCGCTCTCATCTGTATGAACCCCCTGACCCCGGCGATCTGGAGTTTTGAATGACGAGCAATGGGCGACAGAACTATCAGGGGCGTGCGCTAGCGGCCATGGCGGGTGTCTTCGGGTGGGAGTCCGACTTGAACGGCGAGAGCGGGGACAGACAATCTGCAATTGGAGTTCACCAGGGCCATTCTGTAGGTCAGGGAGCGTTGGCATACACTGTGGGCGTCGCGAGTGAGGGCTATGCGGTGGGCGCGCCCTCCGGTCCCGAGCTGCTCCTCGTGGGGAATCTCGAAGTTAGAGAGCTTGCTCGGGGGGTGCGGGCGGCGGCGACCACCCTTGTCATGCGTGATCTTGCGCCCAGTACAGGTTCGGTAATTCGTAACTTCGTGCGCGAACTGGGATGGCCATCTGAGACAGTGCGACACGGATTCTTCGTCCCTCCGATGTTTTGGGGGGAGGAGAGCCGTCAGATACCATTTGGAGGGGAAGGCAAGGAGTTTCTCATCATGCCAGCATTGCTCCTCATGCTTACTGATGACGAGCTTTCTCTGTACAAGTCCCGTGGTTGGAGTGAGTTCGATAGGTCGATGGCGGATTCCGGCGTTGATGTTCTTGACTTGTTGCGCTGACGAATTGTCGTGGGCGGAGTTCCCTGAGGACTTCAAGCAGGCACTTCTTGATCGGCCGGGGATGGCGCCGGACCCCAACTGAATGCAACTGCACCCAGAGGATCCAGAACAAAAAAAGGGGGCCTCGACGTGCTTCGCAACTGCGCCGAAGGCCTCGTCGAGCAACTTCCGAAGTTCCTCAATGTCTGGAGAGAGGAGGCTGCCTGACGTACCTCACCCCGATCTCGACCGGCAAGGGACAGCCACACTTCGCGCTCGACTACCAAGACGGAGAAGACAACCCCACGATCGTCTAGTTCTGCCCGAATTCATAGGAGACCCCGGGTGGGATTTCCTTGTCCCGGCAGCGTCGAGCTTCACAGTTGAGAAGATCGAAGATTGACGGTCGGACAAGACTGCCGAGAAGGGTGCGAGTTGCTTCAACTCCGACGTCACTCTCCCACCATGAGGCTCCTCCGCTCCTGGTTCCCTTCAGAGTTCATGGTGAGCACGGCAAGATCGCCACCTATCTCTGCTCTCACCTGTGTTGGCCATCGTCCCCCTCTTGGAGTCATCTAGTGACGTGTCGTATTCACTTTTCATCCGGGCGCTCTGGGGTCATCCCCGGAATGGGTTTTTCCCTCCGCGACGAGGCGCACCGTCATGTCGATCGACCCGGGCAGCCCGGGGCTGTCTCCGGGGACCTCGAATACAACGTGCCGGTGATGCACGTGCGAGACATCGTCGACCACCTCGCCGGGGTCCAGAGGACGGGCAATCCGATCTCATTCATGGACTTCCATGTGCACGGCGGGCCCGGGAGCGTCGCGATCGGGAACGAGACGATCCACAACTGGCGTCGTCAACTCGGCAGTCGTGGGTTGGAGGCTGCGTTCGCGGCCGACGCCCGCATCGAGTTCCACGGCTGCAATGTGGCTCGAGGCGGGGATGGCGAGGCGTTCCTTGCAGACTGCGCATGGACGTTGCTCCGTCAGAACGGTGGAACCGTTTGGGGATCGCGCGGCTACGTGTTCGCCTATCCGGGCGGAGCGACACCTGCGTCGCCCGGCGGTGAGGTTGTCGCCGCGATCGCGGCTGGAGGCCATGTGCAGCTTCGGGGTGCGCGGCGGCTAATCCCGACACGGCTTCGTGCCCGGCGGCTTCGGTTGTGGCGGAGCTACGAGCGCATTCGCCGGCGGGTTCGGCTTCCTGTCGGTGAGCGGCGCATGGCCACGATTCTTCGTTTGCTGCGGGACTCGGAGGAACTTCTTCGTGGTGCGCCTTCCTACAGAGCAATGGGCAACGCCAACAGGCAAATCGCTAGCGCAGCTCGTTATCTGAGGGGTATCGATCCCACGCTACGTGGGGTTCCGCTGCCTTTCTAAGGCAAGAGCAGGAGACCGTGATGTCGTCGTCCGTATCCGCGAATCCATCGTTTCCGTAGCTAGTGACACGGCATGGCTTCCCGCACTCCAAGGCGTAGTTCATGAGCCAGGGGTCAAGTGTCTCGCTGAAGTTCACCGGCGCGTCGGCAACATGGGCCAGCGAAGCACAACTCGTGATCTCCTGGCACAGGGTTTGGGCTTGGTCGGCGGCTCTGGCTGGCCCGGTCGACGGGGCGGGTGGGATGATGCATACGGCGGCTGCGCCGCCAATCAAAAGGAGCAGGAGTGCGAAGGTGGCGAGCACGCGCTTGGCGGTTCTCGCTTGGCTCTCCTCCATGGGCGGCCCCGTCACCGTGCCCTGGCTCTGTGGTGGGTCGGCCAGGTGCCAACGATGAGCGTACGCTCCCAGAGTCCTGGTTCATGTGGTTCCCAAGATGGGTCTCGAACAGCAGCGTCTCGCAGCGGGGGCACAAACTCACCGTTCACCGAGCCCCACAACGGCGCCTCCACAACAGAAGGGCGACGCAAACTACTCCTCCGAGTATTCCGGCCAAGCGCGGAGGTTTCGATGATTGCACGCTGCACGCACATCCTTCGCCTGAGCCGCCGTCCGCTCCTCCGTCGACTCGCGGGCCCGAGCCACCGTCGCCAGTCATCGAGCCGCCATCCGCCCTCGGAGCCCCACCATCCGTCCCAAGGCCACCGTCGGCGGCTGGGACACCAGCGTCGACCCCGGGCGTGCCGCCGCCCTCGGATCCCTTGAAGTCCGAGCCGAGCATCCAGCCGGGGTTCGTGGGGGTTGTGACCTCGTAGGCCCCAACGTCTGGCAACCCGTCTGAGCGGGCGCCGAGGTCAAAGTCGTCCGCGGGCGCGTGGGAGGGATCGCCAGCGTTGATCAGCGGTGAGCCCATAGGTGGGTAGAAAACCAGGCCTGAGGGGTCACCAAGATCTCCCGAGCCCATGCCGGCAGCGAACCCACCGCCTGCGGCTCTGACGTCGCCCAGCGTAACGTTGCTCGCGAAGGTCGCGGCCGGCGCGCCGCCGTTGACGTCCACGGCCAATCCGCCCTCGCAATAGAAGGCGTTGTTGGCGATCAGCTGCCCTGCCTGCCCGCTCCAGTCGTTCGTCTTCATGCAGGCGGCGCCGGCGTTCCAGACAGTGTTGTGCACGATCTCGAGGTCATGAGGGGCGAAACCTTGGCTGGCCTTCGAGTGGATCCCGTTCTGACCGGCGTCGAGGATGATGTTGTTCCGCACCACCACCTGTCCCACGACCTGGATGCCGTTGTCAGTCGTTCCCCAGATGAAGTTCCGCTCCACGATGTTCGCAGCCCCGGATTCGAATCCGTACATCGTGATCGCCGGGTAGTTCGCGCCGATGATCACGTTGTCGCGGACCACGTTTCCAAAGGACCCCGTCTTCAGCTCGATCCCGTCACCCTGCGAGCCACCGATGTCGTGGATGTAGTTCTGTTCGATCGTCGAGTTGCTAATGACGCAGGCGGCGTTGTTACAGCCCAGGTACATGCCCTCGCCCGGCCCCCCATCGACGCCGGTGTCGTAGATCTCATTTCGACGAACGACCAAATGGTCGCACGTGTTGCCCGAGCGGTTGCAGCTGATGCCGACGTCCCCGAGGTCGTGCAGTGTCAGATCTTCGAGCCGCACGTGGTCGACGCTGGCCAGGCGAAGACCGTGGCTGCCGCCGCGGATATCGAATCCCCGGAGTGTGAAGTATGACCCCGAGAGGTTGATCACGTTTTGCGACCGAACACCCTCGATGACGGGTCGCTCGCCATCCGCCGCGCGCACGAGGATCGGAGCGGCCGCGGTCCCCGCTAGATCGAGCTCCAGAAACCCGCCCGTCGCGTAGGTCCCCGCGAACACGATCACCTCGTCGCCCGGGGCGAGTGACCCGAGGCGAGCGAAGAGGTCATCGCCCGCGCGGATCTCGAAGGTCTCGGCGCTCGCCGTTTGGACAAGACTCAGAACGGCGCAGAGGGTGAGAAGTTCCCGCATCCCGGGATCCTACACCGACCCCACCTCAAAAACTCGCGACACGCAGGACGAACAAGTTGTTGCGGTTGACCCCCGCGTAGAACGTTCCGCTCGGTAGCGTCACACCGCTCCAGTTGAACGAACCCACAACAAGAAGAGCGCCGAACGCGTCCACGCGCACCGCGAGCACGCTCTCGAATCGAGGTCCCGAGACTGCGAGTGCATCCAGAGTGAAGTCCGAAGACGCGTCAACATGCGCATAGAACGCGTCGGCGCCCTCGACAGCCGGGCCGAGTGTTCCGCGTGGCGCCATCGGCAGCTCGCCGATGAACGAGCCTGCCTCGAAGAGGCTGTCACGTCCATCGTATGCGAGTCCGGCGTGGATCGTTGAGCCCGGTCCGGTGTGGATTCGCGTGTATACAGGTTCGCCCGCCGGCGAAAAGACAGCGAGGTATCCATCGGTCCCGTCAGCCGTCCAGCTGTTCGCGGTCCAGGGTGGGGCTAGCTCTCCGGTGAACCGGCCGGCCAGCGCCGCTCCACCCGTCGCGGACACGGCGACGCTCAGCGCTGTCACAGTCGACCTGGCCCACAGGGGGTCGAGGGATGTGTCCAGGACGACAACATGTCTCTGGTCCACCGCTGTCCCAGCAATCTCATACGAGCCGTCGGTGTTGGCGATCATGGCCATGTAGGGGTCGTTGACGTCGAAACTCTGAAATTCGTAGACGCCCGAGCTCCCATCGAATCGCCGTCGCGCCAGCTCGGTACCGAACGGGTCGACGAGGACCAACTCCAGCATGGAAGAGGCCCCGGTTCTAAAGGAAACGGCAGCTACCACTCCAGCCTCTGTTGCCCCTATGGCCTGCACGTCCGAAACGCTCGCGCCCGGCACGCCGAGCAGAACGGGCTCTCCCATCGCTGCGCCGTCGACGGTGCTAAACCTAGCGAACCCGGTGGACGTACCAACGACCACGGCCGTACCGTCCTTCAGAATCGCCAAGCCGATCGCAGAGACGGTCGAAACCGAGGTGACGAAGCGAAAGCGCCCATCGGCTTCCAGGGCGACCAGGTACGCGGCAGACAACTCGTCGGTCCCGTCGCCGTCGATGTCGGTCGCGGTGTCGTTGTTCACGCCGAGGTAGATCACGCCAGCCGAATCCACCGCCACCCCGAAGAGTGGGTCGTCGTCGGCCGCCCCGAAGACGCGCTCCCACGGAACTGCCCGGCACCGGTTGCTCATGCACATGCCGACCGGGCAGAAGGCCCCTGCCTCATCCACCTCGCCGTCGCAGTTGTCGTCACGTGCGTTGCAGATCTCCTCGATTCCCGGGGCAACGAAGCGAGTCGCGTCGTCGCAATCGTCGCCGCACGCACCGCCGTTGCAGCACTCGGCGGAGACGAAGCCATCACCGTCGCGATCGCCATCGGCGCTGCCGGCGAGAGTTGACGGGTCGCAGTCCTCGTCAACCCCGGCGCTGTCACAAACCTCCTCGACCCCGGGATTAACGAGTGCGTTCCCGTCATCGCAGTCTGCTCCGCCGCAGGCCAGGGAGTCGTGTCCATCACCGTCCGCGTCGGGAGGCCCGGCACAAACGCAACGATCCGTCGCCTCGTCACACTCGCCACCAGAACAGGGTGGGGTGCCTGGAACGCATCCGTCTGGCCCGGCCTCTGGGGCCCCCGGAAGGCACATCTCGGGACCGTTGCAGAATTCGCCGTCATCGCATTCAGACGACGCCGCGCAGACCTCGACGCCCGTGTCCATCCCAGCGTCTGCCGGGGCCACTCCCGCGTCATCGTCCGGCGGGGTCCCGCATCCTGCCGCCATCGCCAGCAACAAACTGAACAGTGAGATTTCTGACCTCAGGACCATCTCGATTCTCCTGCGCGCTAAAGCAAGCTACCGATGGCACTCTACGCTCGCCCGCGCCCGGCCGCTACCCGTGGTCGGCACGGTGTCTTGCCATGCAGGAAGAACCCAGCCCGAAGGTTTGTCTGCGGGCTTTCATGTTTCCGCCCACTCCGGTCGGCGCGTCGAGAGATGCCGGTGAAAGGCGAGTCCGCAGGGCCCATCCAGGGAAGGAGGAGTTACTGGCGTAGACGTTCTGCAGTGTCATCAGGGAAGCGCTGCTCGGGCGGCCTCGAGGGCGGGGGTCCTGCGCGTGACTTGGCCCTGGCTCGATCACCTGCGCAAGTGCTTTGTATCCGCTCGGCGAACCGCGTCTCTGCGTGAGCGGTTGTAGGGGCTACTTTGCCGCTCGATGGAGCGTAGCCTGCCGGAAAGGATCGCGAGCGAGGAGCTGCTGAGTGTGTCTCTGCTCGGAGGTCTGCTTCCAGTTCACGGGGGCGAGGTCGAGCGCGCGGGACTTGGGCCACGCCGGGAGCAGACAGAGGAGATCCCGGAGGTAGGCCCACGGTTCGATGCCGTGGAGCTTG
>Ga0114933_10005059_pt1 | contig 12110 bp, 8 predicted proteins | sample 4SBtaG_FD_89691 | JGI IMG/M metagenome (GOLD analysis project Ga0114933, IMG submission 89691) | Deep subsurface microbial communities from Kolumbo volcano to uncover new lineages of life (NeLLi) - 4SBTROV12_W25 metaG | ecosystem: Environmental > Aquatic > Marine > Volcanic | place: Kolumbo...
AAATGCTCAGGGTGGGGCGCGGGCGGCGAGCGCCGACCTTCGAGCCCGACGCGCCCGGCTTTCTCGAGTGGTTGGGCGCGGTCTACGCGAAGCTCCGAGGCGAGATCACAGGGGCCGCCGCGCGCACCGAGGACGGCCGGTTCCACGAAGGCGAGCTCGCGGAGCTCTTTGCGCTGCGGCCCACGATGCTGGTCTTCGAGGTCGAGGGCATCGCCGTGCGCTCGCTGCTCGAGGGGGAGAGGGGCTGTCACGTCTGGTCGTCCCTGCTCTCCGGCTCGGAGATCGTTCGGGTCAGGCTCGTCGACGCTCCGTCAGCGCGTGCTCACCTCGATGAGCACGCGGCGGCCACGCGCGCCTTTCAGGAGGCGCTCGACGAGGCGAGCGATCGCGCGATGCCGGACGACCCAGAGGGACTGCTGCCAGCCGTGCGCAGCGTGCGCTTCGACCCGCCGATGCGGCCCGGCGAGACGGCGCTGCTCGAGGTCGAGGACTACGTGACAGGTCAGGTGATCGAGCAACGGGCGCGTGCTCTCGACGAGGCCATCGCCGCGCTCGTCTGGCTGCGGGCGAGTCAGCAGGCCTCCTCATGAAGAAGCAAAGTCTGCGGGTGCATATCGTCGAACTCGACGACGGACGACTGCTCGGTACCCTCATTCGAACCCGCGAGTCGTTCTTCGACTCGATGCCGCCGAGCGCCTATGGACCGACCCTCGAGGACGTGTTGGCTCAGCTCGAGCGAGCCCTCCGGGCGCTCTTGGCGACGCGCGCCGACGAGCTCGACCGCTACCTGTGGAAAGAGAAGCTCGGGGTGCGCGGAGTCGACATCGACGTGCACCCGCAGACGACGGTTCGCAAGCAGCTCGTCGTAGGCCGGCGCATGGTGCCGCTTCGGCTGAACTACGTGTTCGGTGAGATGGAGGGCGGGGTTTATCGGGTCATGCTCCCGCGGCTCGGCTTTTGGATGCTCCTCGAAGATCTCGACACGGCCGGCGACGCGATGGCTCAGCTGATCGGCGGCGCGCTGCTCGGCGGCGAAGCGCAGTGGATCTATCAGTTGAGGCGACAGGGGGAGGAGCGCGTCGAGGTCTGGCGACCGGACTGGCTCGGCAAGCAGACCGAGGTGAAGCCCCAGCCCGACGGACCGGCTTTCCCTCCGATGCCGGTGCTCGCCGGGGTGGCGGAGGACTGGGTCGATCGGGCCGCTGGACGCAAGCTGCCGCCGGTGGTCGGCACCGACCCTCGATTCGAGCAAGAGGCGCGGCGGTTCTCGGCGACGCCTCCGCCCTCGGTTTTGCTCGTCGGGGAGCCGGGCGTAGGCAAGACGACGTTCGTCAGGCGGCTCGCACGACAGCTGCTCAAGTGGCGCCGAGCGAAGCGGGACGCGCCGGGGAGGCTCTGGGCGACATCGGCTGACCGCATCGTCGCGGGCATGATCTATCTCGGGCAGTGGCAGGAGCGCTGCCTCTCGATCATCGACGAGCTCGAAGGCGAGGAGCAGTACCTCTACGTGGGATCACTCCCGCCCTTTCTCCGCGCCAACGCGGACGGCAGCTCGATCGCGGACCTCTTTGCGAGCTCGGTCATGACGGGCTCGATCCCTTTGATCGCCGAGTGCACGCCGTCTGAGCTCACTTGGGCACGGCGCACACAGGCTCGCTTCGTGGACGCGTTCCACGTCGTTCGCATCGAAGAGCCGCGACGCTCGGTCGTGGTGCCGCAGCTCTCGACCTGGGCCGAGCGGCGGGGCCTGAACATGCATCCCGCGGCGCTGGACCGGCTGGTGCGGCACCTCGACACCCACTCTCGCCGCACTCGGTTTCCTGGCAAGGGTTTCTCGATGCTGGATTGGCTGAGTCAGCAAGCACCGAAGGGCCGCATCGACCCGCTCGACGCCTCGCGTTGGTACGCCAAATACGCGGGGCTCCCGCTCGACCTGATCGCGGACGAGCGTTCGGCGACGGTCGAGGATCTGAGCGCGCGGCTCCGGGCCGGAGTCGTCGGACAGGACACAGCGTGCGAGAGCGCGGCGCAAGTTCTCGCTCGGCTGAAGGGCGGCCTCGCCGATCCCCAGCGGCCGATCGGGAACCTGCTCTTCGCTGGCCCCACCGGCGTCGGCAAGACGGAGCTCGCCAAGCAGCTCGCGCGAATCCTCTTCGGAGACGCCGAGCGCATGGTGCGCATCGACATGAGCGAATACATGGTCCCCGGCGCGGCGGCGCGACTCCGTCAAGTCGGTCGCGGCGTCACGAGCCTCGCGCAGCGGATTCACCAGACCCCGCTCTCGCTCGTGCTCTTCGACGAGATCGAAAAGGCACACCCAGAGGTCTTCGACCTCCTGCTCGGCGTCCTCGGCGAGGGTCGGCTCACGGACGCCATGGGCCGGCTCGTCGACTTTCGTATGACGGTCATTGTCTTGACGAGCAACCTCGGCACGGACCGAGGCCGAGGCATCGGCTTCGGCGACGCGACGGGCGCCCGGGATTACAGCGGTGCCGTGCGCGACTTCTTCCGCCCGGAGCTCGTCAACCGGCTGGACCACGTGATCAGCTTCCGCAACCTCGAGGTCGAAGACCTCCGCCGCATCGTCGAGCTCGAACTCACGCGGGCCATGTCGCGACCCGGCCTCAGGCGCAGGGGACTGACCCTTACCTTCTCGGAGCAAGCGCGAACGAAACTCGCCGAACTCGGCTGGCACCCCACCCGCGGAGCTCGACCCCTGAGGCGCGTGATCGAAGAGAGAGTCTTCACCCCGCTCGCCGCACGCATCGCTCGAGACCCAGGGTTCCGCGACCGCCGAGTCGAAGTCGTCGCCCAAGGTGCCTCGGCGAGCCCCGACGCGATTCACGTGTGAGACCAACAAGTCAACAAGTCAACACTACGTCCCCTGGACCTGGGGACGTAGTGTTGACTTGTTGACTTATTGTCAACTCGAGTTTCTTCTACCAGGCCATCAGGGAGCCGAGAATGCCTTGGGCGGTCATGGCGGCGTTGGTGACGGTGCCGAGCACGAGGTGGCCGGCGGCGAGGTCGCGGGCGGTGTTGTAGTCGTTGCTCGCGTTGATGACGGAGGTGGCGATGCCGAGGACGACTTGCGCGATCATGAGGCCGGTGACGCCCCAACGCAGGGCGCGGTGGATGGTGAGCATCGTGGCGAATTCACCGTCACCGTCACCGGCGTTGAGCGGGTCCGGCATGAAGAGCGCGAGGGTGAAGGCGACGGAGAAGGTGGCGGTCGCGGTGATGGCGGCGGTCGCGTGGGCGAAGGGGGCGTCACAAGAGGCGGCGCCCAGGAGCGAGCTGTTGCCAGGCACGCAGCCGCCGCTGATCGGGCCGTCGAAGCCGTAGCGGTCAGCGAAGGTCAGGTATCCCAAGATGGTGGTCGCATACATCGTGGCGACCGACGCGGTGCCAAAGCCGATGTGCCAGGGGCGCAGCTCTTGGCGGAGTCGGAGGTCGTCGGCCATGGAGCTGCCCGCAGACGGTTCTTCGTCGCCGGCACTGGAATCACCGTCCTCGGCCTCGCTGACCTCGAGGTTGACCGGGGCCGGCTCTGACTCGGGCGTCTCTGTGCTTTCGGAGTCGGCCGGCACCTCCTCGGTTGACTCGTCGGGCTCCGCGATCTCGTACGCAGAGGCGGTGCACGGCACCAAGAGAAGGCCAGATGCGAGGAGCAGACGCAGCGTCATGGAGCGACCATACGTCAGGTCCGGGCTCCACGTCTGCTCCCCCGGCTCAAGTCCGCGTGCCCGACGGCCGATGCACCGATCATGCTCGATGCCGTTAGCTCGATCCCTCTAGCCGCTGACGATCTCGTCGAGATCGAGGTTTCCATCCCGCCGGCACCCGAGCCTCCAAAGCGCAAGCTTCGGCTGGGCGAGGTGCTCGTCCTGCACGGAGTGGTCGATGACGAAGCGGTCGGCCGAGCCCTCGCCGTCCAGAAGATGGGCGGTGGCCGACTGGGCTCGATCCTCGTCAATCTGAAGCTCTGCACCGAAGAACAGATTCGCGAGGCGCTCGGCAAGCAGATGGGCGTCGAGGTCGTCGACCTCAAGGACGTCGAACCCGATCGGGACGTGCTCGACGCGCTGCCGATCGAGCTGGTGAAGAAGTACGAAGCGGTGCCGGTTCGTCGTGTCGGCGAGACGCTGCACGTCGCGATGATGGACCCCTACAACCTCACCGCGATCGACGACATCCGGTTCTGCACCGGCGCGCGCAAGCTGGTCATCATGACCTGCGCAGAGAGCGACTTCCGCAGCTTCGTGGAGGAGCACCTCGCGACCCAGTGCTTGATCGAGGAGATCCTCCAGGGCGGCGACTTCTATCAGCGCGCGGTCGAGTCCGTCGACTCCAACCAAGAGGAGGAGGAGCTCCCGGACGACGAACGCGCAGACATCATTCACGACCTGCGCCTGGCCGGTGAGCAGCCTCCCGTCATCACGCTCTGTAACTTCCTCCTCGTCGAGGCGATCCGCCGTCGAGCCAGCGACATCCACGTGGAGCCCTACGAGACGTACTTCCGGATTCGGCTCCGTATCGACGGCCGGCTGCACACGCTCCTCACGCCTCCTCAGCGACTCCACACCCCGATGATCGCTCGACTCAAGATCATGAGCGAGATGGACATCTCGAAGCGGCGTATCCCCCAGGACGGCCACATCGCGATCGTTCATGCGGGCGAGACCGTGCACTACCGCGTCTCGACGCTGCCGACCGTCTATGGCGAGAAGTGCGTCGTGCGACTGCTCAAGAAAGACAAGTCGCTGACCACCATCGACCGCATCGGCTTCAGCCCCCCTCAGCTGAAGCGGGTGCGCAAGGCGCTGCGGTCGCCCCAGGGGCTGATCCTCGTGACGGGGCCGACGGGCAGCGGCAAGACCACAACGCTTCACGCAGGGTTGGCGGACATCAACGATCCCGACACGAACATCGTGACGCTCGAAGACCCGGTCGAGGCCAGCATCCCCGGCATCAACCACGTCCAGATCAACGACAAACAAGGCCTCTCGTTCTCGGCCGGACTCCGGTCGATCCTCCGGCAGGACCCCGACGTCGTGTTTGTCGGCGAGATGCGGGATCCGGAGGTCTCGAAGATCGCCATCAAAGCAGCGCTGACCGGCCACCTCGTGCTCTCCACGCTGCACACCAACGGCGCGGCCGAGTCGCTCGTGAGACTGACCGACATGCAGGTGCCCGGCTTCCTGCTCGCGAACTCACTCCTGATGATCATCGCGCAGCGGCTCGTGCGGCGGGTCTGCAAGCGCTGCGCGACGTCCTACACTCCGACCGAGGACGAGATCGCCGAGTTCAGGCTGACCGAAGCGCAGCTTTCGGAAGCGAAGATGGCGGTCGGCGAAGGCTGCAGCGAGTGCATGGGCTCGGGCTTTCGCGGCCGGCTGGCGGTCTACGAAATCCTCAACACAAACACCGAGATCCGCAGCCTGATCCGCGCCGGCGCCGAGACCGAGACCGTGGTCATCGCGGCGCGGAAGAACGGCATGCAGCTGCTCTTCGACGAGGGCATCGAGAAGGCGCTCGCCGGCCACACGACCCTGGACGAGCTCCGGCGCACGCTGAGCGACACCCGCTGATCTACGATTTCTGGTCAAGATCCTCGGTCGATCTGCCGTTCTACCGTTGCAGGTGCAGGCATTCCCCGAAGCTCCGCCCGTCGTCGGCAAACGATGGGAGATCATCCGGCCCCTCGCGCGCGGCGGCATGGGCGCCGTATACGTGGCCCGACATCGCGTGACCGGCGTGCGCGCCGCGCTGAAGCTGCTCGAGGGCGCCTACCACGACGCCGACTACGAGCGCTTCCAGCGAGAGGCCCACGCGGCGACCTCGATCGGCCACCCCGGCATCGTTCAGGTGCTCGACGCCGACATCTGCGCCACGACCGGCTCGCCGTACTTGGCCATGGAGCTGCTCACCGGCCAGACGTTGCGCGAGCTGCTCGATGACCCCGCGTCAACCCCGACCGATCTGATCACGCGGATCCGTCAGCTGCTCGAGCCGCTCGTCGCCGCGCATGCCAAAGGCATCGTTCACCGCGACCTGAAGCCGGAGAACGTATTCGTCGTCGACGCAGGCGTGTTTCCCGTGAAGCTGCTCGACTTCGGCATCTCGCGCTCGATGGGCACCGTGGGCGTCACCCAAGCGGGCACGGGCATCGGCACGCCCCACTACATGAGCCCGGAACAAGCCATCGATGCACGCTCCGTGACGCTCTCGTCCGACGTCTGGGCGATGGGCGCGATGCTCTTCGAGGCAATCGCAGGCCGCCCGCCGTTCCAGGGCGACAACTCCAACGTCATCATCGTGCAGCTCTGCACCGAGGCGCCGCCCAAGCTCGGCGACTTGGTCGACGACGTGGACCCAGCCCTGGCCGAGCTGGTGGACCGTTGCCTGGCCAAGGCCCCCGAAGATCGGCCCCGCGACGCGTCGGAGCTGCTCCAGGCGCTCGACAAGGTCCTGCGCAAAGACTCCCTGCCTGTCTCTCGCCCGCCGCCGTCGAGGTCGGACGGCGCCAACCCGCACAGCCAGGTGCGGCGCGTGTCACGCACGAGCCTGCACGCCCGGTCGGGCGGCACGGGGTCCAAAGGAGCCGAGCTCGAGGGCCGGCGACGCATGCTCACGATCGCGGCCGTGCTCGGGGCGCTCTTGGTCACGGGGAGCCTCGCCGCTGCCCTCGCCCCGCTCGTCGGGAACACGAGCGGCCTGACCCTCGCGGGCATCGGTGGCGCTCTCTTCGGCTCCGCCGTGCTGCTCGTCGCCGTCGTGCTCTTCCTCCGGTTGTCGCGACGCGATGGGGTGGCGGCGGAGCTCGAACGAGTGCAGAGCCTGCGGGCCGCATCCAAGCCGGCGCCGACGACGCAGCGCCAGGTCAAGCGCCTCCAGGCCGTTCTCTACCTCGACCCGACGACCGACGCTTCGCGGCGCGCGGCCAAGCTGCTCACCGGGCTCGGGAGGCGCTACAGCGACGACCTCGACTGCTCTGTGAAGCTGATCGCGACGCCGGGCCGCAAGCGCGGGCAGCGTTTCGCCGAGGCGGCCGAAGAGGCCCGCTCCCAGGATGGCCCGGAGGGCCTCGACCGCTTCTACGAGGCGCAGCTGGAGCGCCCGGTGGGCTCGAACGACCGGGCGATGGAGAGTCGCCTCGGGGAGCTCGGCTTCAACCTCGTGAGCTGGCGGCACGCGTGGCGGGTGCATCGCCACCAAGAACAGGTCGAAGAGAACCGCGCAGATGCCGGAGACCTCGGCGTCACGGGCCTGCCCGCGTTTGTCATCGGTGGGCGCGTACTCAAAGGGGACACCCCCGTCGGGGTGCTGCGCGACGTCATCGACGCGGCGCTCGTGCGTGGAAGCGACCGAACGTACGAGATGCCCACGGCCGGGGACGACGGGCAAGGGTTTGGTCGGCCCCCAATTGGGCTGCAGCAGATCCTCGTACAGTGGAGCGCCCTCAACGGCGTGAAGCTCAACACCGCGCGCACCCGCGCCCAGGCCCATGAGCTGGCTCAGACGCTCCTCAAGCGCACCGGCCTACCCAACTGCAACTTCGGGCAGTTGGCGCGCCGCTTCGGGGACGGGCCCGTCGACATGGGCGGCGTCTGTCCTGAGGACATGGACCCCGCCGTGCGGCGCATCGCGCTCCGTTTGGACGTCGGGGAGATCAGCCGGGAGCTGGTCACGACCGACCACGGGATTCACATCCTGCGTCGCGTCGCCTGAACGCTCACCGCTGCACCCGGCGATACGTGAGCTCATAGCGCACGTTCCGGTCGAGGCGCGTGGGGTCGATGGTGGTCGTCAGGAGCAGTCGCCCCGCCTCATCCACCCGGAGCACCGTCCAGCGTCGACCCTCGTCGAGGTCGAAGACCATCTCCAACGCTCCGTCACGAAAGTGCTGCGTGAGGCGCGCGCCATCACCGGTCTCCGTGGTCACCCGAGCCGGGTGCCGTCGGCGCGTGTGGAATCGGTGAGGGCGGTTGGTGTGCAGGATCGTCGTGATCGTCTCGTCTCGGGTCGCGACGCTGATCCGGCGGACGAGCATCTCGTCGAGGTCGATGCGCGTCCGGGCCATGGCGCGCATGAAGGCGTTGACGTCGCGCAGCGCTCGCTCGAAGGCGGCTCCGATCGTGGCTTGCCCACGCTGGGCCGAGGGGACGAGCACCCAGCGTGGTTCGACCGGCGGCGGTGCCCGGGTGCGTGTGCGTGTCCATGTAGGCGTAGTGAATCCTGCGGTCCGAGCCGACCGTGAGGTAGACGACGAATCCAGGCTCTGGCCCCATGTGCCGATAGAAGGTGCGCACGCGCACGGCGGTGAAGTTGGGCGTGAGCGTAGCGGCGGTCGCACGGGTCTCGGGGCTCGCCTCCAGCGTCCCGTTCTGAAGGCCGATGAGGAACTGTCCGGCCACGGCGTAGGACCAGTCGGCGACCTGGCGCTCGGTCGTCGGCGGCGCTTCCGCCGCTTCGTCCTCCTCATCGCCGCTGCCTCCGCACGCCAGCGCGAGCGCCATGAGCCAAGCCCCACTCGCGATGAGCAGTACCGTTCGGATTCTCTTCTGTGTTGCACCCATGAGCGAGGGACTGCGCAAGGTCCGTGCCCAGGGCATTCACGGGCCGACGGGGTGACCCGAGGCTGGGTCCGTCGACGCGACGTCGTCGGACGGTCAACGATCGTCGGACTCACGTCAGGCGTCTGACGACCCGTCCGAGAGCGCGCGGATGAATCGCGGCCATACTGCGCACGTGTGGAGCCCGCGCGAGAAGAGAAACCTGGGACTGTTCCTTTGCGGGCGGGTCACCGACACGGTCGGTCAGCAGGTTCAGGGCGTGGCGGTGGGGTGGCAGGTCTGGCAACTCACCCACGACGAACTGATGCTGGGCTACGTCGGGCTCGCGCAGTTCGCGCCGCTGATGCTGCTCGCCTTGCTCGGAGGCACCGCCGCGGATCGCTTCGACCGTCGACGCATCGTGGGCATCACGCAGCTCGGGTACGCCGTCGGCGCGCTGGGCCTTGTCTGGGCCTCCGGCCATGGCACGACGCCGACCTTTGTCGTGTTGGTCGGCCTCGGAGCACTGCGCGCGTTCAAGTGGCCAGCCGCGAGCGCGCTCGTCCCCTGGTTGGTCTCCCGAGAGCGGCTCCCGCGGGCGATCGCCCTCAGCGCCTCGACCTTTCAAGTCGGCATGATCGCTGGACCCGCGATCGGCGGCGCCATCTACGTCTGGGGCGGCGCGGAGGCTGCCTACTGGACGACCGTGGCGCTGGAGCTCGTTTCCGCCGCGCTCACGCTCTCTCTCAAAGTGTCGATGCCGGAGCGCGAGCCGCGCGGGGAGAGCCAGTGGCAGCTCGTGCTCGGCGGCGTGCGGTTCTTGATCCGGACCAAGGTCATCCTCGGCGCGATCGGGCTCGACCTCTTCGCGGTGCTCTTCGGTGGCGCGGTGGCGCTCATGCCCGTCTTCGCGGACGAGATCCTTCACGTCGGCCCGGTCGGCCTCGGGCTCCTGCGAGGCGCGCCTGCGCTCGGAGCGATGATCGTGCTCATCGTGCTCGCGTACCGCCCGATCGAGCGCAGGGCCGGACCGTGGATGCTCGGCGGGGTGGCGCTCTTCGGCGTCGCGACGATCGTCTTTGGCAGCTCGAGCTCGTTCGGGCTCAGCCTCGCTGCCCTGGCGATCGTCGGGGGAGCGGACGCGATCAGCGTGGTTGTGCGCCAGTCCTTGATCCAGCTCCGAACGCCGGACGAAATGCGGGGACGCGTGGCCGCCGTGAGCTTCGTCTTCATCGGCGCGAGCAACGAGCTTGGTGAGCTCGAGTCCGGGGTCACCGCCAAGTGGCTCGGAGCAGCTCGCGCGACCATCTTCGGCGGCATCGGCACGCTGCTGGTGACAGGTCTGTGGACCATGATCTTTCCGACGTTGAGAGACGTGGACAAGCTCACCGCCCACGAGGACGAAGAGAGCTGAAGCCAGCGGGAACGCCGGCGTGGGCTTGCGAGAGGAGCCGCGAACGCTAGAGTAACTGGACCGACTGGACGGTTTAGTTGGAGCATCGATGAGACCGAGCAAGCGAGGGCATTTACTCCGCGCAGCTTCGCAATTGATTCTGCGGGAGGGCGCCTCGCGGTTCACGCTCGACGCGGTGGCGCGCGAGGCGGACGTCAGTAAAGGTGGTTTGCTTTACCACTTCCCGAGCAAGCACACGCTGATCGAGGCGTTGGTGCAGGGAATGGTCAGCGCATTCGACACTCTCCTGGAAAACGCGGATCAGCGAGATGGGCGCGCCGGGTCCTTCACGCGCGCCTATCTGAGGGCGTCCGAGCAGGATGACTCAGGCGCGCTCAGCGCCGGCGTCGCGGCCGCTGTCGCCCAGAATCCGGCTCAACTCGAGCCGCTGCGAGAGGCGTACACCCGCTGGCAAGCGCGGCTCGAGAGCGACGGCATCGATCGCGTCGATGCCACGATCGTGCGTCTCGCGACCGATGGGCTGTGGGTCGCGGAGCTGCTCGAGCTGCCGCCGCTTGGCCCGGATCTGCGAAGGGCCGTCTTGGATCGGCTCGCGGAGCTTGGCGGCGAGACACCGTGAAACGTCTTGCGCCGATGCCGAGCTCGTTGAAAGTGCTCTTCACCCTCGTTGACGTAGGTTTCCTCGCCTACTGGCTGGTGACGGCGATGTCGGCCGTGCCGCTCGAGTGGCTCTTCAAAGACTACGACGACCCGATCCTGCAGGCGTGGAATTGGTCCTTCCTGCCGTTGGATCTCGCGACCTCCGCGACCGGACTCAACACCCTGCGCCTCGCGCGCCAAGACAGGGAGTGGCGTACCTGGGCTACCGTCTCATTGGTCCTGACCACATGCGCCGGACTGCAGGCGATCGCCTTCTGGACCCTCCGAAGCGACTTCGATCCGCTCTGGTGGGCGCCCAACCTCTTCCTGCTCATCTACCCCCTTCTCTACCTGCCGAGGCTCCTCGACACGAACATCGTCGGAGGGCGCGCGACCGAGTGAGGACGGATGGCGACGTCACGATTGCGCCGGACCGGAACGGACGTGATCCTGCCTTCATGCGGGAGCTCTTGATCTTGTCCGCCTGCCTGCTCAGCGGGGTGCTGAGCGGCTGTGGCGATGAGGCAGCGACGCCCGACCCAGTACCGCCGCCCGCCGCGGTAGAGGTCGATGAGCCGGCGCCGGCGGACAGGACTGACGAGACCGATGAGGGCTCTCGGGCCGCGCGCGCGGATGAACCACCGACCCCGCCGGCGCCCCCTTCTCGCTCGGAGTTCGAGGCGGCGAGCACGGCCTGCTCCACCGGCTATGCGGCCCTCCGTGAGGGACGAATCCGCGCCGCAGAGGAGCCCGTCGAAGCGGCCCTGACGATCTTGCGACGCGCATCGGAACCGGCCGATCGACGGGCGCTCGGCGCCTGCCTCTACAACGCAGGCCGACTCTCCGAGGAGCTGCTCGACCTGAGCAACGCGCGGGATCAGTATCGGCAGTCCCTCGACGCTCGTCCGAACCGGATCGTCGCGCGACGGCTCCGGCGACTCGGTGGGCGCGAGGAGTTCATCCCGGATGCTCGAATGGAGATGATCGCGAACCAGCTCGCGCGGGCGGAAGGACACCCCTGCGGGAGTCGGTCCAACCGGTGCGAAGTGACCGTGCTTGCCTCCGCACGCTCCGGCGGGGGAAGGCTCTTGCGGGCGGCCGTCGTCTCGGTGGCGTCCGACACGGATGAAGATGACCGCGTGGGGACCTACCACCTCGCGTGGACCGGCCCACGCGGCGCCTATCGCTGGGGTCCACGGCTCGGTCCCGCGATCGACGACGATGCGACGAACTACGAAGACCCGACCCTGACCATGGGCTTCCGGCCGATGATCCCCGACGAGCCTTGGCTGCTCTTTGTACGGGCAGAGGCGGTGTGGGCCGAGCAGTGCTGCGGTGGCGGCGCAAACGGCCTCGACCGGGACCTCACCCTCTGCGAGCTGACCGACGACGGCGCGCGATGCGTCTTGGTCGCGGAGGTTCGTGAGTGCGACGGATACGCCGACGAGCCAAACGACCCAGACTACGAACCTTGTGATGAAGAGACCTATCGAAGGGCCACC
>Ga0114933_10005062_pt1 | contig 12108 bp, 10 predicted proteins | sample 4SBtaG_FD_89691 | JGI IMG/M metagenome (GOLD analysis project Ga0114933, IMG submission 89691) | Deep subsurface microbial communities from Kolumbo volcano to uncover new lineages of life (NeLLi) - 4SBTROV12_W25 metaG | ecosystem: Environmental > Aquatic > Marine > Volcanic | place: Kolumbo...
CCCAGCCAGCATCGTCGCTTCTTTCTGGGCGCGGGCGTCGTTCTCTTCGGGATCGGAGCCCTCGTTTGCGGCGCCACCTTGCTCGCCTGGGCATCGGCGGCCTGAGAAGAAGTCTCCCCCGGCAGGGTCTGCTCCACTCGGGTTCCTGGACGAAGACCACACGCTGCTTTCAGTGCAGGCCTCACGTGCTCGCCGATGATGAAGAGGGTGAACAGCGGCGCCCTCGCGCTGGACCCTCCTTCTCCGACCATCGACGAGGAGGAGAAAGTAAGAAGTTAACCTCGCGTCCCCTTTCCGCTACACACGGACTATGTACGACTACGGAGCCCCGCAGGTCCCTCGGGTGCCACTGCGCAAATGCGCCCAGTGCGGGGCGTCGACGATGCGCTGTACGCTACTGCAGGTGGACCGGAGGGGCAGCAAGTCGTTCCACTACACGTGCGACGCCTGCGGTGCGAACTTCGAACTCACGGACTACACCACCCTCTTCTCGTTCGTCGGCTGCGGGCCCGTCATGGGACTGATCGGAGCCGTCATGATCGCCATCGGAGTCTCCGCGCTCTCCAACTTCTTCGAGTACTGGGACCTCGTCTACCTCCCGTTCGGCGGAGGGCTCGGGCTGGTCGGCCTCCTCTTCGTGGCCGCAGGAGGTTTTTCGGTTTATAAGGGCCTTCGCCTCGCGGTGGAACGCTTGCGGCACCCGAAGGTTCGCTGAGCCCATCGATGGTCTGAGGCTCGGGAGCGGCCTGCTGCAGACCACGCAGACGCCCGCACGCCGGTCGGGATGAGTCGTGCGCGGCATCCCGCCCGATCACGAGCTCGACGACGAGAACATCTTCGTCTCGACGGTCCAATCCGCCGTGCTTCGGGGCGCAGGCTTGCGCTAGGTGCAAACTCCGCCGAGTCGTGCGCCTCGAATCGAGGTTGAGCCCGATCGCTCGAACGGCCGGGTCGGAGGAGCTTTGTAAGGATTTGTAGTCGCAAGTCCCATTCGTGTAAGGGCCTCTTGTCGTGGCGCGGAGCGACTCTTAACCCTCTCTGTGTGCGGGGACTCTATGCTTGCGCGTTGCTCTGGGGCCTCGCTGCGAACGCGGTGGCGCAGCCTTCGTTGCAGACGACGATTCGACATCTACCGGGGGAGCGAGAGCGTCTAAAGCTCTCGCCGGGCGACCGCCTCGAAGCGGGCACCTGCGACCTGCCCGGCTCCGTTGCGCGTGGAGACACCGTCTTACGGTTGCTCAACGCCGACGGTCGGCAGGTCGCCCACAACGACGATGGTTGCTTCGGGGGGCTCGGCTCACGGCTCGACTACCACGTGCCCGCCGATGGTGGCGGGATCTATTCGCTCGTCATGGACTGCTATCGGGGCTCCACCTGCGGAGGGACCGTCGCCTATCGCGTCACCCCGTCGGGGGTCCCCGAGGCGCCTGCCGTGGCACGCGTTCGGTCTGCCGCACGCGGCATCGTCTCGTTGGCTGACCCGGGCGGCGCGGTCCTCGCAGACCTCACAATCGACGCTCCGATCGTCGACTGGCTGACGTTCCGCATCGACGCGGGCCCGATCGGAATCGCGGGCAGCGAGGGCGGAGGCATGTTGGGCGGCGTAGGGCACCTGATGCTCGTCGTGGACCTCGAGGGGATCGCGTTCGGTCTGGGCGCCGGGTTCGGCGCGTTGGGCTATCGCGAGCAAGGGGTATCGCAGACCGAAGCGGTCGTGCTCGGCATGCGGCTGCGGCTCGGTGATCTCACTGGCTTTCGTGTAGCGGCGGAGCTGCGCGGCGCGGTCGCCGATGGGCTGCGCACACACTCGTTCCGGGCGGAGGCGACGTTCCCGCTGGGGGACGTCGACCTCACGCTGCGCGGAGCGGGGGGAGACGACGGCACGCTGCTCGGGGAGGTCGCGCTGGTCATCTGGCTCGACCAGGCAGCCCATCGACCGCGCTTCGGCATCAGCGTGCACAGCGGTGTGGGCGGCGTGTTCTTCCAGCCGATGTGTCGGTTCGCCACGCCGTGTCGGGACGCGCGATGGGTTCTAGGACCGCTCCTCGGGGCGGGGATCGAATGGCGTCCTTGAGGGGCGCCGAGGAGGAGATGACGACGTGAAGAAGATGCCATGTCTCATCGTGCTCGCAATCGCGGGCTGCGGTCTCAACCAGAACGATCCGTTTCACGAACGGCCGGTTGTCAGTCGGGACGAGGCGCCGCCCCCCATCGCCGGCGGTACGCTCGCGATCACGCGTGACGGACGCTTCGCGCTCGTTGCCGATCCCGACCTCGACCGTCTGCTGAGGGTCGACCTCACGTCGCACGAAGTGCACCCGGTGGCGCTGGCTGACGGCGATGAACCTGGGCGCATCGCTGAAGACGCGACAGGGCGGGCCTACGTCGCGCTTCGACACGGCGGCGGGCTGGCGGTCATCGACGTCAACGCCGGGCGACTCGAACGGCGCATCGAAGTATGCGCGGCTCCGCGCGGCGTAGCCTGGGAACCGGAAGGCGACCAACTCCACGTCGCCTGCGCGGACGGTGCGCTCGTCACGCTCGATCCGGATCGTGTCGAGGCGCGAAGGCAGCAGCTGCCGGCGGGCCTGCAGGACGTCGTCGTGAGCGATGGCGCGGTGCTCGTGACGCGCCTCCGCAGCGCAGAGGTCTTGCGCGTCGGCGAGGAGGGCGTCGTCATCGTCGAAGCGCTTCCCGACGCAGTGCAGAGCGGGATCGACGAGGAGGGCGACCCAACAGAGCTGCATCAGACCTACGCGCCGGGCGTGGCCGTGCGGCTACGCAGCACTGGTGATTCGCATGTCGTCTTGCACCAGCGCGCACGCGTCGGGCGTGAGGTCGTCTATCGCGCCGAAGCTCGCCCGCGTACCTACACGTACTCGAACCAGCCCGTCACCTATGAGGACGTGACCTGGCGAGACCCCTGCGGCAACCCTGTCGTGCACGCCGCGGCCACTTTCCTGGGCCCTGACGGCGCGCCACAGCACGTGGCGCCGGCGCTCTCCGGTGGGGTCGTACCGGTGGACGTAGCGGTCTCGGACGGAGGTCAGGTCGCCGTCGCTTTCGCGGGTGAGCCCGGCGGCGACTTCTCCTTCGGTCCACAGGTAATCCGCAGCCAAGTGCGCTCGGCGACTGCCGAGGGTGGGTGCCTCGGCGACGAAGGCGGCCGCGCCTACCCCGGGCAAGCCGTAGCGCTCGCATACTCGGACGAGACGTTGGTCGTGCAGCTCCGCGCGCCATCGCGGCTCGTGGTTGGCGAAGCCGTGGTCGAGCTCGGAGGCGAGAGTGCGCGGGACTCGGGACACGAGGTCTTTCACCTGGACACCGGCGGCGGGATTGCGTGCGCGTCCTGTCACCCGGGCGGCGGAGACGACGGTCATGTTTGGGAGTTTGCCGCCGTCTCGCCCGTCAGGACGCAGCCTCTCGAAGGCATGGTCGACCTTGCGCCGTACCACCGTCGAGGGGACGTGGCGTCGTTCGAGGACTTGATGAGCGGGCTCGCCGATCAGATGGCCGGTCCGCGCCTCGACGCGGAAACGCTGGCGTCGGTTCGCCACTGGTTGGTCCGTTTGCCGGCCGCCCCGCGCGGCCCGCTCTTGGATCGCGAACGTGTCCAGCGTGGCGCGGCCGTGTTCGTCGAGGCCGGGTGCGAGCGTTGCCACGCGGGTGAGCTCGGCACCGACCGGAGCTATCAGGTGGGCGAACGCACGTGGCAAACCCCTCCGCTACGCGGGATCGCGCTTCGTGCACCCTACCTGCATGACGGGAGGGCAGCGACCCTCGATGAAGCGTTGCCCGAGTCGGTGTCCGCGCTCCCCCCCGAGGAGCGCGAGGACTTGCTCGCCTACCTGCGCTCGCGCTGACGCTCACCGCGTGATTGGCGGTAGCCTATGGGCCGTGGCGGACATTCTGGTCATCGACGACGATCGAGAGCTCTGCGAGCTCCTCGACGAATACCTCGGGAGCGAAGGCTTCTCCGTCGAGGCGGTGCACGATGGCCGGCACGGGCTGGAGAGAGCGCTCCGACGCGAGCACCGCCTCGTCGTACTCGACGTCATGCTTCCGTCGATGAGCGGGTTCGAGGTCCTTCGCGCGCTGCGCGAGAGCTCTCGCGTGCCGGTGGTGATGTTGACGGCGCGGGGCGACGCGGTCGATCGCATCGTGGGCCTGGAGATGGGTGCCGACGACTACCTCGCGAAGCCCTTCGAGCCGCGTGAGCTCGTCGCTCGCATCCGCGCCGTGCACCGGAGGGTCGAGGGGCCGGCGGATGGAGAGGTCCTGATCGAAGGTGGGCTCGAGCTGCGCGTCGCCTCACGCACCGCGCTCCTCGTCGGAGAGTTGCTTCCGTTGACCTCTGGCGAGCTCGACGTGCTGGAGCTCTTGCTCCGGTACGTGGGCAAGGTCGTCTCCCGCGAGATGCTCTACACCAAGGCGCTCGGGCGGCATTTCTCTCCATCCGATCGGAGCGTCGACGTGCACGTGAGCAACCTGCGGCGAAAGCTCGGGGCGGCTCGGATCAAGACGGTGCGAGGGCAAGGGTACTTGTTCGCGCGGGAGCCGACGGAGTGAGGGGGCTCTTCCCTCGCTTCTTCCTCACGTTCTGGATCGCGTCGACGCTGATCGCGGCCGCCTTCGCGATCATCGAGACATGGGCCATCCCGCCCGAACGAGTCGCCCACCAGCACAACTTGGTCATCGTCGCGCTCGAACTCGAGGTCGCCGCGATCCTCAAGGAAGTGACGGCGGGTCGGCCCGAGCATGCGCAGGCCCTGCTTCGCGAGCTCCGCGAGGAGACGGACGTCTCGATCTACTTGTTTCGGCCCGACGGAACCGTGGTCGCGCCCAAAGCGCCGCCCCCTTCCGTCCGTGCGCTGGCGGAGCGGGTGCGTGAAAGCGGAACCGCGGTCGAGATGCGCCAGGCGGCTGAGCTGCACGGCTTCATGATCCCGGAGAGCGACACGGTCGCGGTCGGCCGAATCCTGCGCACGCCCGCATGGGCGCGTGCGCTCGGGGCCGACACGCTCACGCTCCGGATCCTGGTGATCGGGATCATCTCCGGCTTCGTGTCGTTCCTGCTCGCGCGCGTGTTGACCCGGCCACTCGGCAGCTTGCGACGGGCGACGCAGCGCATTCGGGATGGCGACCTCTCGGTGCGCGTCGCGTCGGAGATCGACAGCGCCAACGACGAGATCGCCGAACTCGGCCGGGACTTCGACTCGATGGCCGAACGCGTCGAAGAGCTACTCTTGGCGCAGCAGCGCTTGCTGAGGGACGTTTCGCACGAGCTGAACTCCCCCCTGGCGCGCCTACGGCTGGCGCTCGAGCTGGCGCGCAACAAGGTCCGTGACGGTGAAGACGCGACCAAGCTCCTGGACCGGATCGAGCGCGAGGCTCAGCGGCTCGGCGCGCTCGTCAGCGAGATCCTGACGCTGAACCGGCTGGAACACGGCGGCCTACCGGAGGTGGTCCCAGTAGACCTTCGCGCGCTGGTGGAGGACGTCGTGCGCGACGCCGACTTCGAGGGCGAGCCGGGGGGCGCGCGGGTGTCCCTTCAGAGCGTGGAAGCGATCACGTTGGACGGGGACGAAGAGATTCTGCGGCGCGCCATCGAGAACGTCGTCCGCAACGCCGTCCGGCATACGGACGCAGGCGAGATCGTGGTCTCCCTGGAGGCCGGCGACCCCGTGACCGTACGTGTGCGCGACCACGGCCCGGGCGTGCCCGAGGATGCGCTGACGGCGATCTTCGAGCCCATGCGTCGCGTCGAGCCCGATCGTGCGCGCAAGACGGGGGGCGCCGGGCTGGGGCTGGCGATCGCAAAGCGGGCCGTGGAGCTGCATGGGGGAACGATCACGGCTGAGAACGCCGAAGGTGGCGGCCTGGTCGTGGCGATCGTGCTGCCGCGGCGGGTGGCCGACAAGCAAGAGACATCATGACCGTCGCGACGCCATCCAGGGCATGGTCGACGCAGACCCCGTGAACGGCCCAGTTCGCGCCTGACTCACCAGCGCGTTGTGGACTCTCCCACGAGCGTGATGGTGTTCGACGGCTGGACCTGAGTGACTCCGTTCGTTCGGCTGATCCGTATGACGAAGATGAAGAACAGCGTGCCCTCGCTCTCCCTCGCCTTCTGTTCTGCTAGGCTTTGCTGGTGCTGCGCTCCGCTGGCCCGATCTTGTTCCTCGCACTCTCGGCCTGTGATGCTTCGAGTGGCGCACCGGATGCCGCGCTGACAGACGCTGCTGCTCCGATGGAGCTCGTCATCGGCACGGCCGGCACGGACGGGGCCTTTGTGGCGCTTTCCGATGGAGACCGGATGGAGCTCGGGCGGACGAGCTATGACGTGCCGTACGCGAACGTCTCTCTTCGAGCCCACGGGGCGACGATGCGCGCACCCATCATCGAGCTCGAGGCCCGCCGGACCAGCGACGACGTGGTCGTGAGTCAGCCCTTCCGGGTGCGTGTTTCACTCGTCGAGGCAGACGATGGCGCTCGGGGCATCGACCACCTCCCGCTCTACGTGCCGGACGATCCGGAGGGCGAGCGCACGCTCGTCGCGAGGGTCATCGATGAGGACACCGAAACGACCCTGACGGCCACCCGCGAGGTCGTTCTCGTGGCTCCCTGAGCGGTCAAGGGGACGCGAGGTTAACTTCTTACTTTCTCATGTTCTTCGATGGGGACACCTGCATGACTGCTTGCTTCTTCGCTAGCGCCATCGATCAAAAGTAAGAAGTTGACCTCGCGTCCCTCTACCCATCACGCGCCGACAGATGGTCGAGCAGGGAGAAGATCGTGAGCAACCTGGGCGCTCTCCTGCGCTGCCCCTGCGCGTCCGTCGCAGGCCGGCGACCTTTCGTCGCGCGCATCGTGCTCGCCGTCGCTCGGGAGCATGGAGCGCGCCCGCGCGGGGACATACCTCCCTCATGCGGAAACGACACGACGCCACGCTCACAGCCTTGGTTCCCAAGGACGCCCTGCGCCGGGCCTATCGGCGCCGACCCACCCACCTCTGGAAACTCCTCTCGCTCTGGTTCGTCCTGCTCTCGCTCGGAGCGATCGGCGTCGCGCTGAGCGAATCGAGCTACGGGCTCGTCGCCTGCATGCTCGCCGGGATTGCGGCCGGGAACGTGGTCCGCGGGCTCGGCTCGATCACACATGACGCGGCGCACGGCACCGTGGCCCGGCACCCGACCCTCCTCTACCTGATCGGCTGTCTCTCGTGGCTGCCGTCCCTGATGAGCTTCACGCTCTATCGCAGCTACCACCTCGACCATCATCGGATCGTCAACATGCCCCACGACACGGATCGGGTGCAGACGAGCCAACTCACCAGCGTTCGAACGCTCGCGCGACTGCTGCGGATGCTCATCTTCACGTGCGCCTACCCCATCTACTGGGCGCTCCGAGTGGGCCGTCACTACCGCGTGCTGACGCCAGGGCGAAAAGCGCGCGTCTGGGCGGAGCTCGCCGTCGCGTACGGCATCCTGCTGGGCCTTCTCCCCTTGATGAGCCTTCCTGTGTGGCTCTCGTTCTTCGGGTCGATGGTGGGAACGGGCTTTGTGCTGGCCAGTCTCACAACGATGGCGGAGCACTACGACATCGACTTCCATCCGGACCCGGCGTTCTCTTCACGAACGTACGGCACCGAGAGCCGCTTCATCGATTGGATCTGGGGCTCCTCGACCTTTCACATCGAGCACCACGGCTTCCCGGGTATCCCGTACTACAACCTCCGAGCGTTCCATCGCGAGGTCCTCCCTCACTACCCACCGGCCCTGCGACGAAACGTTCACCCGGAGCTGTGGTCCCTCCTCATCTCGCTCCTACGCCGACTCTGGGTGATGACCGATGAAGAGGAACAGGCGCGCCGGGAACGTGACCTCGCAGACATAGCCAGGCTCTCGCGACTCGACGACTTCGTCTCCCGTCGCGGCCTCCCGCAGGAGATGACCGGCAAGGGGACGCGAGGTTAACTTCTTACTTTCTCTTCTTCGTCGCGGAGAATGCGCATGACTACTCTCTCTTTCGCTAGCGTCGCCGATCGCACGGTCGAGAGGGCGCGGTGGGCGGCTGTTCGGATGGCGACATGGACGAGTGCGCCGGGGAGGTAGGAGCTCTGACGACTGCGGCGAGGCACGGGCCATCGGCGCTTTGAGTGGTCGGTTTGGCGCCGGAGAATGTAAGAAGTTAACCTCGCGTCCCCTTGCGGATCAGTCCCACCTGGCGCCCGCGCGGAGTACGCTGAGACCATGAGACGAGAGCAACCTGGATTGTCGCGACCGAAGCGGCGTTTGAACTGGCAAAGTGGGCTGCATGCGTCAGAGTCCACAGCACAGGTTGCACGCCCACCGCGAGACGATCCGGCGCTCGAACGACGAGGCTGAGCCCGAGCTAGGTGATCGATCACTGGCGGCGGGGGACCAACGAAGTTTGCGAACGCACTTCGCCCGCGAGTTGCACAGGAGAGTTCGAGGCGTAGACCATGCGCGACGACGGCCGCGCTTGGCCTCGCCGGATGAGGACAGAGCGACCATGCGAAAGAGCCCCCTGGACGATGAGGCGAATGCGGAGCTCCTGAGACAGATGCGTGAGCGCGTCGAGCGCTGGGGGCACGAGACCTACGTCGCGGCGCCCGTTCTCGAGGCGAACGATCACTACTTCCCGGATCCCTACAGCCCTGACATCCGGGGCGTGCGGACCGTTGCTCGACGACTGCTGAAGCACGTGGGGCTCGACGACCTCGATGTGGACGCGGGGGGCGTGAAGGCTGAGGATCACGATGCGCTCGCGCAGACGTACGTCGTGCTCGGCGAGCTGACGGAACGGCGGTTCGTGATCGACGTGTACGAGATCGGCGCCGCGGAGGAAGTGCCGCTGGTGCTCGCGCACGAGGTGGCCCGCGCCTACGGTCGGCTTCGGTCGGGCCCCATGCGGTCGACGCACCCGTATCGCGCGCCGGCGTTTCAGGAGGATGAGGAGCCCGAGGCCGATCGGGCCGAAGAGGCAAACGCGTCTCTCACGGGCATGTACCTCGGCCTCGGCCTGCTCGTCGCCCTCGGAGCGCATCGCTACAGGGCGACCGGTGAGATGGCCGGGACGATGGCCATCACGCGATGGGTGCACGAGTGTCTCGGCGGCTTGAGCCCAAACGAAGCGTGCTTCCTCCTCGCTGCTCAGGCCGTAGCGCGGAATGAGCCAGATGAGGTCACCGAACGTTGGCGCAAAGCGCTGAGCCCCAATGAGCGCAAGTCGTTCTCACGCTTCTTGCGCGAGCTGAGGCCTGAGCGAGAGGCGCTCCTCGCTCGCCTTGGACTGCCCGATGAGGCGACCTGGCCCGCGCACGACGACACCAGCTTCGAGCCACTCGACGACGACGGGTGGCAGCCCAAGGACGACGAGGTCGAAGAGGAAGACGAAGAGGTCGCCAGGCGCCCCATCTTCCGAGTGTCTCGGCACCAGGGATTCAACGGCCTCATGGGCGGCACGGCGATCAGTACCTTGGTATTCACGGCCATCGCGGCGAACGCCCCGGAGTTCATAATGGCCGCCGCGTTGGCGGTCCCCGTCTCGGCCCTCGCCGCCTTTCTGGGCGGCAGCCGCATCAGCCGCACGGACATGTGCTCGGCCTGCGAGGGTCTGGTCCCCGATGGACAGGACTTGTGTCCCGGGTGTGACGGACTCGTTCGTGGTCGGTTGAAGAAGGGACAGAGCCACGCGCTTGCGGTCGAGGCCCTCCCCGACATCACGACCTTTGGCTTGATCGCGGCTCCCCAGGACGGCGCCGCGAAACGCTATGTCGACCTGGGCGTCAAATGCCCGAATTGTGGATGGATCCCGGATGGCGAAGCGCATTGGAAGTGCGATGCGTGCGATGGAGCCGACTTCAACACGTTCGCCCACGGGGGTGAATGTCCCCACTGCAGTGAGGTCTTCGAGGACACGCTCTGCCCCCGCTGCGACCACATGACCACCTACGAGTGGTGGTGGCCCGAGTAGGGCGGCACCCGACGGCTCTCACTGAACGCCCACGAACCCCAGAGGCAGCGCTGCGCTTGCTATCGAACAAACGTTCGACTAAACAGAACAGCAGGCCAAGGGTGCTGTAAGAAACGTTCGGCGAGCGAGCGTTCTGGAGAGACCATGAAGATCCACAGAGACGTCACGATCCAAGCCTCCGCCGACAGCGTCTGGGAGGTCTTCGCGCATCAGTTCGACAGCGCCGGCAACTGGATGGCCTCCGTGCCGAAATCGGAGGGCGCCGAGATCGGCAAGAAGTGGGATGGCGCTCACTCCGCGGGGCGCGTGTGCGACCTGACCGCCGGCTCCAAGCCGGTTCAGGTGTCGGAGCAGTTTCTCGCCTACGACGAGGAGAAGAAGACGTGCACCATCGAGGTGGTGCCTACGCAAGCACCCTTCCTCATGCCCTTCCGAAAGAACGTCGTGGCCGTGGAGGTGCACGAGGACGCGTCCGGTCACACCCGCATGGCGTGGGCGCTGACCTCCACGATCAGCCTGCACACGTACTTCTTCTACCCGCTCTTCATGTTGGCCATGTGGGTCTTCCTCGGGCAGATCCAGGAGGAGCTGAAGTACTTCGTCGAGAACGGGGCGCCTCACCCCCGCAAGGTGAAGGCGATCAAGAAGCTGAGCGCAAAGGCCGCGCTGCCGGCGTAGTTGGTGTTCTCGACATCGGAGTCGACGAGGGATCGCCTCATGGCCTCGGGTGCTCTGCTCTTTGGTGACAAGGGGTTTAGCGGGGTTTCAATTCGTGAGATCTGTGCTGACGCCCAGACCAGCGTGGGCATGGTGCACCACCACTTCGGCAACAAACGCGGCCTCTTCGACGCGATCGTGGCGCTCTTCTCCGCTGACGTCTTCGCGGTTCCGATGGTGCTCCTGAGCAAGATGTCGACCTCCCCGGAAGACTTCAGCACGAGGATCGAGATGCTCTTCGAGAGCACCCTGGACGCCTACATCTCTCAGCGCGCCGTCTTCCGTGTCATCGTCCGCGAGCAGGTCCTCCTGCCGGGGCTCGATGCCTACGTAGCGCGCCTGGTGAGCTTTCTCGACGACGCAAAAGAGAAGGGGTTTGTGCGCGAAGAACTCGACTCGGCCATGGTCGGCGGCTGGATGCTGGACCGCATCTGCAACCAGGTTCAGTTCGCTCCTTTCATCGACCGGGTGACGGGTTCCACCGTGATCGATGACCCGGAGTACAAGTCGCGATGGTGCGTCGCGAACCTGGACCTGCTGCTGCACGGCGTGACCGACCGCGGTTAGTCGAACCCGGCGTGCACCGCGACCCAGGCGATCGAGGTTCGCTATGCTGCGAGCGATGCGTGGCACCGCTCTCCTCGCCCTCCTGACGCTCGCCATCTCGGCGTGCGATGGCTCCGTCGTTCCGCGCGGCGCGGACGGCGCGACCCCCGCGAGCGACGGCGGTCGCCTCGACGCAGGACCTTCGAGCGACGCGATGTCCGACGCGGGTCCAGCCTGCCCTCGCGCGCTCGTGACGACCCGCGCAGGGGAGAGCCTCAACATTCGCCCAGACGCATCGACGGACTTGCCGTCGGTGGGTTCGCTCCCGAGCGGAGCCATCGTCGAGGTCGTCGCGAGGGTCACGGGCGAGCTGATCGGTGAGCTCGACCTCTGGTTCGAGATTCGCTCGCCACAGGGTGATGGCTACATCTTCTCCGGCTTCGCGGTGTGCACCGACGAGGAGCCGCCGGCGGAAGATGTCTTCTACCTGCCGTTTGCGTGCGGAAGCAGCTATCGCGTCACGCAGGGCAATGGCGGGTCGACGAGCCACACGGGGCGCACCGAGTTTGCGTTCGATTTTGGAATGCCCCTCGACACGCCGATCCACGCCATGGCCGACGCGGTCGTGACGTCCGTACGCACAGACACGGGCCCGGGTGATCCCTGCTACTCGGGGGGCGACTCGAGCTGCAGCGCTGCGGCCAACCACGTCATCCTTCAGCACGGGGACGGGCGGACCAGCTCGTACAAACACCTCAACAGCTCGACTCTCAGCGTCGGTGCGTCCGTGCGTCAGGGCGACGTGATCGGACGGTCGGGAAGCACGGGGTACTCGACCGGGCCGCA
>Ga0114933_10005064_pt1 | contig 12102 bp, 9 predicted proteins | sample 4SBtaG_FD_89691 | JGI IMG/M metagenome (GOLD analysis project Ga0114933, IMG submission 89691) | Deep subsurface microbial communities from Kolumbo volcano to uncover new lineages of life (NeLLi) - 4SBTROV12_W25 metaG | ecosystem: Environmental > Aquatic > Marine > Volcanic | place: Kolumbo...
AGTCTCCATGTCCATAAACGGAGACACATAAAACTTTTTTCTACATTTTTGAATTATTTCCTCATTATTTTTAATTTTAAAAATATACGTGTGTTGTTCATTAAAAGTATTTTTTACCTCATAAAAAATTGCTATTAATTTATCTTTTTCATAACAATAAAAAATGCTCAAAGGATTAAAAACGTATCCAAGTATTCTAGGATAACAAAGTACTTTAATGGTTGATACATTTTCTTTTATCTGGAATTTTTTAAGATTTGAAATTACCCAATCCTTCAAATTACCTCCATCTCGATCTCCATGATCTTTGTCATAGAAACTAAAAATATTAAATTTGTTATGTGAAAAAATACCTATTGATTTGTCCAAAAGATTGATCTCATCTAAATCGATTAAAAGTGAAAAGGTTTTATATTTTAGAAAATGCCTTACAGGTTTAAATCTTGTATGAGTAACTTCTCCATTATAAATGCAAGAGTTCATTAAATTTTAAAATTATTTGTTAATTCAATTGATGATTTTAATCCATCTTCATGGAAACCGTAACCGAAATAACTACCGCAAAACCAGGTCCTTTTTTTACCTTGTATCAAATGTAGATCTTTTTGAAGTATCGTATTCTCAGTGTTTAAGTATGGATGAGTAAATTTTATTTTTTTTATAATTAAGTTATCTTGAACATTATGGATAGGATTTAATGTTAAAAAATAGTTTTTAGGTGTTTTTAAGTTTTGAAGTTTGTTTAACCAATAAGTTATACATGTTGCATTCCCGTCTGAAATAGAGTTCCAACTAGACCACGCTCTTTTTTTTTGGGGCATTAGACTTTCATCAGTGTGTAGAATAGCTTCATTTTCAACATACTTAAATTTTCCCAATATATTTTTTTCCTGCGTAGTTGGTTTTTCCAGCATGTCTAAACTTTCATCGGCATGTGAAGCTAAAACCACTTGATCATAATCAATATATTCGTTTCCGATCATAATTCGAACATTATCATCACTTCTAACTATTTTGTTAACTTTATAATTTTTAAATATTTCTCCGCTGATTTTATCAGTAACTTTTTTAACATAAGCTCTACTTCTATTTGTAACTGTATACCACTGTGGTCTATTTTTTAATTTAAATAACCCATGGTTAATAAAAAAATTTAAAAAAAATTTTAACGGCATTTTCTTTGCTTTATCAAACGGCATCGACCATATAGCTGCAACCATAGGTATTATGTGGTACTCTACGAAATATTTTGAAAGTTTTTTTTTATCTAAAAAATCCCCTAAAGTTTGCTCTGTAATTTTATTTTTAAGTATTTTTGGTGCAGTTTTGTAAAAAGATATTATTTCTTTTATCATTATTAAAAATTTAAAATTAAGTATATTAAGTCTATTTGCAAAAATTCCGCTGAGACCGCTTCCGCTATATTCTATGTCAGTATTTTTTATTGAAACAGAGAAAGACATGTCGCTTTTTTCAAATGGAACATTTAGATCTTTAAAAAATTTAATGAGATTTGGGTAAGTTATTTCATTGAAGACAATGAAACCAAGATCAACTGGTACAATTTTATCACTCTCTTTAATATCATAGGTAAAAGAATGTCCGCCAAAATGATCAGCTTTCTCATATAAATCAACCTTAAATTTTTTTGACAAAAAGTAAGCAGAAGATAAACCGGAGACTCCTGAGCCAATAACTGCTATTTTCATTTATTAGGCAGCTTCATCTTTATATTCATCCATTGATGGGCAAGAACATACAAGATTTCTATCTCCATAAACATTGTCAACTCTTGCGACTGGGGGCCAGTATTTATTATTTTTTACAAACTCAGTTGGAAAGGCCGCCTCTTCTCGGGTGTATTTATGTTTCCAGTCATTTGATGCTAATTCAATGTAAGTGTGAGGAGCGTTTTTTAATGGATTGTCTATTTTATCAAATTTTGATGATTCCACTAAATCGATTTCTTTTTTTATTTTAATTAATGCATTACAAAACTTATCTATCTCTTCTAGATTTTCACTCTCTGTAGGCTCTATCATTATTGTACCTGCAACTGGCCAGGACATAGTTGGGGCATGATATCCAAAATCAATTAACCTCTTAGCTAAATCTTCTTCTGAAATTCCTGAGCTAGCTTTAATTGGTCTAATATCTATTATGCACTCATGGGCTACATTTCCATTTTTACCAGTGTATAAAACTTTGTAGTCTTTAGATAATTTCTTTGAAATATAATTTGCGTTTAAAATTGAAATTTGTGAAGCTTTTTTCAAACCTTCAGCCCCCATCATCTTAATATACATCCAAGATATCGGTAAAATACTTGAACTTCCCCACGGTGCAGCAGAAACTGCCCCCATTCCATTTTTTGGTCCTGCGTCTTTAATTATTTCATGAGTTGGAAGAAAATCAGCTAAATGTTTTGCACATGCAATTGGTCCCATTCCTGGTCCTCCACCACCGTGTGGTATGCAAAATGTTTTGTGCAAATTAATGTGACACACATCCGGTCCAAATTTTCCTGGTTTTGCAATGCCAACTAGAGCGTTTAAGTTTGCTCCGTCCATGTATACCTGGCCACCGTGTTTGTGAATAACATCACAAATTTCAATAATTTTTTCTTCAAATACACCATGAGTTGAAGGGTAAGTAACCATTAAAGCAGCTAAATTTTTTGAATATTTTTCTGCTTTATTTTTCAAATCATCTAGGTCCACGTTACCGTCTTCATCACAGTTTACAACAACTACTTTCATTCCACTCATTTGAGCACTAGCTGGATTTGTTCCGTGAGCTGAGTTTGGAATTAAACATACATCTCGATCACTTTGCCCGTTGCCTTCGTGAAACTTTCTTATTGTCATTAACCCTGCGTATTCACCTTGGGCACCAGAATTTGGTTGTAAAGAAACTGCATCATATCCGGTGATTTCTTTTAAATCATTTATTAAGTCATTAAAGAGAATTTTATACCCTTCCATTTGGTCTGTTGGTACAAATGGATGGGGCGAAGAAAATTCCTTCCAAGTAATAGGCATTAACTCAGCTGTTGCATTAAGTTTCATAGTGCAAGAACCTAGAGCAATCATTGATCGATTAAGTGCAATATCGCAATCTTCAAGTTTTTTTAAATACCTGAGCATCTCCGTTTCCGAATGATATTTTTTGAAAACAGGATGAGTTAGATACTTTGATGTTCTTAAAAGATTTTTGGGAATATTATTAAGCTCAACTTTAACATCCTGATTAATTATTTTAGAAACTCCAAATATTTTTAACAATATATTAATATCATGAAGTTTTTTTGCTTCATCAAATGCCACTGATATGTGTTTGTCATCAACTTTTCTTAAATTAATATTTTCATTTAAGGCAGTTTGATAAATAGAGTTTGTCTTATCGTTTGTTTTGATTGTTACTGTATCAAAAAAATGGTCTGATAAAATTTGATAACCGCCTTTTTTAATTTCATCAGCAAACAATTTAGCTAATTTAGAAGTCCTATTAGCTATTTTAAGTATCCCATCAGGTCCATGATAAATAGCAAAGGCTGCAGATAATATTGCTAATAATGCTTGAGCTGTACATATGTTACTAGTTGCTTTATCTCGTCTGATATGTTGCTCCCTTGTTTGTAAAGATAGTCTGTATGCTTTTTTTCCATGCCTATCTTTCGATACACCTATAATTCTACCTGGCATTGATCTTTTAAATTCTTCTTTAGTAGCAAAAAATGCTGCATGTGGACCGCCATAGCCCATGGGAATACCAAACCTTTGGGCACTACCTACCGCTATATCAGCACCAAGTTCTGCTGGAGTTTTTAATCTGGCTAAAGATAATAAATCACATATTAAAATTGCTTTTCCATTTTTTTTATGAATTTGACTTATGCTTTCACTGGGGTCTATTATCTCACCCAGAGTTCCTGGATAAGCTAAAACTCCACAAATAATATCCTGATTAATTTTTGATAGCTCCTTTTTTTCATCACCAAAAATTAGCTCTAAGCCAAAAGGCTTTGTGCGAGTTTTAATAAGATCGATTGTCTGTGGATTGCAATTACTTGAAATAAAAATTTTTTTAGAATTAGTTTTATCTAATCTTTGAGAAAGACCTACTGCCTCAGCGGTAGCTGTTGCTTCATCGAGTAAAGAAGCGTTAGCAATATCCATACCGGTGAGATCGATTATTGTTTGTTGAAAATTCAAAAGCATTTCAAGACGTCCTTGAGCTACTTCTGGTTGGTAAGGTGTGTAAGAGGTATACCAACCAGGATTTTCTAGGATATTTCTCAGAATTACATTCGGGGTAATGGAGTTATAATAGCCCATACCAATAAAATTTCTAAAAATTTGATTTTTTTTTGAGATAGATTTTAATTTTTTTAATGCATCATTTTCAGATAGTGGTTCATCTATTTTAAGATTATCTTTTAATAGTATCTTTTTTGGAACAGTATTTTTCATTAAATCATCAAGTGAGTTATATCCCACATAGTGTAACATTTTTGACTGGTCTTCATCTGAAGGGCCAATGTGTCTTTTTATGAATTCTTTTGAATTGTCGTCAATCATTTAATTTGGGTTCTCCTTACAAAATGTTTCGTACTCATCTTTTGACATTAATGTGTCTAGCTCTTTTTTATCTTTAATCTTCAATTTAAAAAACCAACTTGCTCCCTCTGGATCTGTGTTCACACTACCAGGATCATCAGCTATAGCTTTGTTTCCTTCTGTCACTTCTCCTGAAATTGGTGAATATACATCACTAGCCGCTTTTGTGGACTCAACGACTGCAGCTTGACCTTCTTTCTCAATAGCTTTGCCCGCTTCAGGAACCTCAACAAAAACGATATCTCCAAGCATTTCTGTTGCGTGCTTAGTTATACCAACTGTAGCAATTTCGCCTTCAAGTAAAACCCATTCGTGTTTTTTTGAAAATTTTTTTTCACTCATTTTTGCCTACTTTTTTATTTGACATAGCTTTTTTTATAAAATGGTAGTTCTGAAACTTTACCCCCATATTTTTTTCCTCTAATTTCAAGTTTTATTACCGTGCCTGTTTTAGAAAAATTAGATTTAACATAACCCATCGCTACCGGTGCTCCTACGCTTGGTCCGAAAGTTCCACTTGTCACGAAACCAATTTCTACATCGTCAGAAGAAAAAATTTTCGTATTTTCACGAGCTATTACTTTTCCATCAGATTTAATACCCACTCTTATTTTCTCACTACCATTAGTTAATAAATTTTTAATTTTATCCCAGCCATTAAAACCTCCACTTTCTTTTCTTTTTTTTGCGATTGCCCATTTTAAATTTGCTTCTACAGGATTTATTTTTTCATTTAAATCATGACCATATAGACAAAGTCCGGCTTCTAATCTAAGTGTGTCTCTTGCGCCCAAACCTATTGGTTTTACTCTGTTATTTATTAAAAAATCAATTAGCTTCTCTACTTTTTTATTTGAAATTGAAATTTCAAATCCATCCTCTCCTGTATAACCAGATCTCGTTATATATAAATTTTCACCATCATAGCTAAAATTATTCCCAGTCATAAATTTTAATTTAGCAACACCTGAAATAAGTTTTTCTAAAATTTCAACTGATTTAGGTCCTTGTAGTGCTATTAAAGATAAGTCATTATTAAGCACGTACTTATGATTTTTTCCCAAAAATTGTGTTATTTGTTTAATGTCATTTTTTTTACATGCTGCATTTAAAATTATACAAAACCCATTTTTAGTTTTAGTCACAATCAAATCGTCTATAATTCCACCGTCATTGTTAAGTAAAAAAGAATATTTTGAATGATTAATTTGTAGTGATTTTAAATCTGAAGGTATGATTTTCTCTAAAGCTTCAATTAATGTATTGTCTCCCTCTAAAAAAAATTGTCCCATATGAGAGACATCAAAAAATCCAGCGTGAGTTCTCGTTGAAATATGTTCCTTAACAATCCCGTCTTTATACTGGATTGGCATTTCATATCCGGCGAAAGGAACAAATTTTGCTCCTAAAGTTTTATGATATTTGTATAATGCTGTTTTTTGTGTTTGCATAATAACTCTTTACAGCCCCTTCTGTCTATTTACCTGAGAGATTTAATCCTTCGGTGAGGCAAAGCCTACTTTCCAGAGTTATTGCTATAACGGTCCTTTTGCCTGAGAGTTTCCGGGGTGGTTGCTCCTTCGGCGCTAAATAAATTAGTCTCTCCCGTTACAATTTGATTCTCCTCTAATTAAAGGTAAATGTCAATGAGTAGGTGAAGGACTATTGTTTTTATCAAAGTTTTTTAAAATTACAGCTAATATAATTACAGCACCTCCTAAAAATACACTTTTTGGTGGTATCTCATTTAAAAAAACCCAAACCCACAAAGGAGCAAAAAGTGTTTCTGTCAACATTAGCAATCCAATTGTAATAGAAGGAGTCGTTCTTGACCCAATTGTTATACAAATAAATCCAAACGCTAATTGTGGAACACCTAGCAAAAAACCCATAAAAATATCATGATTAGAAAAACTTAGAGTCTCTGACATTATTATTCCATAAATACTGGTAAAAAGTGATGCAAACCAAATAGCTGGAACCATATCTAAGTTTTTATTTTTTCTTACTAGCATGACTAATATAGAAAAATTTATTGGTATAGCTAATGCAATAATATTTCCAAATAAAGTTCCAGAAACAAAAGAGTCTTTAATCATAATGGTAATTCCTGTCATAGCTAATGCTATGCAAATAAAACTTGTTAATGATATATTTTCTTTCAAAAAAATATATCCCAGTATTGCTAGAAAAATAGTTTGTGTACTTATTATAAAGACAACGTTTGCAACAGTTGTGTTCATCATTGCAAAAACAAAAGCAACGAAACTTATTGACATAACTAAACCCCCTAGTATTCCGGGGAGTCCAGAGGCTTTAATTATTTGAATTGTATTTTTTTTATAAATTAAAATTAAAAAAAGAGATACGGCAACAAAGAAAAAGAAAGATCTTAAGAATAATATTTGCCAAGCAGTAGCATATTCAAAAGATCTTACGATAAATCCTCCCCAACTTAAACAAAACCCTCCAAAAAGCAAAAGTAAATATCCTGGTATTTTATATATAAACTGCATTAAAATTTTTTTAAAATACCTGGAAAGTAAAAATATAAAGTTAAGGATCTCAAGATCATAAATAATAGTAGAGAAAGCCATATTCCATGATTTTCAAAAAATTTTATAAAATACAAAGAAGAGCCAATATATATAAAAACAGAAATTATCATCCCATTTCTTAATTGAGAAGTTTGTGATGTCCCTAAAAAAATTCCATCAAATTGGTATGCAAAAGAAGCTATTGGTGGGATTATTATTGCCCAGAAAATATAACTATAAGCGTAATATCTAATGATCTCTAAATCTGTAAAAGAATTAATTATTGTTTTTGAGAGAAAAATATAAAAGATTGAGATTAAAACGGCGGTATAAAAACTTAACTCCATTGAGTTTTTAACTGCCTTCATAAAAGATTTTTCTGATTTTCTGCCAAAGTTAAAACCTACTATACCTTCGGTAGAAAAAGCATAAGCATCAAGAAAAAAAGATGCTATCATAATAAATTGCAAAATAATTAAATTAGAAGCTAAGATATTTTCTCCAAACTTAGAACTTAAATAAGTAATCCACAAAAATGAAAACGTAAGTAAAATTGTTCTCAAAAAAATGTTAAAATTTATATTAAATAATCGTAAAATTTTCTTTTGATTTAAAATTGATCTATTTATCTTCGGTATTACTTTTAATTTCTTTTTTATATAAACATAACTAAAAGCCATAAAAATAAAAATTGTTGTGTATGAAGATAGTGTAGTTCCTAGTGCTACACCTACTATATTTAAATCAAATTCAGTCACAAAAATTATACTTAAAATAATATTTAAAATACTAAAAAAAATAATCATAGAGCTTGAAATTATTGTTTTTTGAAGTCCCAAATAAAGTCCGGTTAAAATATATATAATAAATTCTGCTGGAGCAGAAACAATTCTTACAGTGATGTAATTATCGATCAAAACATGAGTCTGGCTAGAAACTTGAAAAAAATAAAAAATAGATTTTAAAATAAAATTTAAACAACTAACTACTATAATTGCCAATATAATTGCTACAAATAGGTTCCTGATTACCGTAGAGACAATTTCTTGATAATCCCCTCTTCCTAAAGATTGTGCAACTAGACCAACTGTACCCATTCTTAAAAAACCAAAAGTCCAAAAGATCATCGTCATTACCGAAGTAGATATGGCAGTAGCAGCTAAATAAATTTGATCATTCAAATGACCCATTAAAATAGTATCGATTACCCCAACTAACGGAATAGCCAAATTAGCAAAAAAAATTGGCAATGATAGTTTAAGCAAGTGAAGTTTGCTTGCATTAGAATGATATTTATTTGGATTCATTTAAAATTTTAAAACATCTTATGAATTAAATACTAAATAAAAGTTCATATTTTTGATCGATTGATAAGATGTTGAGGTTTATAAGACCACCAATAATTAGTTGCAAAGCTATTATCATAATAACAAAAAGACCCACATACCCTAGCCACTTATTATTTTTTATGTAGTTTGCAAAAAAAGATGCCAAGGTTAGAATTAAAAATACAGATAACAATAAACCGATAAGCATCAAGTAATAGTTTCCTTTAGCTGCACCTACAACGCCCAAAACATTGTCAAAGCTTAGGGTTAAATCGGCAATAATGACTCTGTAAACACCAACTCCAAACGAGATAGGTTCTTGAGATTTTACCGTTGGAGATCTTTTTTTAACGTCTTTGCCAAAAAAATCTGTTCTCAAAGTATTAACTATCCATAATAGAAGTAATCCTCCAAATATTTTAATCCAAGGATAGTTAAGCATGATGTCAGCACCAAACGCGAAAATAATTCTAAAGATAAAAGCAGCAGCTATCCCCCAAGCAATTATTTTTTTTCTATTTTGTTCAGCAAAGCTTGAGGCTATCATACCTATTATTATGGCATTATCTGCTGCCATAACTATATCGATTAAAATTATTTGAATTGAAATTATAAATTGTTCTAGCATTTTAGTTTTTTATTTCTAAGAAACTTATAAAATTATTATCATAAGGTATTAAATCTCTCAACTGACTAAAAAAAAACCCGCTTAATAAATAAGCGGGTTTAATTTTTAAATTTTAAAATTTGAATTAGAACTTGTAGCCAAGAGAATATCTTAAAGCCATAGTATCTAAATCTGCACTAATGCTGTTATTTGAAGTTGAGCTTAAACTCAATGTATCAAAATCAGTGTATTCAAATGCAAGTTTGTAATATCCGTTAGCTCCTGCTGAACCTGTTGTTCCAAGACCAACGTTATACCCACTTAAACCTGATTTGTTTCCGTAAGTACCACCGTCAGTTTGTGCTGTTTCAGTAGTAGTTACATCTAATTCTGTATAACCAGCTCTGATATACCATGTATTATAAACCGGTAATTCCGCGTAAATAACATAATGTCCATCTACTTCAGCATTAGCTTTTCTAGTTATAGCACCGTCTGTACTTTCTCCAGAAACACCAACTGCTGTTTCAGTTCTTGATTTAACTTTATCACTAACGTCAGCTGCTACAGGAGTGTACTCAAAACCTAATCTAAAACCGTTGCTAGCTTCGAATTCAGCAAACAAGGCTGGTAAAAATACATTGTTTGATACACTTTCTGTTCTATCAGATGTGTCAGCCGCTGTACCTTCTGTCTCAGTACCGTCTGCAGAAACTTTGTAATAACCAACTGCTGCACCTAAACCAAATCCTTCATCAGCATTTGAGTAAGAAGTAGCAAAAGTTGATATTACGATAAGACTAATTAATATTTTAATAGTTTTCATAAATCCTTTAAATGTTAAATTTAACAAAACCAACATATATTATTTAAAAACATATTCAAATTTTAAAAACTCCATTTTTTTTAAAGGTTGTAAAATAACCCTTATTTTATAGGCTTTTTTTAGGTTTAAGTGTTGTAAATTTACCACACTTATTGAATAAATTCAGTAAAATGAATTGTTTGCAAAATTTAATAAGCTTTAATTTAGAATCTAAAAAATGAAGTTTTTTGAATTTTTAAAGGTTTTTTTATTTTTAATTTCCAAATTAAGATTAATGAGATCTTTGTTTTTCAATGCATTTAGATTTTGAACTAAATCTAAAAATCTTTTAGACTCTTTAGTTGAAATAATACCATCGGTTAAGCTTTGAAATTTTTCAATGTAATTTTTCCTTTCAAACGTTCTTTCTCCATTTGGATGTGCATCAGCAATGGCTTTTTCTTCTTCTAAGACTGTGCCATTTTTTAAAAAAATTTTAACTCTTCCGCCGAAGCTTTTTTTGCTTGGGTCAGAGTTATGATAGCTATTTGTCCATTTAGAATCCTCTATGGTCTTAATTTTATGCCAAAGTTCGACGGTGCGTTTCTTCTTGGCTCTTTGTGGTGTATAAGATTTTACGTGATGCCAGCTCCCATCTTCAAGAGCTACTGCAAATATATACATAATAGAATGATCTAAAGTTTCACGACTTGCATTAGGATCCATTTTTTGAGGGTCATTAGCTCCAGTACCTATTACATAATGGGTGTGATGACTGGTATGAATTTCTATTTTTTCAATATCTGAAAAGTTTTGTATTTTCTTTTTTAAGCTTTTAGCTAAATCAATTAATGCTTGAGCTTGATATTCTGCTGAATACTCTTTCGTATACGTTTCTAAAATAGCCACTTGCTCCTCGTTTATCTCTGGTAATGGAACAATGTATTCTTTCTCTGGTCCTGACAAAACATAAGCAATAACACTATCTTCACCCTCGTAAATAGGACTAGGCGCACCTTCTCCTCTCATGCATCTATCTACTGCTTCAATAGATAATTTTCCCGCATGGGCAGGTGCAAATGCTTTCCAAGTTGAAATTTGACCTTTTCTTGATTGTCGCGTTGAAATCGTAGTATGTAATGCTTGTTGAATAGATTGATAAATTACATCTGTTTTTAAGTTTAATAGTTTTCCTACTCCTGCTGCAACACTTGGCCCTAGATGGGCAATATGATCAATTTTATGTTCATGTAAGCAAATACCTTTAACTAAATTAACTTGAACTTCGTAGCCTGTTAAAATTCCTTTAATTAAATCAATTCCATTGCAGTTTTTTTGTTGAGCCACAGCTAAAATTGGAGGTATATTATCTCCAGGATGACTGTAATCTGCGGCTAGAAAAGTGTCATGGAAATCTAATTCTCTTACAGCCGTTCCGTTAGCCCAGGCTGCCCACTCGCAATGAACTTTTACTTTAGAACCTAATCCAAATAAAGTAGCTCCATCTTTCCTGGTATGCGCAAGGGCCATTTCTCTTGCAGAAACAACTGGCTTTCTATTAAAAGAAGCTATTGCTACTGAGGCATTATCAATAAGTCTATTTATTACCATTTCAACGGCATCTTTATTTGGTTTTGATTTGTCCGAAGCTATTTCTGCAATTTTCCAAGCTAATTGATCTTCTTTTTTTAAATTTGAGGAAGATGGATGGACTTTAACTTTAATTTCTCTCATTATATTAATTCAACATGTTTCTTAAAACGTACTGTAAAATTCCTCCGTTTTTGTAATATTCAATTTCATTTTTTGTATCTATTCTACATAATAATTGTATTTTTTTACTAGAGCCGTCTTTATATTTTATCTCGCAAGTTACTTCTTCTCTCGGTTTAACTCCTTTCTCAATATTAATAATAGTTAAAAGTTCAGAGCCTGTTATTTTTAATTTGTTTCTGTCATAACCATCTTTAAACTGTAGGGGTAAAACTCCCATTCCTACAAGATTGGATCTATGAATTCTCTCGAAACTTTCAGCGATAACTGCTTTAACACCCAATAATTTAGTTCCTTTTGCTGCCCAATCCCTTGAAGATCCTGTTCCATACTCCTTACCTGCAATTACAACTAAGTCGTTACTTCTCTTTTTATATTCCATGGCTGCTTCGTAGACACTCATAACTTTTCCATCAGGCTGAAGAGTTGTAAA
>Ga0114933_10005066_pt1 | contig 12098 bp, 11 predicted proteins | sample 4SBtaG_FD_89691 | JGI IMG/M metagenome (GOLD analysis project Ga0114933, IMG submission 89691) | Deep subsurface microbial communities from Kolumbo volcano to uncover new lineages of life (NeLLi) - 4SBTROV12_W25 metaG | ecosystem: Environmental > Aquatic > Marine > Volcanic | place: Kolumbo...
ACACGACAGATTTTCAACACAGGTGCCAATTAACCACACATTATCGCGTCTTTATTTAGAGGTTAGAGGAAATGAGCATTTAGAATTTTTGGTAAAAAGACTGATTTCTGAAAATTATGAAGTAATCAGGGAGAATAATTGAGATGTCTGAAAGAAAAAGAGTTGTAATAAGCGTTAGTGACAAAAAAGAGATTGAAAAAATAGGGAAGGTTCTGCATGAAGCCGATTGGGAAATAATTTCTACAGGCGGGACCGCTAATGTCTTGAAATCTTCTGGTGTTGAAGTTATTCAAGCTAGTGATTATACAGGTCAGCCTGAAATACTTGGTGGTAGAGTTAAAACTTTGCATCCAAAGATTTTAGGTGGTATTTTAGGTAGAGTTGATCAGGAAAGAGAGATGGAATCAAATAATATTCCTCAGATTGATTTAGTAATCGTCAATCTATACCCATTTAGAGAAACAGTTTCTGATCCAAATGTATCTTTACCAGATGCATTAGAAAAAATTGATATAGGTGGTCCGACAATGGTTCGTGCCGCGGCTAAAAATCACGATAGAGTTGCAGTTGTTGTAGAGCCCGAAGACTATGATGAATTGATTGAGTATATTAAATCAGGAAAAGATTTTCCTGAAAATTTTTTAAAGAATTTAGCTTTTAAAGCTTTTGATCATGTGTCTTCCTATGATTCTGCTATTTCTTCATTTCTCTCAAAATCAGTTAAAGATCAAGTAGATTATTTTGCTCCAAAAATTGAAATGTCTTTAAAAAGAGAGAAGGTATTACGATATGGTGAAAATCCTCATCAGAAAGGTTCTTTTTATAGTTTTCAGTCTGATGAGAGTTTTTCTCTTTCTAAGACTGTTGTTTTAGGAGGGAAAGAACTTTCTTTTAATAATTATTTAGACGTTTCGGCAGCTTGTGAATTGGTTTCTGATCTCCATGCGAATGCATGTGCAATCCTCAAACATACTAATCCTTGTGGTGTTGGAATAGAAGAGAAACAGGTTGATTCCTATAAACGGGCTTTAGCATGTGACCCTGTTTCAGCTTTTGGAAGTGTAATAGGCTTCAATGATATCGTGTCTGAAGAAACAGCAGAAGAAATGCGGAGTCTTTTTGTTGAAGTTGTTGTTGCTCCTGAATTTGATGAAAAGGCTTTGAAGATTTTTCAGCGAAAGAAGAATCTTCGTATCTTGAAATGTCCAGGACTAGCTTCTTTTCCAATAACTGGAGTAGATGTACGTGCAGTTCCAGGAGGGCTCTTAGTACAGGATAGAGACTCTTTTTCGAAAGAAGAATTTGATAATTGGTCTGTCGTGACTCCTAGGGTTCCGTCACTTTCTGAAGTGAAAGCACTGAAAATTGCATGGAGTATCGTTCGTCATGTAAAAAGTAATGCAATTGTTTTAGCAAATGAGACGGGAACTATTGGTGTTGGTGCAGGTCAAATGAGTCGTGTAGATTCAACTCAACTAGCTGTCTCCCGTTCAGTTTTACCTGTCGATGGATGTGTACTTGCCTCAGATGCATTTTTCCCATTCAGGGACGCAATAGATCAGGCAGCAGAATTTGGAGTTAAAGCAATAGTGCAACCGGGTGGTTCTGTTAAGGATGAGGAAATTATAGAGGCCGCTAAAGAAAAAAATATTTCTATGGTTTTCACAGGTCGAAGACATTTCAGACATTAATTCTTTGGGATACTTTATGGAAGGCAAAGAAGTTTGAATAGTAAAGAAGTTATATGTTCTTTAGATAAATTTTTAAATAGCCTTTCTACTTCGCCTAAAAAAAATACTAAAACAAAATCAATTGGCCATTCGGAGGAAATATTATTTCTTTTTGAGAAATTTGAAATTTCCTTAAGTGATTTTCAATTTATTAATGTTGTTGGAACAAGTGGAAAAGGTTCTACAGCAATGATGATATCGGAATGCTTATTCTGTTCAGGAAAATCAGTAGGTGCATTTTTTTCACCGCATATTTCATCTATAACTGAACGTTTTTGGTTTCAGGGAGATTATGTTAAGCCAAAACTTATCATGAAAGTATATGACAAGTTTTTTTCTATTTTTAAAGAAATTATTGAAGATCCGAAACGATCTTCTGTAACTTTTTTTGAATCTACTTTTGTACTTTTTTTACTTTTAGCTAAGGAATTAAATTGTGAAATCTTAGTTCTTGAAGCTGGAATTGGAGGGACATACGATGTAACCCGTATGCCCCATTTTCAGAAATTAAGTGTAGTAACAAAAATTGCTTTAGATCATACCGAACTTCTTGGAAAAAATATTACTGAAATAACAAGGGATAAGGCAGGAGTTATTGCGGAAAATGGGCAAGTTATATTGTCTAAAAACCATTATCTTGTGAAAAGAGAAATTTCTAGAGTTGCAAAAAAAAAGTCTGCGAAATTTCATTCTGCTCCTGTTACCCAAGAAATAGAATCAAAAAAATCTTGTACTTCATTTAATCTGGAATTTGCAGACGGATTTTTAATGAAAAACTTGTTGATTCCTATGCATGGCAAACATCAAGTAAATAATGCGGCAGTTGCTGTAGGCGCATGTAAATTAATGGGTCTAGATGATTTAAGTATAACTAAAGGTTTAGCTAAGTCGTTTTTGCCAGGTAGAGCAGAAATCGTTTCTGAAAATCCCACGGTAATTTTGGATATTGCTCATAATCGTAATAAAATTAAAGCTTTGTTAGAATTTTTGAAAAAAAGATCAAAAAAGAAAGTGTTTTTCATTGTTGGTTTTCTTGAAGGAAAAGATATTGACGGTATGGTAGAAGAATTTTCTAAAATTAAAGGAGTATTTTTTCTTACTTTACCTCCTTCTTTTGGTATAAGGAAAAATGTCCCAATTGATAAATTGAATAGTATATTTATAAAAAATAAAATTGATGATTTTAGGAATTATATTGAGCCTGAAGATGCTTTAAAAGAAGCTTTAAGATTAGCTAAAAAAGATGATCTGGTCGTAGTTACTGGTTCTACTTATTTGGTAGGTGAATTGAGAAAATTTTGGCTTGGCGAAGATATTATTCTATAGTCTAGCGATCTATTTTTGAAAAGATAGGAAATTAAATGAATTTTTCTAAGGACCAAGTGTATAAAAAGAGTTTTTCTGTTAATTGCAGAGGAAGGAAACTCCAAATAGATAATACAAAAATAATGGGGGTTCTGAATGTAACCCCAAATAGTTTTTCTGATGGAGGTGATTTTTTAGAACCTGAGCTTGCGATCGAGAAAATAGATAAGATGACAGCTGAAGGTGCTGATATCATAGATATAGGTGGAGAGAGTACACACCCAGATTCTGTCCCTATTTCTGATGTGGAGGAACTGAAAAGACTTACGCCTATTCTTGAAAGACTTGATTTTGATAAAGGACCATTGTTTTCAGTAGACACAAGAAAGCCGACTGTTACTAGAGAGGTTCTGAAAGCAGGAGTTCACATAGTTAATGATATAAATGGTTTTACAGATGAAGAGATGATAGATTCTGTGTTGGGTACTAATGTTGCTTTATTGGTCATGTGTCCGGGTAAAGTAAAGGAAATTTATCCTCCAACAAAAAAATCTAATATTGAAGATAGTGTGCATGCCTTTTTTGAGTCTAAATTAGCAGAACTTAAGAATAAGGGGTTAGGGTCAATTATTATCGATCCAGGTATAGGATTCGATAAATCTAAGTATGAAAATATAAAATTAGTAAATGAACTTGGAAAGTTTAAAGATTTCAATGTTCCTGTAGCTATAGGAATATCTCGAAAGGGATTTATTGGTTCTATTACAAATGAAGAAATTCCTCGTGATCGACTGATAGGCTCTATAGTTACTGAAACCTTCGCTGCTGCAAATGGAGCAAATATTATTCGTACTCATGATGTCAAACATAGTTTGCAAGGATTGAATATGTTAAATTCGTTGATAAATAACTATAAAGAGAATACTAATTGATGGAATATTTTTTTGAATTCTGGTGGATGTTCCCTGTCGCCTTTTGCGTTTGTCTTATGGCTACTAGCTCTAGTGTAGAAGGAGCTGTTTTTTTTGCTCCGATTTTCATTATTTTTTTCCCAATGTTTGCTGGCGTTACGATTACACCTATAGAAGGAATTTTTCTTGCGCTTTCAATAGAGATTTTTGGATTCGGAAGCGCTTTAACTGGTTATTTTAGAAGGTCTCTTGTTGATACATATATAGCTAAAAAAGTATTAGTTTTATCTATCCCTATATCGATAGTATTTGGTTTTTTAGCGCATAGAGTTCCCTCTGGTTTTATTATGATTTTTCTTGGATCTTTGATGGTCATGCTTTGTGGAATTATATTTTTCACATGTTTTAAAAGTTTCCCAGAAAGTGAAAAAAATAAAAAAATTGGTATTAAACTAACGCGAACAGATAAACTCGGCAGAGAATATAATTATTATTATTACCATGGTTTTTTTGGTGTTTCATGGTCTATTCTAGGAGGTCTCCTTGTTGGCCTGACCGGTATCGGTATTGGAGAATTAGCATCTACTAGTCTTATAGTTCGAAATAAAATTCCAACTCGAGTTGCAATTGGTACAGGCATACTCATTGTTTTTGCAACAGTTTTGCCTGCAACGATAGTACATGCTTATGTTTTCTCAACTGGTCAAATCTCTGTTCATTGGAATATTTTGTTTATGACTGTCCCTGCTGTTTTAATTGGTGGGCAGATATCTCCTGTCATTAATAGTCGTGTTGATGGAGAAAAAGTAAAGTTTTTTCTCTCTTTTGTATTCTTATTTGTTGGTTTTATATTAATTTATCGCGGTATAAGTTAAATTTATTTTGAATCTAAACACTTTCAAATCAGTTTTAATTGTTGGCCCGGGAGCAGTAGGCTCTATGTTGGCTTCAAATTTTTGTCTATCGTTAAATAAAGGTGCATACCCATTTAAAATTAGATTAGGTGGATCAAAACACTCGTCTTGTTTTAGTAAAAAGCATTTGGAAGAAATTAAATGGAATGCCCTATATCTGGAAACGGATTCAAATCTAAATTTTTATGCTAAGCCCGAGATCGATTTTATCCCATCGTTAGAAAAAGCTGATCTTGTTATTTTTGCCGTTAAGATTTTTGATTTATTAAAGGCTAGCGAAAATTATTTTTCTTCTATTTCATCCTCTTCCGTTATTCTCGTCGTTTCAAATGGATTAAATGCTTTTAAAAAAATTAATAAAAAAATTAACAAGAAAAAATTGTTTAGAGGTTTAATTGAAACGGGTTGTGAATTAAATGAGCCTGGTAAAATTCTACAGCATGGAGAAGCAAAAATTGAGATAAGTCCAAATGACTCTGGTTTGGCTTCTCGTGAAAATGATTTTGAAATGATTAAGTTTTTTTTTGAAAACGCAGGATTTGTAGTTTCTACTTCTAAAGATTCACATCTTTCTGAGTGGAAAAAATTTATGGCAAATTGTTTGATTAATCCTCTGGCAACACTTTTTAATTGCGAAAACGGGAAGATTGTAGACGAACCAATTTTAGATATTTTCTTCAAGCTTGCCTCGGAGTTGCAACAGTTAGTTGATAGTGAAAAACTACCTATAGATGTTAAATCTAGAGTTTTGGAAATTGCTAAAAACACTTCTTTCAACCAAAACTCGATGCTTAAATCTTTTTTGAATGGAAAAAAAAGTGAGTTGGAGGAAATGACTGGAGAAGTTTTACGTCTTGCTGAAAATAGAAAACTTCATTTGCCACTTAATAATTTTTTATTTAGTGCTTTAAAAATCATTGAAGATAAAAATAAAATGTAGTATTGTCATGTTCTTTATTTTTGTTCTAAACCTTTTGTTTAGGCGTTTACCTTTTTAGGAGGAAGCGACCGTGGAAAGCAGTTTTCTTAATAAAAATTTGTTTGAAGAAACCTTGCCGTCTGTTAATTCAAGAAAAAAAATTACAACTTCAAAAATTCGCAATATGAAGTCTCGAACAAAAATCGTTTCGGCTACAGCATATGACCATTATACTGCAAAAATTATTGATGAGGCTGGGGTTGATGTAATATTGGTTGGGGATAGTTTAGGAATGGTTGTATTGGGATATCCTAATACAACTCATGTAACACTTAGCGATATGCTACACCATACAAAAGCTGTTTCAAGGTCAAACCCCAGTGCCCTTTTGGTAGCAGATTTACCATTTCTTACTTATGGTGTTGAGTTGAAGGACACTATTAAAAATGCAGGTATTTTAATACAGGAAGGTGCTGCTGAAGCTGTAAAGTTAGAAGGCGGAGTCCGAGTATTTGAGCATGTCAAAGGTCTTGTAGAAAGAGAGATTCCTGTCATGGGTCATATAGGTCTTACACCTCAAAGTATTCATACTTTCGGTGGATATAAAGTACAAGGTAAAACTAAATTTGTTGCAGATAAAATACGTGAGGACGCCCTCTCGCTCCAAGATGCAGGTGTTTTCTCCATAGTTATTGAGGGTGTTCCATCTGAATTAGGTTCGCAAATAACTGAAGAAGTTGAGATTCCCACTATTGGTATTGGTGCAGGTCCATTTTGTGACGGTCAAATTTTAGTTACTCAAGATATGTTAGGTCTTTTTAGTGACTTTACTCCTAAATTTGTTAAGGTTTATTCTGATCTTGGAGTAAAAGCTAGAAATGCAGTAGAAACTTTTTGTAGTGAAGTTCGTTCAGGTGATTTTCCAACTGAAGAGCATAGTTTTTAGCCTCTTTAAATTATTTATCATTTCATCTCAAAATCATACCCAAAAGTATTGAATTATTTATTTTCTCTCCATATTTCCCCACAAAAATAAAGTATTGAATTATATGTATCTATTCTATTGAATTTTTTTATGTTGACATATTTTAATTAAATATGTATAAATATTTTATCAAGTGGGTCAAAGTGGGTTCTCGTGGGGGGAATTATGCTTATTAGTTCACATACTGTTTCTGTTGATGAAAAAGGCAGGGTAAATGTACCTGCTCGATTCAGAGAGTATCTTTACTCAAAATTCGGAGATCAACTCGTTTTGTTGGATATGGACGGTTGTATCTTTGCATATCCCCTAGAAGAATGGCGAAGAAGATTTAGTGATAAATTCAGTCAGTTACCAACATATAGAGATGATGTAAGAAAATATGTGAGAAGTATGTATGGTAGAGCAACTGAATGTGTCCTTGATAGACAAGGTCGTCTTTTATTACCTTCGCAACTCCGTGATTCAGCTGAAATTGGAAAGGATGCCGTGATAATTGGTCTCGAAAACAAATTTGAGATATGGAGTAGTGAGAATTGGAAAAAACAAATCACAGAAACTTCTGATGTATTAGAAGAGGGAAAAGAGACGTTTATAGAACTTGAATTTTAATGCTTTTTTTTGAGAATAGTGATGCGATTAACTTATAAAGAAAAAAAATCTCAAAATAAAGTTAATGATATCGATTTTGAAGTATCTCATACCCCGGTTATGGTTCGAGAAGTTTTAAATTTCTTGTCTCCTGTTTCCGGTGCTGTGTTCTTAGATACTACCTTGGGCGGAGGGGGACACAGTAAACTGATTCTAGATGCGATTCAGCCTTCGGGTGTGCTGGTCGGCTGTGATCGGGATAGAGATGCTATCAATATCTGTAAAGAAAAATTTAAAGTTCATGGAAATTCTGTACGTCTTCATCACTCAAATTTCACTCATATTAAAAAAATCCTAAAAGATGAAAATATAGATTTTGTAGATGGAATAATTTTTGATTTAGGATTTTCTTCGATTCAAATGGATAACTCTAAAAGAGGATTTAGCATAAGTTCGGAAGATTTTCTAGATATGAGAATGGACGCAAATTCTGAACTCAAAGCATCAGACCTAGTAAATAAATTGTCAGAAAATGAAATAGCAGATATTATTTTTGAGTATGGGGAAGAGAAAAGGTCTCGCCGTATTGCAAAAGAAATAGTGAAATATCGTTCCAATAAAGAAATCGTTACTTGTGAAGAACTTTCCAAAATTGTTTTGAGAGCTATAAAAAAAAAATCAAGTAAATATACAAGAATACATCCAGCGACAAAAACATTTCAAGCATTGCGTATAGTTGTTAATGATGAACTAGAATCATTGAAAACAGCTCTTTCTGATGCTGTTGACATGTTGCGACCTGGTGGGCGATTAGTTGTGATAAGTTTTCACTCTCTTGAAGATAGAATTGTAAAGAATTTTTTTCGTAATGCATCAAGATTAGAAACACCATTATTAAAAATTCTGACTAAAAAAGTTGTTCGTCCTGTATACGAAGAAATCAGAATAAATCCTAGATCAAGGAGTTCACGTCTTAGAGCTTCTGAGCGTTTAGAAGAAGTATAAAATTAGTTCAGGTTTAGTTTTGAATTTTATTATATATATGAGTCTGAAGTGGAAAATAAAAAAGGTTTTAGTTTGTTGGTCATGTGTTTCTTTGGTTTCTCTATAGCAGTGACGACTCTTCTTTGGTCTCATCTTGAAACTGTGAAAGTAGGGTATCAGATTTCACGACTAGAAAGAAAAAAGAATTCTTTAGATGAGGAACGTAAAGCGTTAGAAATAGAAAAAATAAGCTTAAGTGATCTTAGAAGAATAGAAAAAATTTCTAGAGAGAAATTAGAGATGATTTTTCCTGAAATGAATAAAATATTGTTTGTTATTGTAGAGAAGTAGTGAATTAAATAATAACTGCCTTTGAAGGAATCAATTTTTTGCTAAGTATCATGAAAAGAAGGCTAATTATTTGCACATTTTTAGTTTCTATAGGTTTTGTGTCAGTAGGAACAAAACTCGTTAAGATACAATATTTTGAACGAGAAATTTTGGAGTCCTTAGGGAAGAAACAGTTAGACAAAACAATTAAGGTAAAAACTAGTAGAGGAAATATACATGATAGCAAAGGAAGTATTTTAGCTATTAACCTAAAATCTCCATCTCTTTACGCTGACACATCAATAATAAAAGATATATTTTTAACTTCTAAAAATTTGTCTCCAATTTTGGAGATACCCGAACCAATCATACAAAAAAGATTATTAAGAATAAATAAATATGTTCTTCTTGGTAGAAAGTTGAATCCTGAACAAGAAGAAAAAATAAAAAAAATGAATATATCGGGACTAAATTTTGAAATGGAGAGTAAGAGATTCTATCCAAGGAGAGAACTAGCTTCTTCACTTTTGGGATTTGTGGGAGTAGATAATATTGGTCTTTATGGAGTTGAACAATCTTTAAATAAATATCTGGAGGGGTCAACTCGAAAAATTTTAATTCAAAGAGATGCTAAAAGAAGAAGGATCAACTCTAATCCATCTAGAATTAATTTAGATTTTTTCTCTGATAAAAAAAAAGAAATTTCAAAAATACCAAGACGCGGATTTAATGTGGCCTTAACTATCGACTCTAATATTCAATATTTCATTGAAGAAGAATTAATAAGGCAATTTAGAAAAGTGAAATCAAAAAAAGCAATAGGGATTATGGTTGAAATAAAAACTGGTGCAGTTATTGGATTAGCATCAATTCCTAGATTTAATCCTAATATTTATAGTCGTTCAAAATCAGAAAATTGGCGTGAATCTGCACTTCAAGATATATATGAGCCAGGGTCGACTTTCAAAATAATAACAGCAGCTGCATATCTAGAAAATGGAGGTAAAAAACAAGAAATATTCGATACGGAGAAAGGAAAGCATAAAGTTGAAGGAACTTCTAAAATACTTAGAGACCATAAAAAGTTCGGAAAGTTATCAATGGAAGACGTAATAATTAATTCTTCGAATATTGGAATTTATAAGGTCGCAAGAAAAGTTGGTCGCAAACCATTGTTTGAAACTGCGAAACGTTTTGGATTTGGAAGTAGAACAGGAGTAACTTTTCCTAGTGAAGCTTATGGGATTTTGAGAAATCCTTCGAAGTGGTCAAAACTCTCTTTAGCCTCTATATCAATTGGTCAAGAAATTGCTGTAAGCCCTTTGCAAATGTTAATGCCATTCGCGGCTCTCGCAAATAAAGGAATAATGTGTAGAGCAAAAATAGTAAAGTCTGTACAAAAAACAGAAAATGAATTTCAAGAAAAAATTCCCTGTGACGGAAAAAGAGTTGTATCAAAAAAAACTGCAAAAGAAATCATTGAAATATTGGGAGCGGTTGTTTCAAGAGGAACGGGGAAAAATGCGGAATTGAAATTATATAAAACTGGAGGTAAAACTGGAACAGCTCAGAAGATAGTCAGGGGTATGAAAAATTATAGTGATATGGATTTCATTATGTCTTTTGTTGGAATTGCTCCTTTAGATAATCCAAGAATTGCTTTGATAGTAATTTTTGACGGAGGAAATTTAAAGGATGGCTCATGGGGCAGTACTATTGCTGCACCAGTATGGAAAAGAATAGTTTTGAGAACCTTAAGATACCTCCGAATACCACCTGATAAAGCGAAAATCAGAATTGCAAAAGCTAAATTCACAAAAGAATTTTAATAAATCTTTCCTTTTTATGGAAGATGTTTGTTATGCAAAAAAAAGAAAATCAAAAGAATCTAGCAGATATTACTTCTGATCTTACATTTAAAGAATTTTTTGGAAAAAAAAATACCAATATTTCAGGAATTTCTTATGACTCTCGGAATGCTAAATCTGGTGATATTTTTGTTGCAATTAAAGGACTTCAGCAAGATGGACATAAATATGTTGATCAAGCAATTGGTTCAGGCGCCTCAACAATAATTTTAGAAAAAATGATTCCTAAGCTTAGTGGATTTGATGCTTGTTTTATCGTTGAATCAGGGAGAAAAGCGTTAGCAGAAGCTAGTTCTAGTTTTTATGGTAATCCTTCCAAAAAAATTAATTTATATGGTGTTACTGGTACAAATGGAAAAACAACGACAGTTTTTTTGTTAGATTCGATTTTAAATAGCGTTGGCAAAAAATCTGCAATTTTAGGAACAATTTTTTGTCGGATTGGAGACAAAATTATTGTTAATGATAGAACTACACCAGAATCCTCTGATCTACAAAATCTATTTAGCATTATGGTAGAAGATAAAGTGAGTGATGTATGTATGGAAGTTTCTAGTCACAGTTTGGAGTTAGATAGAGTCTATGGAACTAGTTTTGATATGGCACTTTTTACAAATTTGTCACAGGATCATCTCGATTTTCATGGTGATATGGATTCTTATTTTAATAGTAAAAAGAAACTTTTTGAGGATTATAGTCCTAGCAAAATAGTAGTAAATATTGATGATAGATATGGGAAACAGATTTATGATCAATCTAACTTTAATAAATGTTCCTTTGGCTTGTCGAAGAATGCGGATGTAAGGGCTGAAAATATTTATAATTCAAAGGCAGGGTTGAAGTTTGAACTGAAATCCTATGGAGAATCGTTAGAAATGGAAAGTCCTTTAATGGGTGAACATAATCTAATGAATATTCTTGCAGCATCAGCAGCATGTCTCTCAAGTGGTATTTCTATGCAAGATATAGCAACAGCTATTAAGAGTTCTGAATCAGTTCCAGGAAGATTTGAAGAAATTAAAATGGGACAGCCATTTTTGGTTATTGTAGATTATGCGCATACACAAGATGCATTATCAAGAGTTATTAAATTTTCCAGGCCTATCACGCAAGGACGTATTTTGACTTTGATGGGATGTGGGGGAGATAGAGATCGAACAAAAAGACCACTTATGTGTGCGGAAGCATTAAGAGAAAGCGATCTTGTTGTTATAACTACAGATAATCCAAGGAATGAACTCCCTGAAGAGATTATTCGTGAAGTTATTAATGGGAAAAAACTAGTTCCTGATTCTGCAGATCGATGTATCTCAATTTTGGATAGAAAAGAGGCGATTAAGTTTATTATTTCTCATGCAGAGGAAGGTGACACAGTTTTAATAACTGGAAAAGGCCATGAAACATATCAGATGATCGGTGATAAGAAGTTCCCATTTGATGATCGAAAAGAAGCACGTGATACGCTTATTTCTTTGGGGTATAAATCTTGAATTCATATTTAAAAAATCCAATGTTTACGGTCAAAGAGATTTCCTCTGCTATAAATGGCAGAATTTTGCTAGGG
>Ga0114933_10005068_pt1 | contig 12092 bp, 8 predicted proteins | sample 4SBtaG_FD_89691 | JGI IMG/M metagenome (GOLD analysis project Ga0114933, IMG submission 89691) | Deep subsurface microbial communities from Kolumbo volcano to uncover new lineages of life (NeLLi) - 4SBTROV12_W25 metaG | ecosystem: Environmental > Aquatic > Marine > Volcanic | place: Kolumbo...
CGGCATCATGACCATCGTCGCGCCGAGCGCCACCAGGCTCTGGTTGAACTGCCGGCGGCTCATCTTTCCCGTGGCGAGTTGCTCTACAACATCTTCTTTTTTCAGATCTTTCATCGTTGTTCCTCCTTAAGTTCTCTTATGACTACGCAGAATTCTTGCTAACCGTGATCCTGATTAGAATCGTTCGGATCCTCCTATATTAGGATATTTCGGACCCGTAGGTGAAGCCTCTCCTGGCAACCCCAATTTAGTATCTTGTGTCGACGCCGAACCCCTTGTTGACCTAGGCTCTCACCTGCTCCAGCGTTTTGTCGAGCGCCTTTGCTGCGAGATCGACAAGTTCATCGATCTGGTCCTTGGACATGATCAGCGGCGGGGAGATAATCATGCTGTCGCCAACGGCCCGCATCACCAGGCCCAGATCAGCCGCGATATCGCGACAGAGCGCGCCGGTACTGCCCGAAGGCTCAAACGGGGCCCGGGTTTCTTTGTCGGCAACAATCTCAAAAGCGCCTAAGAATCCCAGTCCGCGCACCTCGCCCACGAGAGGGTGATCGGCAAGCTCGGTCCAACGTTTTTGCAGGTAAGGCCCGGTTTCGGTACGCACCTGATCAATAATCCCTTCGTCGCGCAGAATTCGAATGTTGGCGGAGGCGACTGCGCACGCAGCTGGGTGACCGGCATAAGTCATGCCGTGGGCAAATTCGCCACCTTCTTCGATGATCACCCGTGTGATGTGATCTGCCACCATCACGCCGCCGATGGGGAGATATCCCGAAGAAAGCCCTTTGGCAATCGGCATGAGGTCTGGCTTCAGGCCATAGTAATCACTGGCAAACCATTCGCCCGTGCGGCCGAAGCCGCAGATGACCTCGTCAGCGACGAGAAGAATCTGGTGACGCTTACAGATCGCGCTGATTTCGGGCCAGTAGGTTTCTGGCGGCACAATGACGCCTCCGGCACCCTGGATAGGTTCGGCAATAAACGCCGCGACGCGATGCTCGCCCAATTCTTCGATTTTCTGTTCCAGTTCGCTAGCGACTTTCTTGCCGAACTCATCGGGCGACAGGTCTCCGCCTTCCCGATACCAGAACGGTTGGCCGATATGCACAATGTCGGGAATCGGGAGGCCGCCTTGTTCATGCATCGACGACATGCCGCCAAGACTGGCGCCTGCCATGGTGCTGCCGTGATAGGCGTTTTTTCTGCTGATGATGACCTGCTTATCAGGGTGGCCCATGCACTGCCAGAAGTGGCGGGCCATCCGCACAACCGTGTCGTTGGATTCAGAGCCCGAATTCGTCAGGAACACGTGAGTCAGATGATCCTGGGTAATCTCTGAAAGCAGCGCGGAGAGTTCGATAACAGGAGGATGCGCTGTCTGGAAGAAGCTGTTGTAGTAGGGCAGCTCCTCAATCTGTTTGCGTGCAACCTCGGCGAGGTCCTTTCGTCCATAGCCCACGTTGACGCACCACAGGCCTGCCATGGCATCGAGCATTTGATGTCCATCGGAATCCCAAAGGTAGACGCCCTCAGCGCGTTGAATGATTCGGGCACCGGTTTCGTGCATTCGCTTGTGATCGGTAAACGGATGCAAAAAGTGGGCGTGATCAAGCGCCTGATATTCGGCGGTGCTAAGCGACATACGTAAGACTCCTTGGCGGGGGTTTTCTTGACTCAGACTCGCATCTTAGAAGTCAGAGATCTGCGGCGTCAACGCGTTTTGCACGCCAAGAAATCCGAAAAAAGATGGGGTTTTAATTAAACACCGGGCGAACTTAGACGTTCAACAGCAAGTGTTCACGCTCCCAGGAGCTGATCACCTGAAGGAAGGTGTCATATTCACTTTCCTTGACAGCATTCCACGCCTGAACGAACCGTGTGCCCAGCATCTCCTTGAGATCATCAGAGTTCTCAAGCGCCTGCAGCGATTGCTCGAGACTGCGTGGCAATTCGTAAGGCATGTCATAGGCGCTCGCGGTCACGGGAGCGCTTGGATCAAGTTTTTGCTGCATACCGAGCAGCCCGCAGGCGAGGCTCGCGGCAATCGCCAGATAGGGATTTGCGTCGGCTCCCGGCACCCGGTTTTCAACACGACGTGATTCACGGCCGGAATCCGGCACGCGAAGCCCCACCGTCCGGTTGTCCAGGCCCCATTGGACGTTAATGGGTGCCGCGTGGTATCGGATCAGGCGCCGGTAGGAGTTCACGTTGGGTGCGAGCAAGGATAAAGAAGCCGGCAAGAAGCGTTGCAGCCCGCCGATATGTGCATAAAAAAGCGAACTGGCTTCTCCATTTTTGTCGCTGAAGACATTTTTCTTGGTGTTTGCACAGACGACGCTTTGATGGATGTGCATCGCGCTGCCCGGTTCTTTTTCCATGGGTTTGGCCATGAATGAGGCATACATCTTGTGCCTGAGTGCCGTTTCACGCACGGTCCGTTTAAACAAAAAGGCCTGGTCAGCGATGGCCACGGGGTCACCGTGCAGCAGGTTGACCTCCATTTGCGCAGCGCCGGCCTCGTGGTTGAGGGTCTCCAACGAGATGTCGAGTCCCTCGCAGTAGTCATACAAATCCTCAAATAAGGGATCAAACTCATTTACGGCATCAATTGAAAAGGATTGGCGCCCTGATTCCGCACGCCCGGAACGGCCAACCGGGGGTTCCAGGGGGTAATCCGCGTCAGGATTGGGTTTGATCAGGTAAAACTCGAGTTCAGGCGCAACGACGGGTTCCCACCCGTGTTCTCTATAGGCATCGACGACTTTTTGCAGCACGTAGCGCGGCGCCATTTCAACAGGACTGCCGTCGGCATAGAAGCAATCATGGATGACGAGCGCGGTAGGTTCCTGTGTCCAAGGGACGAGCCGAAAGCTGTCAAGGTCGGGCTTGAGGAAAATATCTTTGTCCGCAGGATCCACTGCGCTTTGGTCTTCCGGGTACTCGCCCGTCACTGTCTGAAGGAAGATGGCTTCTGGAAGGCGCATCCCAATCTCTTCGCTGTATTTATGCGCCGGGATGAGTTTCCCTCGCGCAATGCCGGTCATGTCAGGGATAACGGCTTCAATCTCGTCAATTCGGTTGTCACGCAGCCACTGCCGTATGCTGCGATCCGGAACCGTATCAGTCGTGCCAATGGAAGGTAATTTGTCAGACATGAAGCCTCTAAAGCGATGAAAACCGGGCCAAGTGTAACTAAGAGGCCATCATTACAACAGGCGTTATAGATCTCGATCAATATTAGCTTTTCATTATTTTGGGATTGACCCCACTGTGAAACTAATTGAGAATGTTTCCCACTATCTTGGTTCGTTTTCGGTTTGGCGAGTTAAAAAAGTAGCCCAAATAGCTGGGTGGGCCAGGATTGGGAAGTATCGAGCTGGTTGTACCCAAAATCTGATACTAAACATGTGAGGAGAATAGGAATGAAAAAAGTGCGTAAATTGACGTCAGCGCTTGGGCTCGTTGCGGGCCTGTTTGGGCTGGTATCGCTGAGCGGCCCAGCGTTGGCTGCTGACTGCCCCATCAAGATTGGCGGCCTTGCTCCGCTTTCTGCTCCGGGCTCCGTGACCGGCGGCGAAGCCATGCGTGACGCGATGATTCTGGCGCAACGGGATATCAATGCCGCCGGGGGCGTACTCGGCTGTGACATTGAGGTCGTGATTGCTGATACGGAAGGCCTGCCAGAGAAGGCACGAGCCCTGATGGAAAAACTGATCACCCAGGACGGCGTCGTGGCTGTGGGTGGCGGCTATCACAGTTCCGTTGGTGTCGCGGGTAAGGACGTTGCCAATGATCGTGGCATCCCCGTGGTCTTTGCCGAAACGTGGAACGACACCATCACGGGCGACAAGCAGAAGTATATCTTTAGGATTGCACCGCTCAGCTCCTGGGCGTCCGGCGTGATCTGGCAATTTGCGGCTCAAGCGCCTGGCGTGAAGAAAGTCGCCATCGTGACTGAGAATACCGACTACGGTATTCCTGCTGCGGCGGAGTGCGAAAAGGGTCTGGGCTCAAAAGGGATCAGCAGCACCACCTTTGGTGTCGATATCGGTACGCAGGACTTTGCCGGTATCGTGGAGCGTGTGAAAGCCGAAGAGCCGGATTACGTGATCGTGCTGTTGACAGGTGAAGCGGGGTACAACTTCGCGCAGCAGGCGGCTGATGCGGGGATTGGTCCGATGGATATGATGTTCCACGCCAACCAGGCGGGGCTTGAGAGTAAATCCTGGTGGGAAAACGTCCCTGATGGCAATCTGGCCTTTATGGCGAGGATCGGGGTCCCGGAGACCATGTATAACGAAACCGCTCTCAAGTTTGCTGAAGACTACAAGGCGAAAACCGGCAAAACCGGTGTAGAAAGCTATGCGCTGGAAGCCTATGACTCCATCGGCGTGCTGGCCCAGGCGATTAACGAAGCGGGTTCCACCAACGGGGATGCTATCGTTGATGCGCTCGAGAACATCAGCCATGACGGCACGTTGGGGCAGATCTACTTCCCCTATGGCACCAAGAAGGATCCTTCCGCTGACGGCAAAGGAGATGAATGGTGGCATCAGTGGCCTGATCCTGCGATCACAATGGTCCAGTATCAGAAAGAGGGCGAGCCTTCAAATACGATGACGATTGTGTATCCGGACGTCTACAAAACCGGTGATCCGATCTACGTCGGGAACTGATCGTTCTCTTTAATCTAGTCTGAAAGCGGGGCGGATGTGATTCACGTCCGCCCCGTTCCCTTTTTATCTGTTGCGCTAAGTGGCGGGACTGTCGACAGGAATAAATCTGAGCAATGCAGTACTCAAGTATTTTCTGGTGGACCATCCTCTGGGTAGTTTTTTGGGGCGTTACCGGCGGAATCGGCACTCGCAGAGTCTATCTGCGTAAAGATCTGGATACCTCCAACGCGACGTTAGGCGGTTCGCTCATCGGCGCGGCGTTCGGTCCGTTCGGCCTGGCACCGCTCTGGTGGAAAAGCCCCGAGATCGGCCGTGTGATGATTACCCTGTCGTCACTGGTGGTCATCGGCATCATCGCCGTGGCATTCGCCAATGCAGATCCTGAGAACAACTGTGTCTCAAACGGGTCGTTTGTCGCGTCGCAGATCACCAATGGTCTGATCATCGGCATCATTTACGGACTGATGGCGATGGGTCTCACGCTGATTTTTTCGATCCTTGGCATAGTCAGTTTTGCGCATGGCGCCTTCTACATGATCGGCGGCATGCTGGTCTATTACATCATTAATGTCTGGTTTCCCGGCACGCACCCCCTCATCGGTGTTTTGGGTTCGTGCTTGATTACTTTCTCCATGGGGGCGCTTTTTGAGCGGCTTTTCCTGACGCCAATGTACGACGGACGCGTTGAGCGGCCCGTTGAATACGGCATTCTCGTCACCTTCGGGCTTTCTTTCACACTTACCTATCTGGTCGCAGCCTTGGCAGGCTTCAACCCCGTGAAAGTAAAACGGTTTTTTGATTTTCCAAGGATCCGGCTGCCGGACAGTTCGGATCCCTGGCTGATCAAGACGAGTCGGGGCAACATGGAATTGTTTGATACCGTATCGATCTCCAATCCCCGGTTTGTTGCGGCGATCCTTTCAATCTTGGTGCTCATTGGATTGCTGTTGTTTCTGCACCGTACCTGGACTGGCAAGGGGCTTCGGGCCGTCAGTCAGGATCGTGATGCGGCAGCCATCACAGGGATTAATCCGAATCGGATGAACATGTTGGCTTTTGCGCTGGGCTGTATGATTGCCGGCCTATCGGGGGCCGTACTGGTCCAGGCTTTTTCATGGTTGCCCGTAGTTGGTCTTATTCCCGAGATGCGCTCTTTTGTTATCGTAGTGTTGGGAGGACTAGGATCCTTGCCGGGCGCTTTTGTGGGGGGTACGCTGGTCGGACTTGTCGAAGCTGCCGGGACAGGCTGTGTACCCAATCCGCAAAAGGCATCGAGCTACATCCCGGCCTACGGGATGATCATCCTGACCATCATGCTGCTGCTTCGGCCCATGGGGCTCTTCGGGAGAAAGTTTGCGAGTGGGGCGCACGGCAAGTTTTGAAAAGGCAAAACGTCCCTCAGCTGCTCGGCGCACTCATCGTGGCGTTCTTTGTCGCGTTCCCGTTCGTCTATTCGGGGGGCAACTATGACTACATCATGCACATCTGCATCATTGGCTTTTTCTATGCCATTCTGGCGTCCAGCTGGTCAATGCTTGCAGGTTATGCGGGCCAGTTCTCATTTGGGCACATGGCCTTTATGGGGTTAGGTGCTTATACCACTGCGCTTTTCTGCCATTATTTTTTCATCTCACCGGAACCCACCGGGATTTGCACCGAGTTTGCAATCGGGGGCCACTACCTGATCGTCAAGAATCCAATCGGGGTGACCTCGACTACATTGACCCAGGACTGTCTCGCGCAGGCCATGGACAAATGGAACGGCACGGTCGAAGTGACGCCAATGCCGGTGTGGCTCGGCGTTATTTTGGGCACCATCGTGGGTGGCATTTTTGGCCTTTTGATCGGGCTTTTGGTACTGCGTCTGCGCGCCGCGTATCTTGCGCTCTTTACCTTAGGTTTTTCGGAAATCCTCCGCGCCACCATCAGCGCCGAGATTCAGATCACCCGCGGTCAGGCCGGCCTCGAACTGCCGAGCCTGTTTGAAAACGGCATCACCATTGCCGGGCATTTCTTCAGCAAGACAGACAAGATTCCGCCGTATTTTGTGATGCTATTTTTACTGCTGGGCTGTCTTGCGGTGCTTTACTGGCTTTCCCAGTCCCGCTTTGGGCTTTTTGTCCGTGCCCTGCGCGAAGACCAGGACGCAGCGGCCGCACTGGGCGTTAATACCACGCGATACAAGGTGCTGGTATTTGTCGTGACCTCATCCATGGCGGCGTTGGCCGGTACGGTCTATGCACACTACGTCACGATTATTACGCCAAATAATCTTATGATTCTGCAGATGAGCCTGGTCGTGGCGATGGCGGTGATTGCAGGTGTTGAAAGTTTTATCGCAGCGGCGATTGGCGCTATCCTGATCGAATTCATTCTGGAAATGCTGCGCACGAACTTCTCCATCGGCGGTGTGACGGTGGATATGACTCTCTGGCGGCTGGTGTTCTTTGGCATCGTGTTGATGCTGACACTTCGGTTTGCCAGAAACGGGCTGCTGGTACCAATTATCGACTTCTTTACCCGCGGCCATGTGGCAGCGGAGACGGTGGCGCGTCGCTCTGACGAAGCGGCAGACACCGAACGTCGGGAGACGCAGTCATGATCGAACTCAGCGTCTCCCGACTCAACAAGCGCTTTGGCGGCAACCATGTCTTGAAGGACATCTCTTTTGATATCAGGGGTGCAGAGATGGTTGGACTCATTGGGCCAAACGGGGCCGGAAAGACAACGCTGACCAATGTGCTGGATGGCGCAGTGAAGCCAAACAGCGGTACGGTCTACCTCAACGGCACCCGCATTGATCAGTTGCCTTCGTTTGAAGTGGCCAAGGCCGGACTCGGCCGAACTTTTCAGGTGACCCGATCCTTTCGACGTATGACCGTACTGGAGAATCTTTATGTGCCTGCAATGGCGCAGGGGCGAAGTCACAAAAGTAATGAAGTAAAAGAAGAAGCGCTTGAGGTACTTGATTTTCTGACTATGGCGCACCTGCGCAATGAGTATGCCCGGGCGCTCTCCGGCGGCCAGCAAAAACTGCTGGAACTGGGCCGGTTGCTCATGCTGGATCCTGACTTGATCATTCTGGACGAGCCATTTGCAGGCGTGCACCCGAAACTGATGGAAGTGATTTACGAATACATCCGTCGGGTAAACGAACGCGGCAAGGCCATGATTATCATCAGTCACCAGATGGATTCGATCTTCGCCTTGTGCAAGAGACTGCTGGTGCTGAACTACGGCGACCTGATTGCCGATGATACGCCCGAGAAGGTCAAGAATGATCCCGTCGTGATCGAAGCTTATCTTGGTACGACTGAAGACCGCTCTGGGACAGGACAACATGATGACGAGACGAGGCCTGCCGATGGCTGATAACGACAACGATATCGTCCTCGAGTTGCGTAATCTATATGTGGGTTACTACAAAGATCTCAATATCCTGCAGGCCCTTAATATCAAGGCTCGCAAAAACCAGATCACAGCGATTCTTGGTGCCAATGGAGTGGGCAAGTCCACCGCGCTTAAGGCGGTGTTCGGCTTTTTGCGCCCCAACGATGGCGAGGTATTGTTGGAGGGGAAGGACATCATTGATGTGCCTACCCATCATCGAATTCTGAAGGGCCTTGCCTATATTCCGCAGCAGCCGGGGATCTTTAAGGATATGTCCGTCGAGGAGAATCTCGAGCTCGGCGGCTGGACTTTCAAACACGACAAAAAACAGATTGCTGAGAAAATCGAAGCAAACTACGAGAGATTTCCTGTCCTGAAGGAAAAGCGCAAGCAGATCACCGGAGAGCTCTCCGGAGGTCAGCAGCGCATGGTGGAAATCAGTCGCACCCTAATGGCAGAGCCCCGCATGCTGCTGGTGGATGAACCAACTGCCGGTCTTTCAAAAATGCTCTCGGAGGAGGTTTACGAGATGCTGACGATGCTGACCGAACAGGAAGGGCTGACCATTTTGCTGGTGGATCAGGAAATCCGCCACGCCCTGCATATCTCTGACTATGTTTACGTCCTGGAGCTTGGCCGTAACAAGTTCGAAGGCCCCGCCTCGGATTTTGACGATCTGGAAAAAGCCTTTTGGGTGGCCTGATCAGGGCAGGTTCTCTGCCGAGGGCGCTCTAAGGGAGATCTCGGTCGGGCGGGACGGTAACCATGCAAAAACGGGATCCTCTGAGGCTGATGGGTTGCCAAATCGCAATACCCAGTGGGGTCTGCGCCGCGGATCGCGATCGGCATGTTGCCGCTGTTTGTGAGCGAATCAGCAATTATCTTGCCGACACTGCACCGGTTGATCTGATCGTTCTGCCAGAGCTTTGTACGATGACATATTCGCGCGCAGCCTTTGAGATGCTGGATGACCTTGCAGAGCCGTTGGACGGGCCTTCGGCCACACGTTTCGCCGAACTCGCAAGAGCCGTCAACGCAATGGTGGTATTTGGCTTCGCGCGTTGCACAGATACCGGGTTCAGGATCAGTCAGGTGATGTTGAACGGGCGGGCGAAGTCGCTGCCTGCTATGACAAGATGCATCTTTGTCAGTATGGGGCCTCCTGCGAAAAGGAATTCTTTGAGCGCGGAGAAAGAATTACCGTCATCGACCTCAAGGGCTGGAAGATCGCTCCCTTGATCTGCTACGACATCCGTATCCCCGAAATGACCCGGGCGTTGGTGCTGGAGCACCATGCAGATCTGCTGCTGCATTGCGGGGCCTATTTCAGGGACGAGTCCTTCGCCACCTGGCATAGCTTTGCCACGACGCGGGCAATGGAAAATCAGACCTACCTCCTCAGCATTAATCGCGCAGGAAGCGACTATGGCAATTCATTGTTCTGCTCTCCATGGATGGATGAAAATCATCCCGCCGTTGCGTTTACAGAACATGCCGAGCAGTTCCGGATTTGTGAGCTGGATCCAGATCTGCCGGTCAATACGCGTTCCATGTACACTTTCCTCAAGGACCGTCACGCGAAGTATTCTCTTTGACCTTTTGTGATCGGACTGCTTTTTTGCATGAACGGGCGTTCGGGTTCGCCCGTCGAACAATGGAAAGTTGATGGATAACGCACATCTTAAAAAAACCTGGGAAAAGGGCATCAAGGCGCTTGAGCAGAGGGATTTTGCTCGTGCTATCGTAAGTCTCAAAAAGGTGGAGAAAGCGGCGCCTCAGGGTCCGGATGTACATTTCGCTATGGCGGATGCGTTCTTGGGTCAGGGGAAAGTTGACCAGGCAATCCGGCAGTGCCGACAGGGTGTTGACGTGGCGCCAAACGCGATTGCGGGATGGATCCGCTTGGGCAGGCTGTTTCTCATGACCGGAAAAGGTGAGCAGGCGCTCAAGGCATTCAGCCAAGCTGATAATGTCAGCCCGGATAATCCGCATGTGGCCGCAGGGATCGCTGAATCCAAAGCGATGACGGGCGATCTGGCCGGTGCAGAAGCCGCTTTTTCACAGGCGCTTTCGCTTGCGCCAGGAGAGCCTGATCTCATCATATCGCTGGCGAGGGTGCAGGATGCAAGAGGGCAGGCGCAGACCGCCGAGAAAACCCTCCGCGAGGCCTGTGCAGCGCATCCCGGCGCTATCCCCTTATGGCAGTCGCTTGGGAGGGCGCTCAGGGCCTGGGATCGCATCGAGGAGGCGAGCGATGCCTGCAACGAAGCACAGGAGCATCATCCCAATTCGGTCGAGATCAAGATCCAGCGTGCCCAACTGGCCTACGAGTTGCGGGATCTTGAAACTGCGCAGGCGCTTTTGACCAAACTCGCCAAGGCCTATCCGAACGACGTGAATATCCAGAACGATCTTGCGCAAGTGTTGGCGTCTCTGGGACAAGAGGCCGAAGCGCAGGCGCTTTTGAGAAATCTGACGGAGCGCGAACCGCTTTTTGGCCAACCCTGGCTCAATCTGGCACGAGCCAAGCGTTATGAGGATCCCCAGGATGGGGAGATCCAAAGGATGCGTGCCGCCCTAAAGCGCAGACAACCCCAACCCTCCCAGGCGGCTTATGTTCATTTTGCGCTTGGCAAGGCGCTTGATGACTGCCAAGCGTATGACGACGCGTTTTCCCATTATCAGAAAGCCAATGCGATTTTCCGAGACCAGCTTGCCTTTGACTCAAAAGCGCTCGAAGCGCATATAGATCGACTCATTGACGCCTTTACGCCGCAATTGATGAGCCAACTCAAAGGGCAGGGCAATCCGTCCGCCACGCCGCTGATGATCGTCGGGATGCCGCGCTCAGGCACGACCCTCCTCGAGCAGGTACTCTGTGCGCACCCTGACATAGAGACAGCAGGAGAGCTCCGCACGCTTGCTCAGGCCGCGAAAGGGTTGACCGAGTCGGGTGAAAAACCCTGGCCTGAATGTATCGCGGAGATCGCACCCGACCTTCTGGCTGACCAGGCGGAAGGTTATCTTGCTGCACTCAGCGCAAGATCAGGTGCTGCTGCAAAAGTAGTCGACAAGATGCCCCAGAATTTTCTGCATCTTGGACTTGCGGCGCTGCTTTTCCCAAATACAGTGATCGTACACTGTGTGCGAGATCCGCTTGACACCTGTCTTTCAAACTTCTTCCAGGTTTTTCCTGCGGGGATCGATTTCGCCTATAAACTCTCGGATCTCGGGCATTATTATAGGAATTACCAACGCCTGATGACCCATTGGTCGTCGCTTCTTGGTCCTCAGCTTCTGACGGTTTATTATGAAGAACTTGTCTCTAACCCCGAGGGGGTCTTAAGGCCTTTGCTGCAAAGCCTTGGGGTCGCATGGAATGACGCGTGTCTTTCCCATCACGATAGCGTGGGCAGAGTGGATACCTTAAGTCTCTATCAGGTGCGACAACCTCTCAACACCGGCTCTACCGAGCGCTGGCGCAACTATGAAAAGCATCTCGCGCCGCTGCGCGCAGCGCTCGCGGGAGAATAGCCTACCCTGTTTAGCACCAGGCGACAGGGCTTGGATCCTGATAGCCAAATAAAAAGGGCGCCTTTCGGCGCCCTTTTTACACCAGACCAGAGGCCCGGTTATACAACTGATCTTAGAAGTCGAACCGAAGCATGCCAACACCATCAGTGTCGGTCCCATCGTTCATGATTTCGAAAATCACTTTTGCACCGCCACCGAGGCCGATCGCGTAGTTACCCCAGATGCGAGGATCTGCGTAGGAATCAGACTCCTCGTAAGCGACTCTGACACCGGCAAGCTTGGCGTTAATACCAAAGCCGCTGCCCACGTTGTCCACATCGGTGTAGCCACCCATGAAATCAACCCCAGCAAGGCTCATGGCGCCACCGATACCGGTTACGTCGTTACCGCCGCTTGCATAATCCGCGTAGGCAATACCCATTGAGAGGCCACCGACAGACAGACTGGTTCCGACGGTTGCACGGTCGATATCGTCACCAGTACTCGGAG
>Ga0114933_10005071_pt1 | contig 12090 bp, 9 predicted proteins | sample 4SBtaG_FD_89691 | JGI IMG/M metagenome (GOLD analysis project Ga0114933, IMG submission 89691) | Deep subsurface microbial communities from Kolumbo volcano to uncover new lineages of life (NeLLi) - 4SBTROV12_W25 metaG | ecosystem: Environmental > Aquatic > Marine > Volcanic | place: Kolumbo...
AAGGTACGAATAGTGGAAACAACTCGGTGGCATTTCCACTTGAGCCTAACGCTCCAGCGTCCAACCCGAGATATGGCTCGAGTTCTTCAACGGTGCGAATCGCACGGCGCATGTGTTGCTGCCATGGTAGCTCTGCGTTTTGCGTGTTGGAAGAGTCGGAGTGGTGCATGAAGTGCCGGTCTGTTCAGATTGCTGTTTGATTAGGAAGAATCACGGGTTTCTAGGATTATGCCTTGTTGGTACATTTTGAGAAGATGAGCAACGCAGCAGAAAAGGCTGTATTTAGTGCAAGCCATGAACCGATTGTTCAGTGTATTCTTATTCTTATATACCTTTAATACCCAATAGTTAGCAGGTAAAACCGTGGCAGTTTACAAGACCAACGAGTTTCGCAAAGGACTTAAAGTACAGATTGATGGCGAACCGTACCTGATGTTCGAAATGAACTTCGTGAAACCAGGAAAAGGAAATGCCTTCTACAAATGTAAACTGCGAAACCTGATGCGTGGTACCGTGCTTGACCGTACCTACAAAGGTGGAGATTCGCTTGAAGCTGCTGATGTGGAAGAAGTTGGTGTGCAGTATCTATACCGCCAGGGTGACACGTTCGTGTTCATGGAAAACAAAACATACGAGCAGTATGAATTAAGCAGCGAACAAGTGGACGACAACTGGAAGTATCTTAAGGACGGTATATCCTGTTCCATGGTGCTTTATAACGGCAACCCGATTACATTGACTCCGCCGAATCACGTTGAATTGCTGGTTGAGTACTGCGAACCCGGTGCTAAAGGTGACACGGCGACCAACGTTACAAAACCGGTAAAAGTTGAAACAGGTGCTGAGTTCATCTGTCCTGCGTTTATCGATATGGGTAACGTCATTCGAATTGACACTCGAAGTGGTGACTATATCGAACGCGTCAGCGTTAAATAGTCATGTCGTTTCGACCCACCGCATCTGTCGAAAACCTTGAGCTGCGAAGCAAGAAACTCGCTCAATTACGCTCGCACTTTGCAGAGGCCGGATTCGTAGAGGTTGAAACGCCACTGATCTCTCACGACACGGTTGTGGGTCGTCATTTACACCCTGTGGGGGTCGCCATTGATGGTGCAGATCTATGGCTGCAAACGTCTCCCGAGTTTGCCATGAAGCGGCTCGTCGCATCCGGCATGAACACCATTTATCAAATCACACGTGCAGTGCGAGCAGGCGAAAACGGCAAGCTTCATAATTCTGAGTTCACGATTCTTGAGTGGTACAAGGTTGGCCAGTCCTACGAAGCCGCCAGAGAGTTTCTCTCTGAACTCGCTGTATCAATACTTGGAATAGCACCAGCAGAGCAAATCACGTATCAGAATCTCTTCAAGCAATTTATAGATCTAGATCCAATTAACGACTCAGAACTGTTTATCACGCAGCGGGCTGGTGAGCTTGGACTACATACTCCGGACGCATGGGAATCACTCGATCGGGACAGCAAGCTGGATTTCCTGTTGGCTGACGCGATTCAGCCGCAGCTTCAGTCACATGCAATCATTGTGTACAACTATCCAGCCTCTCAAGCTGCGTTGGCAGCGTCGAATGGAGAAACAGCCGAACGCTTTGAATTGTTTATTCATGGACTGGAAATAGCGAATGGCTATCACGAATTACTCGACGCTCAGGAATTACGTGATCGAAATCGTCATATCAACAATCAGCGAGTGTTAGATGGGAATGAACGGTTACCGGAGGAAAGTCGATTGCTAGATGCCATGGATTCCGGACTTCCGGATTGCAGTGGCGTGGCACTAGGCGTCGACCGATTGGTGATGATTGCTGCCGGTGCTGAATCCATCCATGACGTCATTGCATTTCCGCTTGACCGCGCGTAACAGAACAATCCCGACGAAACTACCCACCACGTAGTGTCCGGCGATGTTCGACGAGGCGGCGGATGTTTCCCAGATCATCACACGGCGTCGCGTCGATCAATCGACGTGTATATTCTTCTTTTGGATCACGGTAGATCGCTTCCGAAGGCCCGAATTCTACGATCTTTCCGTCCTTCATTACCGCCATCATATCAGCCATAAATTTCACAACGGACAGGTCGTGGCTGATGAAGATATAGGTCAGGCCGCGTGATTCTTGCAGATCATTCAGGAGATTCAGCACTTGAGCCTGCACGGATACATCGAGTGCTGAGACAGATTCATCGCAGACGATGAATTCCGGTTCGACGGCTAATGCCCGGGCAATGCAGATTCTCTGTCGCTGCCCTCCCGAGAATTCGTGTGGGTAGCGGCCAAGATGCTCTGCTAGCATGCCGACTTCTTCAAGCAATGCAGCAGCCCGTTGAATACGATCAGATTTATTTTCACCGATACCGTGCAACATCATGGGTTCGATCAGCGATGTTTGAATGGTCATCCGTGGATTCATCGAGCCATATGGATCCTGGAAGATTATTTGCATGCGATTACGCAGCAATTGCAACTGTTTACCAGAAAGTTCCGCTAAGGATTGTCCATCAAAGTGCATGGAGCCGCCGGTCGACTTGACCAACCGAAGCAGGGCACGGCCGGTGGTGGTTTTTCCGCAGCCGGATTCACCCACCAGACCAAGCGTTTGGCCATGATACACATCTAACGTGATTCCATCGACGGCTTTAACATGCCCAACGGTTTTCATCAGCAAGCCACGCCGAACAGGAAAATGCACTTTAAGGTCGTTAAAGCGAATCAGTGGTTCGGTTCCTTCGGCAATGCACGTTGCTTCCCGGCCATAGCCTGATACATCACTTGTGAATCCGAGCTGTTCGAGCACGCTTTTTGGGTGCAGGAGTCTTCCGCGGCCAGAGGTTTCAAAATGCGTTTGCCTGTCCGCTGTCATCTCTTTGGCAGTGATTTCGACTTCGCCATCATCACCTTCTGTTGAATCCATAAAGTCGGAGACGGTTGGCAGTCGTTTGTATGGCGTGTCGAGTCTAGGCCGGCAGGCCAGCAGCCCTTTGGTGTACGGATGGGTTGGGTTTTCATAAACCGAAAGTACATCACCCTGTTCGACAACTTTACCGCGATACATAACGATGACATCGTCGGCAATCTCCGCAATCACGCCGAGATCATGAGTGATAAACAAAACGGCCATTTGCCGCTCGTCTCTTAGCTCACGGATTAAGTCCAGAATTTGCCTTTGAATCGTAACATCCAGCGCGGTTGTTGGTTCGTCAGCGATGAGCAGACTTGGATTGCATGAAAGAGCCATCGCGATCATGACCCGCTGTTTCTGCCCGCCGGACATCTGATGTGGGAAATATTCAACGCGAGATTCCGGCTCTGGAATACCGACTTCATTGAACAGATCGATGGTCTTTTGGCGTGCTTCCTGCTTCGAGACCTTTTGGTGCTGAATGATCGCTTCCATTACCTGATTCCCGACCTTATGAACGGGATTGAGCGAGGACATTGGTTCCTGGAAGATCATACTGATTTCACCACCACGGATTTTTCGCATATCCGTTTCGGGGAGACTTACAAGATCTTGCCCTAAGAACGAAATAGAGCCGTTTTCAACTTCCGCAGATGCCGCAAGCAGCCGCATGATCGTCAGTGACGTCACGGACTTACCCGAACCGGACTCCCCGACCACACCAAGCGTATGCCCGGGCTCAATCTGGAACGAGATGTCGTCCACGGCCTTAACCACACCGCGATCGGTGTGAAAGTAAGTCTGCAGGTTTTGTACGTCGATGACGGCGGACATGATTAATCTCTCGGGCCAGCGAGTCGTGGGTCAGTGGATTCCTGAAGACCTTCGCCAATCAGGTTATATGCCAGTACGGTGAGGAAGATGGCAATTCCCGGGAACAGCAACTGCCACCAGTATCCGGACTGAAGTTTTTCGCGTCCGGAATTGAGGACGGTTCCCCAACTTGGGTTGGGTGGTGATATGCCAAATCCCAGTAAGCTCAACGCGGCCTCAACCAGGATGGCGGCAGCGATACCAAATGCGATGGGCACGAGCACCGGCGCCAGACTGTTGGGCAGGATATGCCGGAACATGATTCGAGTCGGACGAGCACCGAGACAACGTGCAGCCGCAACAAATTCAGACTCCCGCAGTTTTAGAAATTCAGCACGAGTGAGGCGCGCCATGCCTGTCCATCCTGTTAGCCCGAGTACTGCCATCACGTGAAAAATGTTGGGACTTTCCACAACAGCAAGGAGCGCAAGTATCAAAACGAGGCTAGGTACACACATCACCACTTCGATAAACCGACTAAGGATAATGTCGACCCATCCTCCGATGTAGCCGGCAACTGCACCGATGCAGACTCCAATGAGAGCAGAGAGTCCAGTGGAGACGAACCCAACAAGCAAGGCGATTCTTGTGCCATGTACCATGCTCGCGAAAACATCAAAGCCAGTTTTATAGGTGCCGAAGAGGTTTAATGAACTCGGTGCTCCTTTAGCATCATAGGGGTTTCCCTCTTCACCAAGCCCCCATTCATTTGCACGCACGGGGCGGTAAGGATCTTGATAGATCAATGGCCAAATTGCCCAGCTGTCAGGATCTTTTTGTTTTAGATTTCGAGGATAAACCCGGCGGAATTTGTCTTTCTGAAAGATTGGGTTTTCCCAGTCGCCGTAGTAGTAACCCAGGCATGGGAAGTAAATACTGCCCTTATACTTGCAGACGATCGGTTTCGTGCCGGCGATCATCGGGGAAAACACGGCGACGCCTGAAAGGAAAACGATGAACAGTAACGCAGCCATGGCCAGCTTGCGCCTCTTGTACCGCGACCATGCCTGACTCCAAAAGCCAGGTGAATGTTCGATTGTTAATGGTTCTTTTTCCGACATAGGCTAGTTGTACCGGATCCTCGGATCAGCAAAGGCGTAGAGAATGTCCGCCATGAGTTGACCAAGCAGAGTGAGTACGGAGAACATCAGGGTAATGGTCATCAAGACCGGGTAATCGCGAGTCCCAATTGAGTCGAAGAATAACGTTCCCATTCCCGGCCAGTTAAAGATTTGTTCGAGAATGATGGCACCGCTTAGAAGTCCTGGCAGTGTCAATCCAAGCAGCGTTACAAATGGGATCAATGTGTTTCTGAAAGCGTGGTGAATGAGAATTCGAATCGGGCCAAGCCCTTTCGCCTTAGCCGTGCGAATATAGTCCTGTCGGATGACCTCTTCCATGTTCGCTTTGATAAATCGACAGTAATACGCGAGGCTACCATAAGTAAAACAGGTCACAGGCAGAATCATGTGCTTAAAAGAGTCCCATGCTCTTTCCGTTGCCGTAAAGGATTCATAGTCCGGATCATGGGCACCCATCAACGGTAATTCGAACCAGGTGTCACCGAGTTTGATAGCAAATAATAGCTGCAGGAATAGCGCAGCAACGAAAGACGGAAACGAATAAAGCATGTACAAAACGAAACTCATCGCGCGCTCTTCCGTTTTGCCACTACGTACGGTGGAATAAAGACCCATAGGTAACGCCAGCAAATATGTAAGGATCAGTGACGTGATACTTAGCTGTAATGTTGGCCCAATGGCATCTTTGATCAAGCTAAGAACCGGCTTCTTTACATTGAAGCTAGTGCCGAATTCGAAGGTGCACGCATTCTTAAGCCAGGTAAAATATGCTTCATACCAGGGTCTATCCAGACCATAGACAGCTAGCAGGCGTTCGAGATCAGCCTTGCTAATCATCTTGCTCGGATCCATCATCGCCGGATCAGTATCCAACGGATTCCCGGGCATATTACGAATCAGCCCGTAAATCACAAATGTGATTAATAGGAGCGTGATTGCGCCAATCAAGATGCGCCGAACAAGATAGTTGAGCATTTATTGTCCCTACAACGGATTCAGGAACAACGATTGTTCCTTTTGGAAGTATGGGTTTTACTGCATTGCAGGAGATTTGAAAATGCTGCTTTCACCGGGGCCATAATTGTATGGTCCACGAGCACTGAAATTCACTCCGCGAAGCTCTTTGCTAAACGCGAAATACGCGTTTCGGAAGTAGAGCCATGTGTATGGCTGATCTTCATATAGCTTTAAGTGGATCTTTTGGTAGATCTCACGTCGTTTATCCGGATCCAATTCGTATTTACCATCGATAAAGAGTTGGTCAATTTCGGGGCTTGTATAACAAACGTAATTGCGGCCACTGTCGATGGCTTTGGTTGCCCATAGATTCTCGCTCGTGTCGGGATCCGTTCCCGTTCCCCAGCCGCTAAACTGAGCATGGAATTGATGTGTCCGTGATTTTTGTTGCAGTGTGGTGAACTCGATTGGGCTAACCGTACACTTAATGCCGATTTGATCCAGATTTTCCTGAAGCAGCTCGCACATGGCGACACGGTCGGGACGATTGCTCGATACGATTGTGAACTGGAATGGCACGCGTGTGACACTGTCGATCTGGCCGTCAAAACCGTCGTCGATGAATACCATGCCGTCCAGAATGCCGTCACCATCCGTATCTTCCCATCCCGCCTCGGCGAGTAATTCTTCAGCGAGGTCAAGATCTTGCTCGTATGGTGTAGGCAGTGTTTCAGGTGCCCATGGACTAGTACTGTGGAAGACTCCACTTGCGGCTTCGTCCAGATTGTTTCGATGCCGTGTGAGCAGTTCGTTGTGATCGTACGCTAAACCCATCGCTTTGCGAACACGCACGTCTCTGAAAAAGTGGGAGCGGTTATTCCATCCAAAGTAAAAGTATACCCACTCAATATCGTAGGCCTTGGTGTTCTTGCTATAGAATTCCTCATCACCGGTTTGATCCGTCCATTGAGGCGGCGTTAACTGGTACTCGTCGATATCACCTTTCTTGAGTGACAACAGCGCGGTATTCGGATCTTCGATAATCGTGAAACGAATATTCTTGAAATAGGGAATTGCCCGCACCTGATTTCCGTCGACAGTGTGATAGCTTTCACGTCGATCAAGTGTGATCTCTTGCCCACGCACGCGCTTGGTAATGACGTATGACCCACCTGTCACAGGGTTTTCGTCCTTTTCAACGTGGTAAGCACTCGACTGCATGGTCGGATCTTCCGCCACGGAGTCCTCAAACACGTGTTTCGGAACGATAGGGAAGAGGATATTCCAGACGTTGGTTGCAAGTGAGTCTGGATGAAAGAATACAACGGTCCGATCATCGTATGCTTTAACACCGAGCAATTGATCTGTACCACCCCGCACAGCCGGTACCGGAACTTTTGAAGTCATAATGACTTTGTATGAGAATTCCACGTCATGGGCTGTGATCGGCGTCCCATCAGACCAGACCAGATCGTCACGAAGGACGACCTTATCGAATAGCCCATCATCGCTCGTTTGCCATGAAACGATCCCGTCTTTGCTGCCGTACGGTGTAAACGTCCAGTCAAAACCAAGCAAGCTGAAGTTAATAAGCCCGGAGACGTCAAACTCAGCTGTTGAGCTGGCCATCAACGGATTTGTACTGCGAACATCACCGGCGGTGTGTCGACTCCAGCTTGCATTGAAATCAGCATTCGAGCCGTCCTGGGCCGCAAGTCGGCCAAGTGCGGACCGAATCTTGGAGTTATTAATCGGTGAATCGTTCACCAGTGCCATCGCTTCTTCAATTGTCGCTTCGGCCTCTTCGCTTTCCTGTCGCTGACGCATTAGGTCCATGGCATCAAGAACCGGCTTGTCCACCCAGTTAGCATCGGCATCTATCGTAGCGAGTTCGGGGAACTCATCATCCGCCATAGGCACGAGATCACCAAGCTTGAACGGTATGTTTTCATCGCCGCCATCTTCAACGGTTTGCTCCGTCGTTTTTGTTTTTTCCCGACCCAGATTTGACCGTGCGACATGAGTCTCCTTCAGCTGTTTATTGAGTGTGGCGAGCTTTTCAGCATCCTGCCCGACATACTCTGCTAACAGGTTCGGTACGGTTTCGAAAAGCGGAATCATATCACCGCCGTTATTCTTAAGCTCTTCTTCGATTTCAGCGACCGTTGTGATTTCTACTGAACCAAGAACTACTTCGGGCTTTTGTTCTACTAGTTCAGAATCCGTCCCCGTTCCGGAATTACCGTTGCCACCACCATTGGTTGCACCAACATCACCGGCTTCCCTTGAACAGCCACTGGCGATAACAGTTAACGTGGCGAAACAAATAAGAAATGAAAGCTTCTTGGAGAAGGTCATGACAGATTGCGTCCTGTTTAGGTCAATAATGGGAGCTTGGTAAATGGCTGTATTACAACTCGTATTGTCGGAAAAAAGTAAGTGATGTGCAAACGCCTGTAGCCATTCTCTGTAGGAGAACAAGAGTGTGGGCCCTGCGGGTTTGGCTGTGCCAAGCCCCGCGGTTGCGTATCGTGTAGTCTTGCCCTGATGCGTTCAGCATATTCAAATACGCCCATGCAACCTCTTGATTGGATCGATGACGAACTAGACGGGTTAAATGCGACAGATGCGCTTCGCGCTATCAGAACGCGCGATGTTGGCTACCGTCCTGGATATATTTCTCTTGCGGGTCAGGAAGCCATCAACTTCTCCAGTAATGACTATCTGGGCATCGCTGCCGAATTGACAAGAAACGATGGAGATCAACACTGGGGGAGTGGCGCAAGCCCACTAATTACGGGTTACACCTCAACGCATCAAATCCTTGAACAGCGGTTTTCCGAGTTCAAGAATTCAGAATCCGCCATGTTGTTTTCCAGTGGGTTTGCAGCAAACATGGGTACGATTCCAGCCATCGTCGGCGAGGGTGATGCAGTTTTCAGTGATGCACGTAATCATGCAAGTATCATTGATGGTTGCCGGCTCTCTAAAGCAGACGTCTTCATTTACCGACACAATGATATCGACCGCCTTGCTGAACTGATAACGGGCGTGAAGGCGCGAAGGAAGCTCATTGCTACTGACACATTATTCAGTATGGATGGTGACATAGCGGATCTTAGCAGTCTCGCGCAATTGGCAGATGACGCCGGCGCGATGTTGATGGTTGACGAAGCTCATGCAACAGGCGTGTATGGTGAATATGCCAGAGGGCTGGTAGAGGAATCCAATATCGAAGCGGGAGTGCATATCACTGTTAGCACTTTTAGCAAAGCGCTCGGAAGTATTGGCGGTGTCGTTACGGGATCCAATCAGTTGATTAACTGGTTGCGAAATAAGGCCCGCAGTTACGTGTATTCAACCTCGATACCGCATGGTGTTTGTGAGATGTCGTTGGCAGGATTGGAATTAACCCAAGCTGACTCCAACCGAAGAATTCACTTACTCGCATTACGAGACCACCTTGTGTCACGACTGGCGGCAGACGGGTTGGTTGATAAGAACCATCCGTCTCACATAGTACCGATTCGCGTTGGTGCGAATGACAAAACACTTGGACTATCGCAACAGTTGTTTGAGACAGGCTTTTTAGTTGCAGCCATTCGACCTCCGACCGTGCCCAAGGGAGAAGCCATGTTACGCATTAGTTTAACGGCAAGCCACACTTACGCTCAGATTGATACACTCGCCGACGCTTTGGGTGCGTGCTGGCGGTAGGCCCTGCGGGTTCGGCTGCGCCGAGCCCCGCGGTTGTGTATGTTGTTTGGCTGTGCCAAGCCCCGCGGTTGGGAACCATACTACTCGTGTCGCAGAGCTTCGATCGGATCCATGCGCGATGCACGGTATGCTGGGTACATCCCAAAGATAACGCCAATGAGTACAGCGATTCCAAACGAGACGGGAATTGAAATTGGCACGATGATCGGTACCGTTTCTCTTACTTCTGCTGGCAGGCTGGCCATTTCTTCCGGGAAGTTGGCGATAAGCGTATCTCGTAACCATTCGAGTGTTACCGGGCAAAGTAGTCCGACGGCGACACCCACCAATCCTCCAACGATGGACAAGGTGATTGTCTCAACAAGAAATTGCCGCTGAATCGCGCCCTGGCGAGCGCCAAGAGCACGGCGAATACCGATTTCTCTGGTTCGCTCGGTTACGGTAGCAAGCATGATATTCATAATTCCGATACCACCGACCAGCAGTGAAACGGCGGCGATCAAACCCATGAAGATCATGAACATCATCCGGGTTGTTTCCGCCTGCTCAAGTAATTCCAGTGGAACAATGACATCAATATCACCTTTGCCGGATTCCAACTGAGTTCGTAACGCATCTTTGATCAGTTCGGCTACCGTCAGGACATCGTCCATGGTTTTGACCTGAATCGTTGCCTGATGCAATTCCACTTTCTCAGCGTAGAAGGAACCACTCTGGAATCGACGCGTCACGTCACCAACTCGTTGGTTCAGTGTCGTGATTGGAATATAGACATCGCGTGAGTAATCCTGGGCGGCGAGGGAGCCACCGATTCCGGCCGAGGCCGTACGCTTTCGCAGGATACCTACGACTTCGTAATAGGTTTGGTTGGTTGGGCAATAAACACGCTTACCAATCGGGTCGTCATGAGGGAACAACGCTTCAGCAATGCCCATCGACAATACACAGAAGTCTTTATGCTTATCCACATCAGCAGGAGATAGAAACCGTCCTTTTGCTAACTTCAGCTTCGTTGCGGTGAAGTACTCCGGAGTGGATCCTACTATCCGACCATCCATGTCGTTATTGCCGAAGCTAAAACTAATCTTCATTTCCCGAATGGGAATGGCAACTTCGATTTGCGGTATCGTGTTAACCAACAGGTTAAAGTCTTTGCGCAACAGGCCGAATTCTGCAACATTGCTGTCACCAAGCTTTTCCAGCGGTGGCTTGATACTACGAACGATGATATTTCGTGCACCAAGGGAAGCGATTTGCTCCTGAGCCTTTTGACTAATTCCCTCGCCAATCGCCAGCAGCCAGATCACGGCCGCCACCCCGATGAAAATACCGAGCACTGTCAGTGCCGATCGCATGGGGTGCAGAAACAGGCTCTTGATACCGAGCTGCCAGGTTCGAAATAGCGACATTAAGATATTCATGGTTTATCTTTCTGAACGACGCGCCTTGCCACACTTGCTTTTTGATGGCTTAGACTTATTCGTCGATCTCCACTTCGATCTCCGGTTCGTCATGCCCATCTACTGAACCGTCCATCACAATTTCATTATCACCCACCGAGAATCCGTCACTGGCGACCGTTTGAGCTTGTGCAACGGCAACCTCTTCTTCCTGTAGTTCGGGTGCTGGCATGGAGAAGCGGTATTTTTTCCGATCCTGTTCAATGGGTAGATCTGTTTCGATATGTCCGTCACGCAGGCGGATAACGCGGTGGCATCGGGCGGCCACTTCGTCTTCGTGAGTCACCATGATGATGGTTTTACCTTCATCATTGAGTTCTTTAAAAAGGCAAAGGATTTCATTGGTTGTCTTAGAGTCAAGGTTGCCGGTCGCTTCGTCAGCCAGGATGTAATAGGGATCGTTGACCATAGCGCGGGCAATGGCTACACGCTGCATCTGACCACCGGACAGTTGTTGGGGTCGGTGATCCAGGCGATCGCCAAGGCCAACTTTACCTGCGAGCTCGATTGCCCACTTACGTGTCGTGCGGTTTACCTTGCCTTGGTAGTAAAGCGGCACCTGGATGTTTTCAACAACATTGAGTTGCTGAATCAGGTTGTACGATTGGAATACAAATCCAATCCGCTTGCTGCGGATGTCGGATAAGCCGTTATCGTTGAGCGTAGCCACATTTTCTGAGCCGAGGTAGAGTTCCCCAAAGCTGGGTCGATCAAGACAACCAAGTAGATTCAAAAGCGTACTTTTACCGGAACCGGACGGCCCCATGATTGCAACGTAATCACCTTCGGGTACATCAAACGTGACACCACGAAGAGCATGCACGGTTTCGCTTTTCAGAACGTAGTCTTTCCCAAGATTCTCGGCGCGAACCGCAATGTTCGACATTATTCGCTCTCACTTTCAGTTTCGTCAGCGTCATCGGCTGAATCAGCATTTTCACCAGCTTGACGCGCTTGGATAGCTTTAGCCATTGATTCGATCATTTCGTCCTTGGTGATCTCACCGTCTTTGTTAGCATCAGCTTCTTTCATGCGAGCTGGATCATCCGAGGCAGCGATTTCATCACTATCAATGACACCATCAG